>Ga0255055_10001707_pt1 | contig 15740 bp, 13 predicted proteins | sample JV7_2_27_MG_FD_188633 | JGI IMG/M metagenome (GOLD analysis project Ga0255055, IMG submission 188633) | Seawater microbial communities from Jervis Inlet, British Columbia, Canada - JV7_2_27 | ecosystem: Environmental > Aquatic > Marine > Inlet | place: Canada: British Columbia | collected... | reverse complement strand
AAGGTCAAGTTGGCCAGGGAGTTGGTGGCGCAGCAGTTCCTCCTGCCCACGGCCCCGGAGGTCCCGGATTTCTTCCTTGTCCCGGGCGACGCCCAGGTCACGGTGGTGTGGCAGAAGTCTGCGACAGAGTTGACTGGTGATCCCTACTTCGCCGCGGCGTCCGATCCGCAATCCGGCCTGTACGATGCCAACTACCGGCGCGACGATGTCGAGGGGTATCGCGTCTACCGCGGACGCAGCCCCGAGCAGCTGGAGCTGCTCGCCCAGTTCGACTACCAGGGCACCACGTTCGTGGACCACTCGGGCCGTCTGGACTACGGCCCCGAGTGTGCGCCGGAGCTGGGCATCACGCCGGGCTGTCCTAGCTTCCCGGTCACGCGCGCGCTCACCGGTCGGCTCGTGCAGGTACCACCGAACATGCGCGTGCCGTCAGGGGACCAGGCGTTGATTCTCGCGCGCGACAGCGTGCCGGCGGCGCCATTCCCTCCGCTCCATGACACCGGGATGCCGTTCGTGTACGTCGACACGGGGGTGCAGAACTTCTACCCCTACTACTACGCGGTCACCGCGTTCGACATCAATTCCATTGCATCGGGCCCTAGCAGTCTGGAATCTCCCCTCATCACCAAGGCCATCCGACCCCGTGCGCCCTCGTCGCATGTCGTCGATGGCGGGCTCGGCACCGTCGAGCTGTTGGGCCGCGGTGACACCGTGCTCGACCCCGCTCAGCCGATGCCGGCCATCGATTCCGCCACTGGCCAGTTCGTCGGCCCCATGCCGCCCACCGATGGACTCGAGTTGTGGGTCGAGCACTTCGTGCCCGAGTTGAGCACCGACGGCGAGCTGGTGCTCACGATCGACTCGCTCGCGCCGGGGGCCACGCTCAACAGCGAGCCCACCACGTATCACTTCACCGTGGCGCCGCGCACGCCGGAGGGAACCACCGCGCGCAGCACGTTCACACTCTCGCTGCAGCAGCAAAACGGGGGCAGCTCACGCAGCGCGTTGACCACGGCCCCCGGTATCCCGCAGGATTCGGCGAAGGCGGCCCTGTTCGGGGGGCGCGCGGACCAAACCTTCCCCGCTGAGGTTCAGATCGCGGTGCCCGGCGGCTATCGCGTGGCCTCCTGGGGCCGCAGCGATGTCAATCATGACCCCGGGAACTCGGTCCAGGCCGGGCCGCGCTGGTGGGCCGGCTCGGAGAACGAGAACGTGGTGGGACCCAACTCGGGGTTTTGCACGCCGGCGGATAGCTACTGCGGCGAGGACGCGTTTGCCCCGGACATCACCCTGACGGCCGGGCGGCTTCCCGGCGTGGACACGCTGTTCACGCCGCGCGCCTACTCGACGCTCCGCTACGAGTACCGCAACACGGAAGGCGTGGGGGCCACGGTGTATCGCCAGGCCGACATGTCGGTCTACTGGGGACGCAACGGCGCGATCGACTCCGTGATCGACGTCACGCACAACGTGCGCGTGCCGTTCCAGACGGGCTGGGGCCCCTCGTGGGGGATCTTGAATGAGTCCGGCTTCGCCAACACGGACGAGGCTGGTACGGGAGATCAGAACAACGGTCTCATCACGTGGCAGGACGGGGAGTGTATCGCACCCGTGCCCGCGTACACGGGCTACTGTGGGGGGAGCGGACAGACCCCGGCCGTGCTGGAGCAGACGGCCACGCTCAATCCCCTCTCCGTCCAGCAGACCGTCCGGGGTGCCACCGGCCTCAACCAAACCGGTACGGGCTTCATGTTCTACCTCAATGGCGGCACCTACCTCATGCAGATGCGCCAGTTACCAGCCACCGGCACCGTATGGCACTACCGCGCGCCCGCGGGCAACACGACCGGCACCCTGGCCGCCGGTGACTACCAGTTCCGCCCGGCCATTCGCCCTCCCGCGGTACCCGGACTGCGCGCCCGTCTACGGTACACCGGCACCACCTTCGATCCCGGCGAGACCACGGAGGCCTCCCTGGCCACGGTGCACACCGTGCCCGACCCGTTCTACGTCACGACCCCGGTGGAGGCGTCCCCGGCGGCCCGCACCATTACGTTCGTCAACCTCCCCGCCCGCGCCATCGTGCGCATCTACTCGGTGAGTGGGATCCTGGTCGCTGTGCTCGAGCACAATGATCCCAGCGGGAGCGGCCAGCTCAGTTGGGACGCCCGTAACCGTGGCGGCCGGGTCGTGGCGAGTGGGGTGTACTTCTATCACGTGGAAACACCGGACGGGGCGGAAAAGATCGGTCGCATGACCGTCATCATCGGCTCCAACTTGGGCGTGCCGAAGTAAGCTACGGCACCCCCTGCCCCTGACGACGCTGCACTCCCATCCCGCGCACACCCTCGATCTGCATCTGGAGGCGGCGCCACGCGATAGTGAGTTGCGCCCTTTGCACCGGATCGAGGAAGGAAGCGTATCGCTCCAGCTCGGCTCTTGATTGGTCCACGCGTTGCTGTTGAATGTCGATGATGGCGTTCATCAGCGCTTCGAGACTGTCTGCGTCTGCAGCCACACCGGGTCGCATCTGTCCCTCGAGGGCCATCCACAATTGCCGCTCTTGCTGCAGTGACTCCGTGCGCAACTGGAAGGAGTATTGAATCACTTCCTGAAACCTGGTGAACTGTTCGTCGTTCAGGCCCGCCTGCGCTCGGTAGTTGGTCATGAACCGCTGAACGACCTGTTGTTGGAGCTGTTGTCGCCGAGGCGGGTTCTGAGCTAACAGCGGTCCAGCCGCCAGCGTGGTCATCGCGATACCTAGTAACAGCGTACGCATCATCCCTCCATGGACTCCAGCAGTTCCGTCAATTCACTCTCATCCAGATCGGCCAGAGCCACAGGCAAGAGCTCACTGACCGGGGTTTCCAGCACCAACGAATCGAGCACTTCCTCGAGTTCGACGTCGGCCATCTCTTCGATCTCCACCGGCATCGGGAACACGAACCCATTCCCACCCGACGTCACAAGCTGGTGAATGGCGATCCCGGACGCCAGCACCAGCGTTGCCGCGGCGGCCATCGGCACGAGACCGAAGCGTAGCAGCCATGGTCGGCGCTTCGACTCCCGTCTCAACCGCCCCATCACCGCCCAGGCCGTCTTCTGCGGATCGACCTCCGAGGCCGCTCGCTCGCCGAGCTGCTTTGCGAGTTGTTCGATGTCGGGTTCTCTATTCATCGCCCCATCCATCGCCTTTCATCGCCCATCGTCGCCACTCACCCTACCCCAACGCCGCCCTGATCCTTTTCACCGCCTGATGGTAGTGCACCCGAGCGGCCCCCTCCGTCGTCCCCAACGCCGCGGCAATCTCCTCGTATGCCGCCCCTTGCTGTGCCCGCATCAGGAACACGTTCCGCTGCATCCGTGGCAACTGCCTCACCTGCTCCTCCAACCGGGCCAGCGTGTCCTGCGCCACCGCCTGATCGTGCGGGTCGTTCCTGTCGTCCCGGATCTCTCGATCCTCGATCGACAGCACCACCCGGTTCCGCCCCTTCCGCCTCAGGTCCTTGAGCGCGTTCGATCCGATTGCCATGAGCCAGGTCCTGAAGCTCGCCGTGCCCTTGAAGCTCCCGATCTTCCTGAACGCCCGGAAGAACGTCTCCTGCACCAGATCGTCCAGGTCCTCGTGGGCACCGGACGCCGCCAGGAATCGGGCCAATGCCCGGGTGTGCCGCAGCACGAGTTCCGACGCCGCCGATTCCTCCCCTCGGCGCCAGGCCTCGATCAGGTCGGCATCCGACCTGTCCGGCTGGGCCTCAGGCACGGTCACAATGAGTCTGACGGGGCATGGGGGTGAAAGTTAACTCCAGGAGGGAAGCGGAGTTCGGGGCTTCGGGGGGGGCGGAAGGGACAGGCTGGAAGCGGGGCTGCCGAGTAGACCCTCTCGGCCCGAATCCGTGCGGGCGAAGCAGAGCGGTTGTTCCCGGAACGGACGTCGGTGCGCGTACCCAGAAGCGGATTCGCGCTATGGAGATCGTGCGGTTGCCGCAGGCCGCGAAGGGAACAACTGGTCTGCTGAGGCAGGTCCCGGTTGCTAGCAGGCCGCGAGGAGACACCGGACCAAATGCCCCCTTTCCCCGCGCCCAACCCCCAGCTACCCTCCTCCCATGCCCCTGGTCATAGCCCACCGCGGCGCCTCCGCCTACGAACACGAGAACTCCCTCGCCGCCTTTCGCGCCTCAATGCACATGGGCTCGGATGGCGTGGAGCTGGATATCCACGTTACGGCCGACGGGGTCCCGGTCGTGCACCACGACCCGGCGCTCGGCGGCCGCCGCATCGCCGAGGTAGCCTTCGGCGCCCTCGAGCAGCACCAGCTGCCGAACGGAGAGCAGATCCCCACGCTGGACCAGGCGCTGGGCGTGCTCGGCATCGAGCAACTGGTGTTCGTGGAGGTAAAGGACCTTCCCGCTGAGCACGATCAGCGAGTGCTGGATGCCCTGGTGAACGGTCCCGCGCCAACCAACTACCAGATCCACGCGTTCGACCATCGCATCGTGCGGCGGTTGCGTGAACGGTCCCCGGAACTGCGCTGCGGCGTGCTGTCGTGTTCTTACGCGCTGAGACCCTTCGTGCCGCTACTCGATGTGGGCGCGAACGTCCTGTGGCAGCGGGAAGAGTTGGTCGACGCCGAACTGATCGAAGAGGGGCGCGCCATGGGGTTGCGGGTGTTCGCGTGGACCACCGACGACCCGGAACGCATCGGTGAGCTGATGGAGATGGGCGTGGACGGTGTGTGCACCAACAAACCCGACGTTGCCCGAAGGCTCGTGGGACCCGCCACACCCTCGACGTAGCCCGGTCCCCGCCGGATATTGCATCACGAGCATACTGCGCGCGTGGCACCGCCCACGCGCACTCCACATACGCCGTCCAGATGATTGGGAAGCACAACGGGAGGGGTACACCACATGGCCGATCAAGTCGTTCTCGTCGCTATCGACGGTCACGTCGCCACCGTCACCATCAACCGACCTGACAAGCTGAACGCGCTCAACAAGGACGTGCGCGAGCAGTTCGTCGCCGCATTGGCGGATCTCGAAACCAACGACGACGTCCGCGTCGCGATCGTGACCGGTGCGGGCGAGAAGGCGTTCGTCGCCGGTGCCGACATCCCAGAGATGAAAGACGTGACTGCATACGAGGAGTTCCGGGTTGCCAAGCACTTCGGGATCTTCGAGGCACCCGAGCGCTTCAACAAACCGATCATCGCGGCGATCAACGGATTCGCCCTGGGTGGCGGCTGTGAACTCGCCATGGCCTGCGACATTCGTATCGCCTCCGAAAAGGCCAAGTTCGGTCAGCCAGAAATCGCGCTCGGCATCATGCCAGGCGGCGGTGGCACGCAGCGCCTACCGCGCCTCGTGGGGCTTGGCGCGGCGTACAAGCTCCTCTACACGGGTGACATGGTGAAGGCAGACGAAGCCCTGCGTCTCGGTCTCGTGGACGAGGTCGTCCCACCCGAGCAGCTCATGGATCGCGTGAAGGAACTCGCCGGTGCGATCGCCGAGAAGAGCCCGGCGGCTCTGCAATTCATCAAGGAAGCCGTGCGCGCCACCACGCGGGCCCCGCTCGACGAGGGCCTCCGTCTCGAGACGACCCTATTCGGCCTCGTGTTCTCGACCGAGGACAAGGACGAAGGCGTCAACGCCTTCCTCGAGAAGCGGAAGGCCGACTTCAAAGGCCGTTGATCCGACCAGCACTCGTCATCGGGCCGGCGCTCTGCCTGGCCACGCTCCTCTTGCCCCCAATTGCGGGGTTGTCGGAGCCGGCCTGGCGAGTAGCCGGTATCGCTGCCTGGATGGCAACGTGGTGGCTCACCAGTGTCATCCCTCTCGAGGCCACCTCGCTCATCCCGATTGTTCTGCTGCCGGCGGCGGGCATCGCACCCGTCGGAGACGTCACGCGCGCCTACGCCGACCCGATCATTTTCCTCTTTCTGGGTGGTTTCTTCCTTGCCGCGACCCTGGAGCGCTGGGACCTACACAAGCGTTTCGCCCTCACCACGGTCCGCGCCGTCGGCACCGACGCGCGCATGGTCGTCCTCGCGTTCATGCTGGTGTCGGCGTTCGCCAGCATGTGGATCTCGAACACGGCGACGACCGTCATGATGCTGCCCATAGCACTGGCTGTCGTGGCGGTCGGTTCACAACAGGGCGATGACGGCCGTCGAGGGTTTGCGACGGCTTTGCTACTCGGAGTCGCCTACGCGGCTTCCATCGGTGGGGTCACCACACTGATAGGCACTCCACCGAATGCGATTCTCGCCGGGGCGGCCAGCGAGCTGCTCGGGAAAGAAGTGAGCTTCGCGGATTGGATGGTTATTGCCCTTCCGATTGCCATTCCGATGCTTGCCGGCTGCTGGCTGTTGTTGGTCACGCTGTTTCGCGTGCGCGGAACCGTCCCGGGTCTCGCCCAGGAACTCGACCGTGAGCATGCAAGCATGGGCCGCATCTCTGGTGGGGAGCGTTTTGTGTTGGGTGTGTTCGCGCTGACGGCGCTCGCATGGATCATGCGCGCGCCCAAGACGATCGGCGCCCTGCACATTCCCGGGCTATCGGACCTCCTCCCCGGCGTCTCCGACGCCGGCATTGCCATTGCCGCAGCCGTTGTGCTGTTTGCGACGCCACTCCCTCGCCAGCGGTTTCGCACGGCACTCGACTGGGAAACCGCCCGCAAGGTGCCGTGGGGCATCTTGCTGCTGTTCGGTGGAGGACTGGCGCTGGCCGGTGGCTTCGAGACCAGTGGGCTCACCGAGTGGCTGGGTTCTCGACTCGGCGGACTCAGGGGCGTGCCGTTCCCGGTCGTCGTGCTGGCGACGGCCACCCTCTTCGTATTCCTGACCGAACTGACGAGCAATACGGCCACGGCAGCCCTCGGGATGCCGCTCATGGTTGGTGTCGGCGCCGGTCTCGGGCTCGCCCCCCTGCCCCTCATGATCGCCGCCGCGTTGGCGGCTTCCATGGCGTTCATGCTGCCTGTGGCCACTCCGCCGAACGCGATCGTGTTTGGCAGCCGAGCGGTCAGTCCCAAGGACATGGCGCGTGCCGGCATCGGCTTGAACTTCCTGTCCATCGCCATCATCACGGGGATCATGTGGTTGAGAATGGGGTAGCCAGGTCGTGAGCAACGAGCGAGTACTGGCGGCCGTCGGCGGAAGCCTCGCGTTCCTGAGCGTGGCGGCGGGAGCATTTGGCGCCCACGCCCTGCGGTCGCGGCTGGGTCCCGAACTCTTGGTGACGTTCGAGACTGCGGCGCGCTACCAGATGTACCATGCCCTGGCTGCCCTGCTCGCCGCCCTTGCGTACGGCCGATGGGCCGGACACCAGGCCATCTGGGCCGGATGGGCGTTCGTGATCGGGACGGCCATTTTCTCCGGAAGCCTGTACCTGCTCACGCTCACAGGTGCCCGCTGGTGGGGCGCCGTTACCCCGATTGGTGGTGTCACTCTCCTCGCTGGCTGGGTATTGTTCGTGTGGGGTGTGTTGGCAGGGAACAGATGAGGTGGTGAACGATATGAGGACAAGAAAGAGATTTGGGGCAGACTGGAGAGCGCTCCTCGCTTTGGTGGCGCTGGCAGTTGGAGCAGCGTGCTTTGGCGAACCCGCCCCGGTGCTGCTCATCGATTACACGGCGAACCCTCCCGATAGCACGGACATGGAGCTGGTCACCTTCGAAGGTCGCGTGGTTCGTGCTCCGCCGCTCGCCGCTGCTCGGTACAGCGTTGAGGTTACAGGTGGGGCCGGCACCGTGGATGTGGATGCCGATGAGTTCGGTCTTTTTACCGCCGACGTCGAACTCAATCCTCGGACGACGAACAATCTCGTTGTCCAGGCCCGTGACAACACGGGAATCAGGAGCGAGCCGCGGACCTGGGTAGTGGTGCACGTGGAGGACGTCCCGGGGACGGCGCCGGCCGAACCAAGTGAGCGCGCCGGCAGGCAATAGACTCACTCGACAAACTGCTACACCGGTCACCTCGGCACGAGGACGCGACCTGACAACCCAACTCCGACTCCGAGCTGCCGAGCGGCGTGTGATCGACAGATATCGCACGCCGCAGTCCGTGCAGCGGTGGCTGCACTCGCTCCCATACAACCACGAACCCGACGGGTCCACCATGCGGTCCTTCCGGGGCGTGGTGCGTCACAACACGGCACACTGCTTGGAGTCGGCATTGGCCGCCGCAACCGTATTGGAGCAGCACGGGTTTCCACCGCTCTTGCTCGACCTCGAGTCGCAGGACGAGTTGGATCACGTGGTCTTCGCCTTTCGGCACCGTGGCCGCTGGGGCGCGGTGGGGGGGTCGCGCGATGAGGGCCTGGCCGGACGGAAGCCCGTCTTCCGAACCGCGAATGCGCTGGCTCGGAGCTACTACGAACCGTACATCGACCTGAACGCTCGCATTCTAGCGTTCCTCGTCGTGGACCTTCGCCACCTCGATCCGTACGATTGGCGGTTCTCGGAGCACAACGTGTGGAAGGTCGAGCGCTACCTCCGGGAGATCGAGCATCGACCCATCCGAACCGACGACCGCCGTTATATTCGTCTCCGAGAACGATACCGCGAGTACATTCGCGACAACGACCCACGGGGTACACCGTTCACCCGCGGTCACCAACATTGGATGTGAGGACCATGCAACCGATCGTCTACTTCAACGGTTCCTACATGGCGAAGGAAGATGCCAAGCTCTCTCCCGACGACCGGGGGTTTCTGTTTGCTGACGGTGTCTACGAGGTGGTGCGGAGTTACGGAGGGAAGCTGTTCGCGATGGAACCGCACCTGAAGCGGATGGCGAACGGTCTTCGAGCCCTGCGCATCGAGGGCTTTGATACTCAGGAACTCGGTCCCGTGTGTACCGAGCTGCTCGAGCGCAACAGTCTCGCCGACCAGGACGCCCTGATCTACATGCAGGTGAGTCGCGGTGCCGCGCCGCGAATCCATACGTTTCCGGATCCGTCCGTCACCCCCACGGTCTATGCCGTGCCGAGTGCGTTCACTCCCAAGGTCGACGCCTCGGTAGGCGTTCCGGTTATCACGTCGCCGGACATGCGGTGGATGCGCTGTGACATCAAGTCGGTCGCACTGCTGCCCAACTGTCTTGCGGCTCAGGAGGCGAAGGAGAAAGGCGCACCGGAGGCCATCCTGATCCGTGACGGTATCGCCCTCGAAGGCACGCACACGAGTTTCTTCGGCGTGCTCGACGGCGTGGTTCGCACGGCTCCCCTGAGCAACTACGTCCTGCCGAGCATCACGCGCGCGGTGGCACTCGAGTTGTGCCAGGAGAACAACATTCCCGTCCGTGAGTTCCCCATCCTGCAGCAGGAACTGGACACCGCGGACGAGTTGATGCTCGTGGGTACCACGGTGGAAATCATGCCCATCGTGAGCGTCGACGGTCGGAAGGTCGGGAACGGAAAGCCGGGGCCAGTGGCCAGGCGGATGTTGGAGCTGTTTCGACCCAGGACTCGATAGCGCAACAAGTAGACGTTCAGGATCGTAGTGGAGCACAGCATGGCAACCATCGACAACTGTGAACGGTGTGGGCGCGCGCTCCAGGTGCTGCAGAAGCCGGTTCGGCAGCTGCGCTGGAGCCGACATTGGATGACTGGAGTGAAGAGCCTCTTCACCGGCCAACTCTGGGTGTGTCACCAATGTGGTGCGATCTACTCGAGCGAAGGCGAGCTGCTCGCGGCGGGGGCCATCGAGACAGACTCGGAGCAGCGGATCGACGTCTACCGCAAGGACATGTCACATCTCCGAAACGCCTTTGGCGGTGTCGTAATCGCGGCGGAAGCGCTCGCTGCCTGGCTCGCCTTCGGTCCCGAGGCATTCGAGCTTGGCCGAGTGATCGCGACTGCGTCTCTCGGCGGCGTTGCCTTCTTCCCATTTCTCTATTTCGGTCACAAGGCAGCGATCGCTAAGCGTGACCTCAAGCGCCTCCGCAAGGCCCGCCAGTCGGGGCAGATTCCGGGACCTCCAAGCCAGCCCTGAAGCGTCCCCTCAAGAACCCTCTCCCGGCACAGATCGTGCGCTCTTAGGACCACCGAGGGCGGCCCGCTGGGCTCCGGGTGTGGCAGCGCTGCCACGTTCGTTGCTCGAGCGTCCAACTCTTGGTCTGATATTCACTTGACGGGTTTGTTGCCCACGCACAAGTTGCAGTGCGTAGGTCTCAGATCTTTGCTGTTATCGGCTCAGACCACGCCAACCTCGAGGTGGTCCTGAATGAAGTGTGGTCATTGCGCGACCCCGATTCCTGAAGACGCCAAGTTCTGTCACGCTTGTGGCTCGCAGGTTTCGGATGCAGAAGGGCAAGCGGCCGCTACTGCTGAGATGGATGAGGCCTCCTTCGTCCACATGGAGGAACTGCTCCGCAAAGAGGTCGAGGGCGAGTTCGAGATCGAGCGGCGGCTGGGCAAGGGTGGCATGGCCATCGTGTATTTGGCCACGGAAGTCCACCTCTCCCGCCAAGTTGCCATCAAGGTTCTTCCGCCAGAGTTGACGTTCGGGCACGGCGTCGAGCGGTTCAAGCGCGAGGCAAAGACCGCAGCAGCCCTCGATCACCCCAACATCATCCCGATCTATCGCGTCGCAACCGGAGGGAAGCTCTTCTGGTATGCGATGAAGTTTCTAGAGGGGAAATCACTCGACGAATTGCTCCGGGAAAAGGAACGGTTCACACTCCAGGAGACGATCAACATCCTCGCCCAAGTGGCTGAGGCCCTGGACTACGCGCACGACCGTCAGGTCATCCACCGCGACATCAAGCCGGCCAATGTGATGCTCGATTCACGCGATCGAGTGACCGTTACCGACTACGGCATCGCCAAGGCCCTGACGGAAGGAACGCTCACCGCTTCGGGGTCCGTGGTGGGAACACCGTACTACATGTCGCCCGAGCAAGGCATGGGTCGACCGGTCACGGGTGCCGCCGATCAGTACTCGGTGGCGGTCATGGCGTACCGCATGCTCTCGGGGAGTGTCCCGTTCGAGGGCGAGTCAGCCGTCGAGATCCTGCACAAGCACTGCATGCTGCCGGCACCGCCGCTATCGACCGTCATGGGCGGACTGCCGGACCACGTCTATTACTCCGTGCACAAGGCACTCGAAAAGAAACCCGAGAATCGGTTCTCGAGCTGTAGGGCCTTTGTGAAGGCGCTCAAGGAACCCTCCGAGGAGATGACGCTCGGTGAGGCCGCCACCGTGCAGGTGACGGCGGACGAAGTGTCGAGAGCCATGGCGGGGGGCCCGCCTGACCAAAGTGAGTTCGAGACGACGCCCATGCCATCGGCCGCCGACATCTCCGGCGAGACCGTACCGATGGCTGCGACGCCCACACCAGACGCGCCGTCCCCCATCACACCAGCCACACCCACCCCTTCCCCCTCCATCATCTCCGGGGTGCCAAGGGAGAAGAAGAGCAAGAAGTGGATGGCCTTCGCCATGCTCGGGATCATCTCGATCGGTGGTGGTGCGGGCGTGATGTGGTGGCTCGGCCAGGGAGATGGCAGCGCAACCGGTGGTGAGGATCCAGGTGGAACTGAGGTCGTGCAACAGCCCAGCGGCGGTGAGGGGAGTGAGCCCCCCGGTGCTGCAATACCAGACTCGTCGCAGCCAGGAGACACCACAGGAACGGAGATTGAACCGCCGGTACAGGATCCTGAACCTGTGGTGACCCCACAAGTGCGGGATACGACACCACAGCAGCCGGTGCGGCAGGAGCCGGTGCAGCCGGCGCGGCCCACGACGGGCGGGATCGTTCTATCCGGAGTCCCGAGTGGTGCAACGGTGCGGTTAGACGGCGTCCAGAGGCAGAGCCCGATAACTGGTCTCCGTCCTGCCAACTACCACGTGACTGTCCAGGTACCCGACCGTCCTCCTTACGACGTTGACGTTCGGGTTGTTGCTGGTCGGAACCAGCAAGTGCCATACATCGAGCGGCACTACGCCGTTCTGCAATTCAACGTACGACCACGCGCGGACATCTACATCGACGAAGAGTTCAGGGAAACACACACGCGGTTCCGTGACACGCAATTGGTGGAAGGAGAGCACCGGATCCGCCTCGTCGCCCAAGGATACGTGACCGTCGACACGCTGGTGACTCTGGTCCCCGGATCGGAGCCGAACAGATTCAGCTTTACGTTGAGAGAGCAGTAGAACTAGACACACATTCGTACGCGTGTCTCCAATGAGAGAGGCTGTAATGCGGGTACCGGGAATTCCCCTCCGATTCGCCGGACTGGCACTCTTGCTCGTCCTTGCCGCACCGACGCAGATCTCCGCACAGGACCGCGACCAGCAGATCCGCCAGGCGCAAACGCACTACGACGATTTCGAGACGGCACGTGCGCTCACCCTGCTGCAGACTGCGCTGGCTCCGGAAGAAGGACCGCGGGACAGTCTGTGGGCGCACGGCGTGCACCTCCTGGCACAGATCCATATTGAGGAGGGTGACGAGGACGTTGCGCGCGCCTGGCTGCGCTGGGCACGCCGTTTGGTAAACGACATGCCTCTAGACGAACTCGTCTTGCTGCCCGAGGTGCTCGCAGCCTCGGCTGACGCAAGAGCCTATGTCATGGCCGTACCGGACCCAACGGGGAACGTCGTCGCGACGTCCTGGGAATGGAACACGGGCAGCATCACTGGTGAGGGGCGACTGGCGGTTCGATCGGCAGACCCCGATGCGACGCTCACGATCTCCGTCGCGAACAGGACGAGCGTGTCCCTAGGCAGCGAGGTGGTTCTCCCAACGGGAAGCTACCTCGTCACCGCGCAGGCTCAGGGGATGCCTCCAGTCCGCCTGGAGCGAGAGGTGCTGCCGGGGGTGACGACCGTGGTGACGTTCAACATCGCACCGGTCGTGGTCGCGCAGGAGCCCGATCCGGCGATAGTGCCGCCGGTGGTGGCTGACCCGGTGGAACAACAACCTGGCGCCCCCACGCAGCAGACGGTACAGCGAGACGAGGGTGGTGGCTTCCCCATCCTCGCGGTGGTGGGTGGTGCGGCGGCCGTGGGACTCGGGGCGTTCTTGCTGTTGGGCGGTAGTAGCGAGGAAACGTGCCCGGACGGATCCAGTCCGCCATGCACACAGCCGCCACCGGACCCTGGCAGCATCACCATTAGCGTCCCGGACCGGAGCATAGTCAGGAGCATTGTCGGACGACGGCGATACTAGCGCGCCTGTCCACTGGAGAGCGCGGCCTGCGTGAGACACACAACCCGATACATCCACTCATTGATGCGAGTGCGGGTGCATATGCGAGACGGAAACCGAGCGATCAAGCGATCTCTGATCACCGCGATGATGACATGCGTCGCACTGATGGTCGCGTGTGGCGATGAGCCGTTCGGGCCGAGTCTTGGCTCGATCACCATCGACCTGGTGGCGACCGATCCGGCACCTCCTCCTGTTACGGCGGAGGCTGACTCTGCTGCGGTCTTCGAGGCACCCAGCGATTCGGTGAGTCGCAACGAGGACCCGACTGCCAGAGACGACGAGGGTCGGGATGAAGTGCTGCTCGACGACGTTCGACCCGAGGAAGAGGCCGAAGACTCGCCGCAGCCGCCAGCACGGAGCCCCGGTGGCACGGCCCTGTTCGATGGCGTAAGCGTTCGCGTTCAGGGACCGACGCCCAAGACGATGAACCTCGCACTCGAGGGTAGCAATTGGTTCGGCATTGTGACCGGTCTGCAGCCCGGTTCCTACACGGTTACGGTTCAGGGAACCACCGGCGGAGAGGTGACGTACTACGGGACAAGGTCCGGCGTGACGGTGACTGGTGGCCAGAACACCACGGCAAGTGTGCCGTGGAACAGTTTCCAGCCGACGATTGGGGCGCTGGCAGCGCAAACCCTCCAGGCATCACTGAATGTCTCTTGGGGAACGGTCACCGGAGCGACTGGCTACCAGCTCCAGTGGGCCGACAATGCCGGGTTCACCAGTCCTCAGTCCAGTACCGTCACGGGGACGAGTGCGGTCGCCGGTCCCGTTGGCAGTGCCGGTACCCACCACGTCCGCGTCCGGGCAGCCAACGCCGATGTCTCCAACGGCGCGTGGAGCGATGCTGCGTCCTTCGAGGTGCTGACCGATACCACATCGAGTGGCAACGATCAATCCGACGCACCCAACCTTGGCTTTGCGCCAACAGTGGGCAAGACCGGCCTCAATATCCTGCCCGCCGGTGATGCCGACTGGTTTGCGGTCGAAGCCTGCGTTCTCGACACGCTCATCGTCGATGTTATCGCCCAACGGCTCACCCCGGCCTCGGGCCTCAACAGCTTCCTCGAGATCAAGAGTGCTGACGGTCAGACCGATATCGTCCAGAACGACGATGCCGTTGGCACCGACTCCCGTATCGAACTGGAACTCGGCGAGTCCGGTCTATTCAACGTCGTCGTGTCCGGTATGGGCAATACCGTGGGGTACTACGAGCTGAGCATCCAAGTCAGCCCGGGTCCGCAAAACACTGGGACGCTGTGCATCGGGTCTACCGACTACATCGAGGTGACACCCATAGGATCGAGCATTCTTGCGCAGGGTGGCACGGTCTCCCTCAACGCCCAGGCATACGACATAATCGGCACTCCTCTCACAGGCAAGACATTCAGCTGGACCAGTCTGAATCCGGCGGTGGCCACGGTCGATCCGGCATCAGGTATGGTGACAGGGCTGGCAAGCGGCCAGGCAATCATCGCTGCTGAGACGGACGCCGTGCAGGGCTTCGCCGTGATCAGTGTGGCGGTACCGGCCAACGCCATCGCCAATTACTGGACATCCCAGGCGAGTCCCATTGCTCAGGGAGTCAACGTTTGGGGAGTAGCGCCAAACGACATCTGGGGTGTGGGCCACGCCGGTGCGCTCGTGCATTACGACGGATCATCATGGTCTCAGCTCACCAGTCCGACGAGCGACTCCCTCTACGCCGTGTGGGGCACGTCGGCTGGCGAGGTGTTCGCCGGTGGTCAGAACGGCACACTCCTGGTGTCGTACGACACCACGACCTGGACGCCGATGGCGTCTCCCACGAGTGAGACCATTTGGGGTATCTGGGGCTCCGGATCGGACAATGTCTTCGCTGTCGGCACCGGTGGAACGATTCTGCGTTACGACGGTAGCCAGTGGACCCTCGAGACGAGTGGGACCACGGAATGGTTGCGAGACATATGGGGCACGGACTCGGCGAACGTGTATGCTGTGGGAGCAGCGGGCACCATTCTCCGCTATGACGGGACCAGCTGGAGCCCCGAGACCGGCGTTCCGGTCGCCTCAATGCTCACCGGTATCTGGGCCATTGCTCCAGATGACATGTACGTCACGGGCGTTTCGGGAGTCATACTTCACTACGACGGGACGTGGTCGCAGATGTCCACACCGACGACTTCCAACCTGCGGTCCATTTGGGGTACGACATCGTCGGACATCACCGTCGCCGGAGGTAGCGGGCTCGTCCTGCAGTGGGACGGTGCATCGTGGGACTCCATACCGACTCCGACCACCGAGCTCTTGTTTGAGGTCTGGGCCGCACCTGGCGGTGACGTCTTCGTCTCCGGCGCCGCCGGTACCATCCTTCGTGGATACCGCGGCGCACAGCTCGCGTTTGGCTCGGTACCGAGCAACGTGGACGTGAGCACACCATTCACGGTGGAAGTGGCGATTCTGGACGCGGGCGGGACAGTCATCACCAACGCCTCCAGCGACGTCACGCTCGCCTTTTCGAACAACCCGGGCAGCGTGC
>Ga0255055_10001706_pt1 | contig 15740 bp, 12 predicted proteins | sample JV7_2_27_MG_FD_188633 | JGI IMG/M metagenome (GOLD analysis project Ga0255055, IMG submission 188633) | Seawater microbial communities from Jervis Inlet, British Columbia, Canada - JV7_2_27 | ecosystem: Environmental > Aquatic > Marine > Inlet | place: Canada: British Columbia | collected... | reverse complement strand
GGAAATACCGGCTGGTGGCATTGACCGGGGTGAAGAGCCCCTTGACTCTGTGCGTCGTGAATTACAGGAGGAAATTGGCTATTTCCCCCGGCGAATAGACAAATTAGGCGGCTTTTACTCCATCCCGGGCTATGGCACGGAATATCTCCACTGCTTTTTGGCTACAGATCTTGTGCCCGGCCGTCTCATGGCTGAGGATACCGAAGACATTGAGCTAGTTCGCATTTCCCCGGATGAGATACCCCGACTTATCACATCAGGCCAAATCTGCGATGCTAAAAGCATCGCTGCCTTGCTTATGTTCCTCTTTATACAGCGAGGGAAGTAGTCCCCTCTGTGACATGATATCAGGGCACATACACTAAGTCGACGTCTGAACGCTACGGAGGATATGCTATAATAACAATAACTATAAGGTGGAGACATTGGGAAGATTTTACTCTTACGTCAAAAGACTCGGCATCCTTCTGGTTACGATAGCCCTAATTACAACGATGGAAGGCTGTATTTTTGGTCCTTCTTCCCAATACATAGAAATACGGACTTGGTATGATTTAGAGGCCATAAGGAACGACTCCAGCGGCGACTATATTCTCATGAACGACCTCAATTCAACCACTGCCGGCTATGATGAACTGGCGAGTGCGACAGCCAATGATGGGAAGGGCTGGCATCCACTTAATGGACCGGGACTGGAGGGAGATAATCCTCCATTTACCGGGACTCTCAATGGACAAGGATACGGAATACTTGACCTGTTTATCGACCTTCCCGAAACAGGTTATATAGGGCTTTTTAGTATTGTTGGTGAGGAAGGGCACATTCTGAATATCGGCGTGGTGAACGCTGATGTAACCAGCGCAGCATATATTGGCGCTCTCGTGGGAGTTAATAGAGGCACTATAAGCTACTCTTATTCCACAGGCAGCCTGACCGGCGTTGAGCGGGTTGGCGGCCTGGTGGGACAGAACGATGGCACTGTTAGCAACTCCTATTCAACCGGTAACGTCATTAGCGATTCCGGTGCTGGCGGTCTAATTGCAGTGAATACAGGTACTGTGAGCAACACTTATTCCACAGGCGACGTCACTAGCGATTCCGGTGCTGGCGGTCTAATTGCAGCTAATGGTGGCACCGTAAGCAAGTCTTATTCCACCGGCAGCGTAAACGGAAACGAATACCTTGGTGGTCTGGTAGGATATAGTGATCAGGGCACTGTGAGCGGCTCCTTCTGGGACACCGAAACCAGCGGACAATCTACATCGGATGGCGGGACAGGTAAGACCACAACGGATATGAAGAACATCACCACTTTCTCAGATGCAGGCTGGGACATAATCACAGTAGCCGATCTCGGTACGCGCAACATCGCCTACACCTGGAATATCGTTGACGGCGACACCTATCCCTTCTTTAGCCTACAATCGTAACTCTATTAGACAGCGAAATTGGCAATAGCCACCTGCCCCAGAGAGATCCCACCGTCATTACACGGTACTTGCCTGTGGGCAAAAACCTGAAAACCGCTACTTTCCAGTAAGTCGGTTGTTTTCTTCAACAATATGCGATTCTGGAATACGCCGCCACTTAAGGCTACCTGATTGATTCGAGTTTCATCGGCTGTTAAGCGACACATTTCATCTATCATCCGGGCTATTGTATTGTGGAATCTGACGGACATACTCCCCTTCGAGGTATCTTCATTTAAGTCTTCTAACACAGCCGCAAACAGATCCCTCAGGCGTACCACCCTTATCCCTCCGTCTTCTACTATACGGTATGGGTAGCTTTTCTGAATATGAACATAATCTTCTTCATAGGCAGCCATTTCAAGTTCCACCGCCGCCTGTCCTTCGTAATCTATTTCGCCCCTTATGCCCAACAAGGCTGATACGGCATCGAAAAGCCGTCCCATGCTGGAGGTAAACGGTGAATTTATCCCTCTTTCTATCTGGCGTTTGATGACCTCTATTTCCATGTCGTCGGCTTCTCTCATAATAGGTAAATCGTGGTTGAGAGCATTTTCGCCTAATAGAGTGAGAATATAACTGATTGCGGTGCGATACGGGTGTTTTATGCCGGCAGCTCCTCCGGGCAAGGGCAGATATTCCAGATGCCCTGCTCTTCTGTAATCTCGGTAGTCGGCAACCAGGAATTCTCCTCCCCAGATATTTCCATCGGCACCCATGCCTGTTCCATCGAAAGCAACACCAATTACTGCCGACTCCAGTCCATTGTCAGTCATGCAACTGGCGATATGGGCATGGTGGTGTTGCACAGGAACAAGCTTCATACCGGACTCCCCTAACTCCCGTGCATAGTTGGTGGCCAAATAATCGGGGTGAAGGTCGTGGGCAACGATTTCAGGCTTTATATGAAAGAGTTTCTGATACTGGGATATAGTCCTGTCGAAATGCTCCGCGGTCTCCATATTCTCCATATCGCCGATATGCTGTGACAAGAAGGCATAGTTATCTTTGGTCAGACAAAAAGTGTTTTTTTCCTCAGCACCACAACCAAGCACCTGCTTAGCCTCAAATGGGAGGCGGATGGGATAGGGAGCATAGCTGCGCGCCCGCCTTACAAGCTGGCTCGTGCCCCCTTCTACCATGGATACACTGTCATCATAGCTGGAATAGATATCCCGGTCATGGATTAGAAAGTAATCGGCGATACCGGAAAGCCTCCTCAAGGCTTCATCATTATCTCTGGCTATAGGTTCTTCACTGAGATTGCCGCTGGTCATTACCAGGGGCAATCCTGTATCCCTGAGCAATATGTGGTGCACCGGTGTATATGGCAGCATAACCCCCAGAAACCGTAAATTGGGAGCTACCTCAAGAGACACAGAGGATTCCTCCCTCCACTTCATGAGCACTATGGGGCTCTGAGGTGAAGTAAGCAAATCTTCTTCCTCTGGCGAGACATAGCAATGTTTTCTTGCCTCGTTTATATCGGTTACCATTATGGCAAAGGGCTTGGAGGATCGCTTCTTCCTTTGCCGCAACGTCCTTACTACGATATCGTTCGTGGCGTCGCATGCCAGGAGAAAACCTCCTAATCCTTTGATAGCCAGGATTTTACCTTTGCTAAGGAATTGACTGGCAGCGGTTATAGGATTCGACTCGGTTATCAAATTACCCTGGTTATCAACAAGCTCCACCTGGGGGCCGCATTTCGGGCAGGCATTGGGCTGGGCATGGAAGCGACGGTCCAGGGGATTGTCGTATTCTGCCTGGCATTGTGAGCACATTCGGAAGGATCGCATAGTCGTTTTGGTGCGATCATATGGCATGCTTTCAATTATGGTGAATCGCGGGCCACAATTGGTGCAGTTGGTGAACGGATAGCGGTAGCGTCGGTCTTCAGCATCCATCACCTCCTCAAGACAGGCCCGGCAGGTAGCGATATCCGGAGAGATAAGCTGGTATTTCCCTTCCTGTGCCTGGCTACTCCGAATCTGAAATTCTTTATGATGGCGGGGATGGCTATACTCGATATTTACAGTCTCAATGTGAGCCAGCGGCGGCGCTTGCGTCTGGAGTTCCCGTTCAAACTGCCGAATAGCTTCTGCTTTGCCTTCTATCTCAATTTTGACATCTTCAGAAGTATTGTAAACCCAACCCTTAAGATTGTGTTTAACAGCCAGTCCGTAAACGAAAGGCCGGAAGCCTACGCCCTGAACGATGCCTCGGACGCTAATAGAAGCCAGTCTGAGAGGTTGTCTTGCTGCTTTTGACATACACTACCTCACGAAAATCCTGCGATTCTCGTGGGAACCCCGTTCAATTCAAGATCAGAATTTCCATGGGGTTAGTTTATAGAACGATTCCTGAGGAATGCAATATTCAATTAAAGCTATACTAACACACCCTCAATTTCGGCCATAATTTCTGCGTCAGACAAGTGTTCGGGGATAATTGCCGCACTGGGGCAAGCGGCAACACACACGCCACATCGCTTGCACCTGATGTCATTTATAACTGCTATTGCTTCGTCACCAGATTTATCTAATGTGATGGCTTCATAGCTACATAAGAGAACACAGACCCCACATCCGCTACATAGATCTCTATTAACTTCAATTTCCGGTATATCAGGTTGAAGTTCGAGCGCTACACAAGCCTTACAACTTTTACAGGGGCCGCAGTATAAACATCTCTCGGCCTCTTCTATTGCCTCTTCGCTGGTAAATCCCTTCTCAAAAGGTTCAAAGTTCAACCTTTTTTCTGCCGGCAACCATCTAAGCTCAGGTTGAGACTTGTAATTTGTAGCCCTGGGAATCTCAGTTTCCTCATATTCCAGTTCCTCCCTCCCTTTCTTAAGGTCTTCACCTTTGAGATAGCGGTCCATAGACTCGGCAGCTACCATCCCTTCTTTCATTGCCTCTGAGGCATAGCCGACCCGCCTGACGTCCCCTCCGATGAAAATCCCCTTTTTGCGGTTGCTCATCAGAGTAAGAGGGTCGACATCAATCCTGCCTCTTTCATCCAGCAGACCTTCTTCCTGGAAGAATTTTCTCTCCGATGCCTGCCCGATAGTGACGAGTAGCACGTCTCCTTCGAGATATATCACATCACTCTTGTCGAACTTGGGATTGAATCCAATATACCCCGTCTGGTCGTAGACCCATGTGCACCGGGGGCATTTTACCTTCCTGAATTTCCCATTCTCACCAATTATCTCTTCCACACCACGTGAATAGATGATTTGAATTCCCTCTTCAGTGGCACCCTCTATTTCTTCAACATCAGCAGGTATTCCGTCCTTGGAGGATTTGTCTTCATTCTCTAAGCACATAAGGGTAACCTTTCCACCAAGTCGTCGGGCGGTTCTGGCGGTATCGAAAGCCACGTTGCCGCCTCCAATTACTATCACTCCCTTGCCCTCAAAGATCCGAGGGTGAGCTTTTTTCTGGCTAACATCAGAGAGGAGGTTCAAACCGAACATGGCTCCTTCCAAGTCTCCTCCTGCCACGGGTTTCCCTTCAAAGCTCAATGGTCTGGGAGACGGGGTCCCATGAGCGATAAAAATGGCCTTATAACCTTCTTCCTTGAGTCCGTCCACCGTTTTCCCATCGTCCCCCATTCTAAGCCCAAGCTTGACATCGATGTGAGCAATCCTGACTAAATTATTCAAAGTAGCATTCGTGATTTCTTCAGGAAGACGATATTTTGGAATCAACCTCAAGGCACCCCCCAGCTCGGAACCTCTGTCCATAATAGTGGTCTGATAACCGTTTTTACTTAGAGTATAAGCACACATCAATCCTGCCGGTCCTCCTCCAATCACAGCCACCTTTTCCCGGGTAGGAGCAGCGTACGAAGGTTTTGTTTCCAAATAGGGCAGATAACGCTCACTGATAAATCGCAGAAGCAGTCTTCTTCTCACCGCCCCGGTTTCGTCTTCATAGTTACACTCTTTTTCGCAAAGCCCACAAACATAGCCGCAAAGAATTGGGAATAGGGGGTTTTTGTCATAGACCTCCTCACCTATCTTTAATACCTGTCTGGAGGCTTCTTCACTATCTAACGGTAAGCATGAAATCATAACGTGATTGCGTTGAATATCTATTTTAAGAGGACAGCGGACCTGACAAGGAGGTAAATATACCTTCCCGCTGGCTTCATCAATAACTTCTTCAATTTGCGAAGCACCTTTGTCTATCTCTTTCATTATGTCTATCAAACCTCCTTTTCAGTTACATACATATATTTACATCGACGGTCACCTTTCTCGGAATCAAACAGGTAGACCGCAAGTATCATAAGAAACGGCCTATATTCTCAGGGCTTTCGGGCAATTCCCTTCAATGTGATGTAATCAGTTGTGTGCACAACAATCGCCACATCATACCTCATATTCAAGTTATTGGCAAGCCAAAATAGGCCATATTTCCGTTAAACCTTGCACATCCAGCCATTTAGCCGTAAAATGCTTAAACGTTGCCCCCATCGTCTAGGGGACTAGGACGTCAGCCTTTCAAGCTGAAGACAGGGATTCGAATTCCCTTGGGGGCACTTTCAAGCCAGGTTATCTTCTGATCGGCAGAAAAGACTCAGTGGTACCAAGCAGCACGACCTGAAGCTAGATTTTCAATAAAGAGGTATCAGGAACTACCTCTTTTTACGCTCAAGCACATACTTTCTGCAACTCTGACTTATTGCAAACAAATCGCCGTTGTTATAGTATAAACTACACGAATGGAATAATGAGGAGAACCTGAAATGGCTATTAATTACGAAAAGGAAAATACAGTTTTGAGGTTATGGCTTCTGTTGCGCCGAATTGGCGATACGCTTATGCGTTGCCAGGATTCGTTATTTAGTAAATACGGGCTTACTACGGAACAGTGGGGACTGCTTACGGCTATTAAATCCCGGGGACCCCTAAGACCAAGTGACCTAGCCCATATTCTAGAACGTACCCCAAACAGTATGAGTATGCTGATCGACCGTATGGTCAAAGCCGGCCTGGTCAGAAGGACAAGGGACAGGAAGGACCGTAGAGTAGTGACTGTGACTCTTACCAGTAAGGGGGAGACAGATATACAACCGGCAGTTATAGAGGGTTGGGAGTTTATCCATGAGGTCCTGTCACCGCTATCAGACAATGAGCAGCGTGATTTAGCCAGTATGCTTGAGATAACAAGACGTGAGTTAGTTGGTTACCTGAACCCTGAAATGGATATGGCGGAAATTATCAGAAAAGGTCTTACAAATGACCCTGATTTATATGAACGGATGACGAAGAACCTTCTTCCCCCTGGCTATAGAGTCAAAAGCAAGCATAGGGAAAAGTGAAAACCCGTTCACGGGACTGCTCTCGAAGATAAAGCCCTAATAATCTGATTTCAATTCCTCTATTATGCTAAATTCCTAATTAATTATTGCTAACATTTTTGCTAACGAACTTTTCACCACCATAAAACACTCAGAGATACTTAACATTACAAATTGAAGCTAAATCGTCAATAGAACGGTATCGGGAATTACTTCCTTTCACGTTTATGGAAAACCTTCTGTATCTTTCAATCAAAACCGTACCAGGTGCTCATATTATCCAATGGTTCTCTCTCGGAGCGGAGCCGGTTTACAGGATCATCCCGGTCAGGATAGCCAACGGCAATTCCCAGCACTATAAGCTTGGAATCCGGTATCTCCAACACCTTCCTCAATACATCGGGATACACAACAGCCTGTATTTGGGCAATTGTGCCTAGCCCATACTTGGTAGCCAGCAGCATTATGTTCTCAGCCACCAAACCACAATCAAATATAGGCCAGATGTTCAACCCGTCGCCCTGTATATGGAAAGAACGGTCAATATAGATATAGATAACGCAAGGAGCTTCAAACAGTCTCAAACCTTGCAAGAGCCACCATCTCCTTTTCTCTTTATCCTCTCTCTGTATTCCCTTCAATTCGAGAACCTTCCTGCCCAGAACACGGCGACGCGTATCGTAGGACTCGGGGAATTCTCGAGGACGAGGGATATCGGGGTTGTCTTCCTCTGCCGCTGTTCCTTTCTCAACAAAGGCCTGTCTCACTTCCTCTAGTTTCTTCCCCGTCACTATAGCGAATTCCCAGGGCTGAGTATTTGCCCAGGAAGGGGCCCGTAAAGCCAGATCCAATATCTCCTTCAGAATTTCCTTAGGCACGGGGTCTGGTTTGAAAGCCCGAATGCTTTTCCTTTGCTGGATAGCTTCAACGATGTCCATAGCTTGGCTTTCCTCCTCTTTGTTATTAATCACTCAGGGCTTGTTATTTCAGCTAACAATTGGGCAACTTCTGACAACTCTCGCTTTAAGCGTCAGAAACTTTTTTGTTAACCAAACTTTTCACTTACCCCAGGCACCCTCACCGATAAGGGGCACAAAATAGCAACCACCCAAGTTTTCTATGTGGTTTCTTTTCCTAAGTTTGGTGACTCGGACTAATTCCTGTTGCCATCGAGAACCTGCTGGGATTATCAATCGCCCATTCCAGTCTAGTTGCTCCAGAAGTACTTCGGGCACAGTGGGGGCACCGGCAGAAACTATAATAGCATCATAAGGAGCTTCCTCCGGCCAACCCAAGGTCCTACCGGATACGTGAACCTCGATGTTGGAATAACCCAGATTATCCAGAACCTGCCTGGCTGATTTTGCCAGTTCAGGTATACACTCCACAGTGACCACTTTTTGAGCTAACTCAGCCAATATGGCAGCCTCATAGCCACTTCCAGTACCTAGCTCCAGTACCTTTTCATCGCCTCTGAGTTCCAGAGCTTGTATCATCAGGGCCACGATGAAAGGTTGGGAGATGGTTTGCCCAAAGCCAATGCTTAAGGGTCTATCATCATAAGCGGTGCGATACTGTTCTTGCGATACAAAGGCTTCACGCGGAACATGCTTCATAGCCTCAATTACGCGCTTGTCCGCAATTTCATACTCGAGGTGTTTAAGTAGATTCTCTCTAGCCCGCTCTAAATCCACCACAATTCACCAGCTGAAGATGTCAACTCAGAATAAAAGACAAAACTATTAAGACTAAAATTATGGCCCCGGCGATGATGCCGATGCGTTTCATTTCAGGCATAACATGTTGATAGCGGCTGGTTAAATCTTGAACTTTCGAGGGCTGCACTTTTGGAGATACTCGGGTTGGCGATGGTACTTCAGCAGGCAACGGCTCCGGCTGCTGTGAAAGCTCCGCCTGTGCCTTATTTACAACTCTAGCTCGATGCTTAGCTTTAGAATGTCGTGACTTTTTTGGCATTATCCTCACCCTGATGCAGATTGCTTATAAATTCTTGTACTGGAAATATAGGCGTGACCCAAGAGTTGTTGGAGTTGACTTAGCTCGGTGCCACTCTGTAATTTACGTCTGGCAAAGCTATGACGTAATGTCCGGGGCGTAACCTTATCACCCAACCCCGCCTTTGAAGCATAACCTTTAATGATTTGCCAGAACCCCTGCCGGGTCAACCTCTGACCACGCCGGTTAAGAAATAGGGCTTCAACTGTCTCGTCATACAGTAGATCCAGCCTATCATTCCTTATGAAATCTCCTAAAATCGGGTTCAATCGACGTTCAAAAGGAACTCGTCTTTTTGTATTAATATGAACGCAATTCTGCTTCAAATCAATGTCCTTAACATTTAATGACACCAATTCGCTTATGCGTAAACCTGTTGCATAAAGTAATTCCAGCATCATCGTATCTCTTCTGGCTTCCGGAGTAGACAATTTTGCTGCCTCGGCCAGCAATCTCTGGTACTCAGCAGAAGATAAGAAGGTAAGCGAATGCTTGCCGACTTGGAAAGAAGGTAACTTTCTAGTCGGATTCTCCTTCATCCTCCCCGAAGCAACCATGAATTTGAAGAATGACTTGGCTGAGGCGATCTTGCGGGCGGTTGTAGCCGCAGAATATCTTTTCTCCCTGAGCTTGAGCAAATAGCTCTTCAAAATCTCGTCATAAGACTGGGGCAAACCCTTTGCCTGCTCTGCATTAATAAAGGCTACCAGTTGGGTCAAATCATTGCGGTAAGCAGCGACAGTATTCTGAGAATAGCCTTTCTCTGGAGTCAAACCTTGAAGGAAGGCATCAATATCCAGCTTCATCACAGTTATTTTACCACAGTTCGAGGCATTTTGCCCCTATACAAGCCAATTGCTACAATAGATTTGCCATGCAATTACAGCAATTAAAAGCTTTACCAGCAAAGCCCGGAATTTACATTTTCAAGGACAAAGAGGGTAAGGTTATCTACGTAGGCAAGGCAACTAACCTGAACAGTCGGGTAAGGAGTTATTTGGGCGCTGCTTCCAGCCTATCAGTTAAGGTCCGGAGATTAGTGTCAAAAATACGGGATTTCGAGTTCATAGTTACCGATTCCGAGCAAGAGGCGCTTATCCTGGAATGCACCATGATAAAGAAATATACCCCGCACTATAATATACGCCTCAAAGATAACAAGACTTTTCCTTACCTCAGGATAAACATTAACAACGATTGGCCCAGCGTATATGTTACTCGCCGGGTCCAGAAAGACGGCGCCCAATACTTTGGGCCTTTTGCCAGTCGTGGCTCAGTACGCAAAACCTTAAGGTTAATAGAGAGGCTCTTCCCTTTTCGCAGTTGCAGCAAACAAATCGAAGGAAAAGATAAGCGGCCCTGCCTCGATTACTATATCCATCGTTGTCTCGGACCATGCATTGGGGCAGTGGAAAAACAGGAATACGGCGACGTAATAAACGAGGTCATCTTATTCCTACAGGGGAAGCAGGAAATCATTCTTCGTGAATTAAACGCCAAGATGAAAGCAGCAGCGCTCCAGCTTCATTTTGAACGGGCGGCCTTGTTACGAGACCAGATTAGGGCCATAGAAGCAGTCATAGAGGGTCAGAGGATTGCCACAAAATTGCAGGGAGAAAAGGATGCCATTGGCCTGGCACAGAATAAAGAACAGGCTTATGTCGAAATATTCTCTATTCGGAATAATAAACTTATCGGCCAGGACTATTTTATTATGGAGGGCATCCAGGGTGAGTCCCCCGGGCAAATCGTGACCAGCTTTGTGAAACAATACTATGGCTCTGCCTCACGTATACCACCGCTCATATTGCTCCAGCATCCGGTGGACGAGCCGGCGGTGCTTTCCAAATGGCTTGGACAGCGAAGGGGAGGCAGGGTCGAGCTACAAGTGCCACAGCGGGGTGCTAAAAGGAAGCTGGTGGATACAGCAGCGGAGAACGCTACCCAGCGTTTAGCACTTACGCAAGCCAAAGAGTTGAAGACTGAGGTTATTACAGCTGGCCTGAGAGAGCTAAAACAAGAACTACACCTGCCCAAAATGCCCCGGAGAATAGAATGCTATGACGTTTCCAATATTCAGGGCACTTTGGCTGTGAGTAGTATGGTCGTTTTAGAAAAAGGCCGGCCTAAACCGGCACATTATCGGCGCTTCCGCATCAAAACCGTGACTGGTGCTGATGATTATGCCATGATTCAAGAGACGTTGAGGCGCAGGTTTAAACGAGGACTGACAGGCGGAAGTACCTGGGCAATTACTCCCGACCTTGTCCTCATTGATGGTGGCAAGGGACAACTTAATGCCGCCCTGGAGGTCAGGCGAGAACTCGGACTCGACTCTGTCCCCATGGCCAGCCTGGCTAAGGAAAATGAGGAGGTGTTTATACCCGACAATCCCCAGCCAGTTTACATAGCTAGGAATTCTCCAGCCCTCCACATACTACAAAGAGCCAGGGACGAAGCACATCGCTTCGCCATAAGTTATCACCGTAGGTTACGCCACAAAGAAGGCATCACGTCTGCCCTGGACTATATCACCGGCATCGGGCCAAGGCGAAAAAGAGCCTTGCTAAAAAAGTTTGGTTCAATTGAAGCTATCAAAGACGCTTCGTTGGAGGAACTCAGCCAGACACAAGGCATAACTCTGGCCCTGGCCCAAAAGGTCAAAAATTTTTTAAGCAATTCTCCAGTGTTATAGCATTCTTAACCGCAAATGCGTCAGCATCGTTATTAAAATATAGGAACCTACTTCACAGTGAGATAAAGCCTCAAGCTATCCTCAGACTTCACTGAGTTAGTCAGTGGTGTAACTACGACTAATCTGTATTTTTTCGGTTGATGGGGGGTATATTCGTGTTAATATTGTGCCATCTGAATTGAAGGGAGACTAAGATGGATATATGGAAGTTCTACGACGTAACCCATCGCTACCATGAAGTCTGCAATCCGACGAGTAGAGCGAAGCTCGATGAACTATTTGGGCTCCTGAGACTGGATCCAGAGTCTCGCGTGCTCGACATTGCCTGCGGCAAGGGAGAGTTACTCACAAGGCTGGCGGAGCGGTACGAGATATCCGGCATCGGCGTCGACATCTCCCCATACTGCGTGACGGATGCGGAGCAAAAGCTGAGGGAACGGGTACCCGGTGCTCAAATCCAAATCCTCAACATGGACGGAGCGGATTATAGTCCCGACCAACTCTTCGACCTCGTCATGTGTATCGGCGCTTCGTGGGTGTATAAAGGACACCGAGGAACTCTGAGTGCCTTGAAGACCATGGCAAAGCCGGATGCCCTCATTCTCGTCGGTGAACCCTTCTGGCTTCAAGATCCGGATGACGCGTATCTGGACGCCGAGAACCTCACGCGTGATATGTTTGGCACGCACTACGAGAACGTACTTGTTGGCGAGGACGAAGGCCTGTTCCCGCTGTATACGATGGTCAGTAATCAGGACGATTGGGACCGGTATGAGACACTTCAGTGGTATGCGGCCGAGAAGTATGCCAGGGATAATCCGGACGACCCTGATGCATCGGAGATATTGAGCCGCGTTGCCCGCGGACGAACGAATTACCTACACTGGGGTCGTGATACGGTCGGCTGGGCGATGTATCTCTTTCGTAAACCTTCGCATGCCGATTAGTCACTAGGTTCAAACGAGCAAGACAAGCAGATTTCCATACTATGTCTAGTTAGATACTATCGTTGGTGTCATCGTGTTGTTCTTACTGCTATGGCATTGTTGTTTGCTCCGTTAGCCTCAAATCGTAACTAGAGAATTGGCGTTATTTTGGCGTCGAAAGATGTATATGGAAGGGGGGAGCCATAGCTATGATTGCGTCGTAACAAAGACGGTTGCCACTAGCCCTTCAACTTCAAATGAAAGTTCCCGAATTGGTGTTAATTTGTCGTTAGAATTCTTGGGACTGGTTGGGACATGATGGGACTTCCTGACCAGGACAGAATTTCAGCGCTTAACACAGAGGTCCTATATTCATGCACAACGTGACCTCTTGGCACATTCGGCTTGGAACTAAGAGTCGGCAGTACTACTCCCATCGTTGTTGACAATTCGAGTTACTCGTAACCTAGTCTGTGATGTCACTCGCCGTACCTCCGGTTATTTTTTGACCATTGAGAGATCCTTTTCCATTTTGCCTTCTCTTCGAGGCGGGCTTTGTGGTCTTGACGTCTCGCCAAGTGATCTAGTTCCTTTTGCAGTTTCCGGAAATCCTGTAAGCGACTAGCATCTAAATCGCCTCCCCTAATTGCCGCCTTAACGGCACATCCCGGTTCGGTGCGATGTTGACAATCCCCGAAGTGGCATTCCTCGGCGAGTGTTTCAACATCCTTGAAGGCTTGTTGCGGATGGTCCTCATCGGTCCACATCTGAATCTCCCTCATGCCCGGTGTATCAATGACAGCTCCGCCATCGGGAAGGAGAATCAGGTCACGTCGTGATGTGGTATGTCTTCCTTTGCCATCACTCTGTCTTACTTCGGTAACTTCCTGTCTTTCAACACCCAATAAGGCATTGATGAGAGACGACTTTCCCACTCCGGAAGAGCCCAGGAAAGCCGCAGTTTCTCCTCTGGCAAGATGTCTTCTCAGAGCATCCAGCCCTTTTCGCTCTGTCGCGCTGACAGGGTAAACTGGAACACCGAGAGCAACCGACTCAACATCCTTTATGCAGGCATTAACATCGGGGCAAAGATCAACCTTGTTAAGAATGATTACCGGTACAGCGCCGCTGCTCCACGTGAGACCAAGATAGCGCTCAATTCTTCCCACGTTGAGATTCCTGCCACCGTCCAATCCGCTGACTATGAAGATAACGTCCACATTGGCAGCGATGATCTGCTCGTTTGCCACAGCGCCTGCTTCCTTGCGCGAGAACTTGCTTTTTCTGGGCAGTACGTCATGAATCACGCCCTTCGGTTCGTCCGTTTGTGGCTTAACAACCACCCAGTCACCTATAGCCGGATACTGATCGCCGCCTGTGGCCTCGTATCGCATCTTGCCGGATATCTCCGCGGATAGCTCGCCATACTGGCTGTACACTTGGTAAGAGTTCCTTCGCTCAGAGACGATTCTGGCGGGCACAGTGCCAGGCACGTGTAGTGACTCGAAGTGCTCCGCGAAAAAGAAATCCCATCCTAGTTCCTCCAGAATTGATGAAGTATTGTCTGTTGTCATCTTGCACTGCTCCTTCCATAAAGATAATTCTGATTCTAGTGTTCGGTTAGCACCCATGAAAAGAAAAGACCGCGGATATACAGCGCCCGCGGCCAGTCTCTCAGTTGGGATTCCTGCTCTGTATTCAGGAGTAAGAGAAACAAAGAAACCGTTCCCAGGGGAACGGCTGAACATGACAATCAGTCAAGAACGACTATTTAGCCGGAAACCCACCAGGGGGGCGCTACAACACTGGATCGCACATATTCTCTAAGCATTCAGTCCCTCCTTTCTGGTTTCCTATCGCCGGCTAGGGCCGGCTTCTGTTATTTACTAGATGCTACCACAGATGTCTCTTAAAGTCAACGTAAGCTCGATTGGCAGATGCTTGTTTCGTTACCTAAGATAACATCCCATTAACCAGGTTCGATCCAATCGGAGCATTCTTCTTAGAATGCTTAACAGATTCGCGATAGAACATTCCCACGCTAAGCTAGATTCTTCGTTTCACATCTAGTCAATTATCGGCGTTGTTATCACTGTTGCTGTTTTTGCTGCTACAGTATTATCGTTTCTGTCCGATAGCTTCAGGCCATACCTGGAGAATCGGCGTTATTTTGACATCGAAATGGGTGTACGGAGGGGGGATACGATAGTTATGATTGTGTCATAACAAGGGCAGAAGAAGCTGCGCCCGCACCAGTACCTACTGCCTATTGACTTCAGACACGTAATACGTCCACAATAAATACCCGTGGAAATATTCTTAATAATCATATTCGCCATTCTGGGTCTGGCCATAGGCAGTTTCCTTAACGTGTGCATCGACCGTCTGCCTCAGAACAAGTCGATTGCATTTCCGCCGTCTCACTGCGAAGCTTGCCAGCACAAGCTGGCTGCCAAAGACCTCATCCCAGTATTCAGCTACCTCAGGCTACGCGGTCGTTGCCGCTACTGCCAGGCTTCCGTGCCCCGGAGGTTATTCTGGGTGGAGCTTGCCACGGGCGTCGTATTCGCTCTTTTAGCATGGCACTACGGATTAAGTCCGGCACTGGGGATTATGGCTTTCTACGCCTGCCTGTTCATTGTCGTTTCTGTCATTGACCTTGACCATGGGCTCATCCTGAACAAGGTTGTCTATCCCAGCCTGGTTGTGGCTTTGCTCCTGGCTTTACTGCCTCAGCCCTGGCTTACCCGGTGGGTAGTCGCCGGCATTGCCAACGCTGCTATAGGCGGAGCTATTGGCTTTGGTATATTCCTTCTGATTGCCATAATCTCCCGTGGCGGCATGGGTTGGGGAGATGTCAAACTGGCGGGCTTAATCGGGCTGGCTACGGGCTTTCCTCTGGTTTTTCTCTCCATTATTATGGCGGCAATCCTGGGTGGCATCGTAGCCGTGGCTATGGTGATAGCCAAAAAGAAACAGCGTCGTCAGACCATCCCCTTTGGTCCCTTCCTGGCCGTGGCCGCCATGATAACGTTGCTGTGGGGAAGCAATATACTGACCTGGTACCTGGGACTGATGTGACCCGGACGGGCACACTATCTTCTGAACAGGGCAAAGAAACGGTCCTGATATTCCGGGAATAGACCCCAGCGGTTTAGCTCAACCACCAGCTCCGGGGCCCGGGAAAGATTGCCGTTTGCTTTCTCGAAAAGCTCTTCGATGTAATTGCGGGCACCTTCGGGCACTCCGCTGGCATCCATGTCTAAAAGGCTCCGGCGATTAAATTCAGCCATATTAGTGTGTACTGATTTGCTGGTCAGC
>Ga0255055_10001705_pt1 | contig 15746 bp, 12 predicted proteins | sample JV7_2_27_MG_FD_188633 | JGI IMG/M metagenome (GOLD analysis project Ga0255055, IMG submission 188633) | Seawater microbial communities from Jervis Inlet, British Columbia, Canada - JV7_2_27 | ecosystem: Environmental > Aquatic > Marine > Inlet | place: Canada: British Columbia | collected... | reverse complement strand
TGTAGATAGAATCGACCTAAAAAGAGAAGGATTCCTTTTAGCATACATAAAAGTAAGAGAAAAAAATGGCATTCTTAAATTAGATGGAAAAGGTATTCCAAAATTAAAGAAATTGGCCCTTCAATTGAGACAAAATAACAATGAGGAATACGGTCATTATTTGCAAAGAAGATCAAATTTCTACCAAATTATATCAGACATTTTCAACCGGAATAAAGGTGACACAGATCCTCCTACAAGTGATACTAGACTCTAAAAAAGGTCTTTTTTAATATTTTTAATATAATTTTTTTTATTCTAAGAATAGTGTTCTATATTTCACTTAAATAAAGCATCTTTTAGATTTATTTTGGGTGGTCTTAAAGCCAAAATAGAATCGGAATTATTGAAAACTCTAAATTCCAATAATTTTAGAGTCAACCAAGGCTAAGAAAAAGAAATAATATTAAAAAATGTAAATAAAATAATTTATTTGAGTTTTGAACCACATTCCCCACAAAAGCTTCCTGTATCCACCAAGGGTGCACCGCAATTTGGGCAAAACGTGTTTTCTTCACCTGGCATAGTTTCTATTTGGGAAGGTTGTGGTTTGGCTGGTTGCTGCGTTGCAGCTTCTTTATTAGAAATTTCGTTATAAATAGTACCCCAAATTTTTTGAGTGGTTATTGCTCCGTGAGTTGGACATGAAGTTTTAATTAAGGTCCAAGGTGCTGAATTTCTTATGTAACTTTGTTCAGCTTCCTGTCCACATTTATAACACCGAAAAACACCATCCTGGATAAGATGAATGTAGTTTTCTTTATCCTTTAAAGGAATTTTGAAAGCTCTACCCCCATGAACAGGGCATCTTTGTTTAACGATAACTTTACTCCCCGCAACTTTCACAAGATAAATATTACCAACTTCCCCACATTTAGGACAGCTAAATGTTTTACTATAGTCTAGATCCACCATTAAATTTTCACTTAATATTATTTTTATTAAGAAAAAAATGATCTAACACATATATATTCTTTATTATATTGACAAAAAATAATAAAAACTTCTACAGATAAAATGGGATTCTCGTTAAGTCTGATGAAGAATTCAATATATTTAGGTAAATATGCCTAATCTTCCTTTATCGATACAAATTCATGTGTAAATGGATCGTATTCAACAGAATTTTTTCTACTAATTACTTTATCAATTAAATCTCTGAAAGTTTTAAAGAAAAGATTTTCAAATCCAGCGCTAAAAATTTCATGATTCCACCTAAAATTTGCTATAAATCTAATTAATTTAAAGACTGGTATACTCTCTTGTTCAAAAACTTTCCTACCTATGATAGCACTCGTAATTGAAATCATTTCTAGTTGATTTTTATTTTTTAAATAATTTGATGCTCGATCTCTCCGAATTTCTGCCCAATTAAGAAGATTAGATGGTGGTTTGAAGCCTGCTTGTTTAGCACGGTCAAAAATTTCGGTTGTTGGATAAGGAAAGAGGATTTTTACAGAAAATTCACAATTAGGATTAATCTCTTTAACTTTTTTTATTAATGTTATAGTTTTTTGTACATCTGTTTTAGTTTCACCGGGTATTCCAATCATCCAACTATAATCAGCACTAAGTTCTGCCTCTTTTGTAATTTTAGCACTTTTAATTATGTCTTTTATTGAAATGTTTTTATTCAAAATATTTAACACTCGTTGAGAGCCTGATTCTGCGCCAAAATACATTTGAACGCAGCCATGCCTTTTTGCTTCTTCTGCTAATGAATAGTCTAGGCGATTAACGCGTAATTCTGCTTTCCATCTGATTTCTTGTTCCTTAAAATAGTCAAAAAGAATTTTAATCCGCTTTGAATTAGCAAAAAAATAATCGTCATAGAAAGTAATTTTCTTAGCGCCAAAATTTAAGCATTTATCTAACTCCTCAATGCATTTCTCAGCCGTCCATCCTCTCCATACATTATTAAATAGTGTATTATAGCAAAAAGCACATTTAAAAGGACAACCCCTACTTGTTATAACAGTGAGATTCCCATTTCTTATATAGCGCTTAGGGTTTATTAAAGTCCAGGGTATGCTCAATTCACTTATTTCAGAACTTGTTAATGGGTTAGAATTAGGATTATGGAATATTTTATTTCCCTTCTTAAATGAGAGACCTTTAATTTGACTTATATTTTTACCACTTATTAGTTCGTGATAAGCTCTTTCTCCTTCACCTCGAATAACAAAATCAATGAATTTATTTTGAAGTGTTTGTCCTGGAAGAATAGTTGAGTGAATACCACCCCACACGATTTTAATCTTATTAAACTCTTTTTTGATGGATTCACAGATCTTCAGAGCGTAATTAATTTGTGGCCCCGTCATTACTGAAATGCCAATAAATTCAGGATCATTATTGGAAATGGCATTAAATACTTGAGACAGGCTATCAAATCGTAAATCGAAGATTTTCACATCCACGTTTCTTTTAAGAAGGTAATCAGCAATAAACAAAATAGAATAAGGTGGAGTAGGGATTTGAACCTTTGCAAATTCAAGTTGTGGATAAATTAAAATCGAATTCATCATTTCTCCTTTATACCTTATTTTGTTAACTTGAAAGTTGTAAGTATTCTTTATTTTTCAATTGCACGGAAAATTCTCTGTTAAGATAAATCTTTTAGTTGATTTTTTTTTGCTAAAGCATAATAAATATCTTTCTTTGAGTAATATTGGCTGATTCGTTTATAACTACGCTTAAGAGTTAAATATCTTCCACTTGTCAATACCGATACAAAATTTAGGGTTCTAACTCTACCCTTTTTCATTTTTCTTGTTAGATATATCAAAGAGTCTGAGAACACCTTGTCGATTCCTAATGAGTTTGGAGGTGACTTAAATCCTCCTGATTTTAAAAATATTTCTCTTCTAACGATCATATTGCACCCTGCAAGTTCAGGATATCCCAATAGTGATTTTAAAAAATAATATATGTGCATACCGAGGTTAAGAAAGAAATATTGTGTGATAATAAATCTCTGCGAGGCTAACTTAAACGAAATAGCCTTTCCATTATGATAGTTAACTCTCGCACTGCAAGCATATAAATTTTTATGAGCTTTAAAGATTTCATAAATTTTTTGAATGAAGTATGGATTTACTATTGTATCTGCATCTAAAAGTATAAGTAATTCGCCTGATGTTTTAGAGATACCATAGTTCAATTGAAATGCTTTACCTTTTAATGGTGATATAAACACTTTAGCAAAATCTTTGGCTATAGAAACAGTATTATCAGTGCTTTGTCCATCAACTACAATAATTTCATAAGTAAGATCACATTTTTGCCGTTTAACTGCTAATAATGTGTTTTTTATGCTCTTTTCCTCATTATAAGTAGGGATAACAACTGTTATATTTGGGTTATAATTCATTTCTTTTCAAAGGATTAACAAAAATTTATATATTATTAGAAGATGATGTGTTATTATTCTATATAAATACTAGATTGATTAAATAATTAATTGATACAAAATTAAGACAATGTCAAAAGTTTCGGGTAAAATGAAATTTTGGACGAAAGGATTCATAATTTCATTTCTTTTCTTAATTTTAAGCGTATTACTAGTTGTCCTCTTAATAATAAATCATATTTTTCTCCCAATTCCTTGGATCGATTTATTATATGAGTTTTTATGGCCTTGGTTGTTAGTAATTTTCTATGAATATAATTTATATCTCTATGGTGGAATTTTCATTTGCTATTCAATTTTACTTGTATTTTATGTTTTAGGATATAATTTAGCAAAAGTAAAACATATGACGGGTTCAATTATGTATGTTTTTAGTTTATTAGGGTTTGTTTTAGTTACTTTCATCGCAGTTCATTATTCATATGCGAGTGTCTTGTTTAATCAAGATCTAACTCTTAATGTAAGACTAATGTTACTTCTACTCCTTTTACCTATGATTTTTGCTCTCAGTTTGTTTCTGTTTTTAGTAAATACCGATTTCCTAATTTTTTTTAAGGATTTAATGAAAGCTAGAAAAAGTTGGAAACGTAGAAGACCTGAATTCGAAATTGAAATTAAGGGTAAAATTACCCATATTAATATAGATACTGATGAATTTGTTTTCACTCCTGTACCAATGTTGATTATATCACAATATCTTCAGTCTAAAGGGTATTCTGTATCATGGTTTGTAAGAGGCGCTTTTAATCACTTGATCTCCTTAATTATTATCTATTTAACCGGATGGCCAAGAGCTAGAAATGCATTGTTTCGATTTACAGGAATGAAGATCGGCAAAAATTGCTCAATTTCTCAAAGAGCAATACCTGATCCTTTATTACCTGAATTAATTGAATTTGAAGAGGGTAGTGGATGCGGTATTGGCGTAAAATTACTTACTCATAATGCAATGAATATTAAACACGGAAGTTTTAGTTTTGGGCCAATTAAAGTATGTAAAAATGCAAGGATAGGAGCATATTCAATTATACTACCAGGAGTTACAATTGGTGAAGGATCGATTATTGGAGCAAATTCATTAGTAACGGATGATATTCCTCCTTTTTCCATTGCTTTTGGCTCCCCTGCTAAGGTTATACGCCAATTAACTGATTCTGAAAAACAAGAAGTAAATAAAAATTATAGAGTTAATTCTATATAAATTGATCAATTATTTTATTAATCTGAATAATTACTTTATCTCATGAATACCCAAATCGAGAAGCTGTTGCATTAGTAATTTTAGAGATCTGTAGTAATTCCTCACTAGAAAAATCTGGAGTATAATATGTAGGTTTATGTAGATGTCTAATGTAATATTTTTTTATTTTCTCAAAATTGTCTAAAGGGAGCTCAGAATGCGAAAGTATTTTATCTATTATTTCTGCGGGATTGTCACATAAATCTTCATATCTGATAATAAGAGTTGATTCTTTAATCTTCTTATTTGCTTCAATAAGATTCATTGCATAATCATATAATGAAACCCAGTAATAAGCCCACCCTTTTACATATGTTTTTTCATTTTTCCATAATCTACGAATTTTATGAATGAGTTCGTTATCACCGGTATTTATACATAATTGATAATGACCAAACTCACTATGCCCAGTTATTTTATGCCAATCAATTAAAGTAGGATTCTCTTCTTCCATTTTTATAAAGAGTCTTGTCTGCTTAATTAATGATGCAATGTGATTTACTGGATTGCGTATTATAAGCAAAAACTTACTATTTGGAAAAACTCGGTTTAAATATTCTAATCTGGTAATAAGATAATTATTTTTTGCTAAATACCGTGAGGAATTTTGATTTAATAAGAGTTTTCGAATATGACTTCGATAAAATTGCTCAAATTGAGGATTAGAGATAGCCCCATCCATAATATTTGAAATTTCTTCGTTATGATTATTGGTGAAGAAGTGTTGCCAAAACTTTTCTTCTACAGCTTCAGGGCTTTCACGGGTGACGAATATTCCATCCTTATGGACACGCTCAATAGGTTTAGTGAAAAATCTTGAAAGTTCAGTAAAGTGACTAAACGCAAAAGGGAGAAATGGCATGGGAAGGTGTTTATACTTATGTGAAGCTAAAAATTTATGTCTATCTAACATTTCTAAAGTAATGGTAGTTCCCGCACGCGCAAGACCAACGATGTAAATGGGCCTATCAATTGTAAGTTCGTTAATCCGACCTCGTAGCAATAGTGTTTCTATTCTATCAAGTAAATATGAAAGTTTGGTAAACGAGGAAAAAAATTTGGTTACAGCATACCCTACATACCCTACAAATGGAAAATCTAGGCTATTCTGGTTCCTAGATTTTTCTTTGGTGTTTTTCATTGAAATTACTTATAAATCAATCAATTTTGTTTTAACGGAAATAACAAATTATATTAGTTTCTATATATTAACTATAATTTAAATAATTCTGTTCAATACAATCTTAATTTAATTAACAACAAGCTTAGATACAATTTTCTGGTAGTCATTTTGAAAAGTTACGATGTAATTTTCATTCATCCGCCTAGAGTACTAAAACCAGATCAAGGTAAAAGAGCAAAATCTGTCCGAAGCATATTTATTTTTATTCCAATGGGGGTTTTTGCTATTGCTGATTACCTTGAGAGAGAAGGTTTTGGAGTAAAAATAATAAATTATCCTTTAGAACAATATTTAAACCCTAATTGGTCGTTAAGAGACTACCTTAGAACAATTGATTTCAAAATATGTGGAATCGATTTACATTGGATACATAATGCACAAGGAGCTATTGAGGTTTCTCGAATCGTAAAGGAAGTAAAACCCAATGCCAAAGTAGTACTAGGAGGGTTTAGTGCCTCATATTTCCATACTCAAATTTTAAAATATTATAGCTCAATTGATGGAATAATAAGAGGAGAGGGTGAGCTTCCTCTTTTAAAGTACGTTCAAAATATTAACCAAAACCAGTCTTTAGATTCTGTTCCCAATTTTTCCTATCGGAACTCAACTAACCATATTAAAACTAATTCTCTTTCCTACACAGCAAAAACATTAGATAATTTGAATTTTACAAACATATCCCTTCTAAAAAATGCAAAACAATATTTTGAATGTAGCAAAAAAATAATGGGAATCTCTTTCAATCTTTCAATAGGAAGGGGTTGTCCATTTAACTGTCCCTTCTGTGGAGGAGGTCAAAGAGCCTTACAACGCTTAACTGGTCGAAACGAAGTCATTCTTAGGAGCCCTGAAAAAGTAATTGAAGATATTACATATATTATAGATAGATATAAAGTTCCAAGTTTATTTTTTGGACACGGCACTTATCCGGCTAATCTAAAATATTGGAAAACATTATTTGGTTTGATTCAAAAAGAAAAAGTAGATATAGGCGGTGATCTAGAGATTTGGCGGTTACCATTCCCTAAGGAAATGTGGAAAATATTTTATAAGACCTTTCCTCGTAAAGATTCATCAGTAAGTATTTCTCCTAGAACATTATCATCTAAAGTTCATCAAAAAATAGCTAAAATTTGTGATCCAACATTTAAATTTCCAGAAAATCAAATTAACGACCTAATAAAAAATGCAAATTTATTCCAAAGAACATTAAGAATTTGGTTAACGGTTGGTTTTCCATTCCAGTCTAGGTTAGATGTTCAAAAAGATTTTAATTTCGCGGTTAAATGTATGTTAAAATATGGAAGTACCAAATTAAAACCAATTACTATTATGAATGAACCGTATCATATTTTCCCAGGTTCCCCTGCTTATGAATCTCCCGAAACCTTTGATATCAATTTAAAATATAATTCATTTCCACAACTCTTAAAATTTTTTAAACAAACTAAAATGTCGTTTTTTTATAATGCTATAAATTACGATACAAAAATTTATTCTGGAACATCTATTCGTACATTAAATATGTTAATGTTTTTGAGTACAATACTCACATTAATAAACACAGGTTCGAAATCTTCTGAAATAAAAGAAAAAGTAAAAGAAAAAAGATGAGAATCATTAATCTTGTACATGTTTTTATGAATTTGTATGAAAATTTTGTTTGAATATATCTGCTATTTTTTCTAATGATTATCTTTGATTTCTCTAAGCCAATTCGTAATTTTTAAATATAATTTTAATTTATTATTAAAAATATATCAAATGAAGTTTTGATTGAGAGATAAAAAATCCATTAAAAACTAAATGTTATGATTTCTACTCAAAGAATTAGCAAATTGGAAAGAACCTCAATCATCCTCGTTTTTCTTGCGTGTGTTCCAATTACTTTTATTTATATGTTAGTGAGAGATTTTTCATTGTTAAATTCTTTTTTCAACGATTATATCGTTTCTGGTACCTCGCTTTTCCTCCCCTTTCTTCCTTATACTAATATCGTCTTCCAATTCTCTACAGGTCATCTGATTGACATTATTATTATTTTTAATATCATTACTATCCTTGAAAGGAGTGGTTATCAATATTTTGTGAAAGTGTGCTTAGAAAAGAATTATTTAGAAATATATTCAGATCCATATTTTCTTGAGACTAAAGGAACTCAAGAAGAATCATCTCTAAATTCAAATTTAATAATAGACTTGAAAGATGATTCAAGTACTACAAAAAATGAGAGCTCTGTAAAACTTAATTTTTATCAGAAGAGTAGAATCAACAACAGCCAATTTAGTAGTAAGAGTGGATATTACAGCAGTATAAATAAGTTACATAATTGTAGCAAGAAAAATAACCGACATAAAATTAATTTATTTATTTTTCAAAAATTTTCGATTAATACTTTAACTAATTATCACCTTCCTTCTAAAAACAATATATTCTCTGATTCTAACGAAAACATCCAACAGGAGGAGGGAATTTAATAATGAAGCATCAACTCTTTACTGCTTACATTATAATTATACATTAATATAAAATTAAAATTTTTTTGAGTTTAAAAATAAAAAAAAAGGAGAAAAAAATGGAATGGAAAAAAGAAATTGAAGATTTATATACAGAAATCACAGATCTAACACCTGAGGGGTTTCGTGCTTCAGTAAAGTCAATGTTACGTGAAGCTGCTGAAAAAACAGCTCGTTTAAGAAACTCTGGTTTTGTAGCAAAGGATGATTTATTATCAGCTTTGTTTGAAATAACACCTCAAGCGTTTCAACCTACTGTAATAGAAGATCTAAAGACTATTGGTATTGATTCAGAACGATACATTCAGTTATCATCGATTAGAAAAGAATATGCTCGTACATGGGACGAAATTAGTGGTGCTTTTCTACCTGGTGTTTACCATTTTACTATATATCTAACGGATCGATGCAACCAAAATTGTCTCCATTGTGCTGCCGCTGTGATGGAAAAACGTCCAGAATTTCCTACGGAAACCTGGATTGAAATTATTGAGGATCTTGAGCAAAGCTTACGAAAACGAGGTCGTCGAGGATGTTATATATGGTTTGGAGGAGAACCTACTATTCGCAAGGATCTTAAAGATTTAATAAAATATTGCGGTGAAAAGGGCTATTATCAAGCACTTGCAACTAATGGAATTTTGTTTAATGATGAACTGGCGAAAATATGCGCTGAAGCTAAGATGAGCCATGTCTTTATTAGTTATGATAGTACGGATTCTAAACGGGCTGCAAAAATTAGAGGGCATCCAAAAGCATACGAAGCGGCCGAAAAAGCGTTAGATTTAGCTGCAAAATATGGGCTTTTTACCATTGCTAATGTAACTGCACAAAAAGAGAACTTCGATGAATTAGATAAGTTAAGGGAATATTTTCAATCTAGGGGCGTAACTCCCTTTTACAGACCCTTGATCAAACAACGTTCGGCGGATTTAAATTGGGACGAAATCGGCTTAAATATGGATGAATATCGACAATTCTATGATTTCAAGTATAAACACGCTATAGAGGCTATCAAAAAAGGGGATGCTTCTTCTCTCAATAAATTCTATACATGGGATATGGTACCATTCATGGAGTGTCCTATGAATGATGAGGAAAGGACTGCAATCGAATGGGGTACAGGATGCCAAGCCTGCCGCTCAATTTCCGGAATTGATACCAATGGAGATGTATTCCCTTGCGATTATCCCTCTGATTTAATCTTAGGTAATATTCTTGAGCAAAGTTGGGGGGAGATTATGGAAACCGAAATGTTCAAATCTATCAGGGATAGGAAAATAAAAGGAAAATGTTCTACTTGCCATCATCTTGACATGTGCGGAGGAGGATGTAGAGTCCATGCAGAAAATGAAACTGGAGATTTCTTAGCGGCCCTTCCTTTCTGCTGGCATGAAGTTGATCATACACATGAAAAATGTAAATAAATGTGAAAATTATGGAATGGGAAAAAGAAACAGAAGAATTATTTGGTAAAATAGTAGAACAAATGCCCGAGGGATTTCGCCCTTCAGTAACACCACTGATTATAAAAGCTGCTGAAAAAAGATGTCTTGACAGAAATGGCGCCTATATTAATGATGCTGACATGATTACTGGTATATTTGACATTATCCCTGAAGCATTTAAACCTATAATGGTTGAAGATTTAAAATCATTGGATATTGATGTTGAGCGATATATTGAACTCAAGGAAATTAAAGATCGACTCAAAGTCTCATGGCAAAAACTTGAAAGGGGTTTTCATCCCGGAAACATACATTTTGCTATGTACATTACCGATATATGTAATCAAAAATGTATTCATTGTGCAGCAGATGATCAAATAGCCCGGCCAGAATTATCAACCGAACAGTGGTGTCAGATAATAGAAAATGTTGAAACTGGTTTGCGAAAACAAGGTAGGCATGCTTGTTTTGTATGGTTCGGTGGTGAGCCTACTTTACGTAAAGGTATCGGTGATATCATGAAATTTTGTAAAGAGAAGGATTACATTCATGCTTTAATTACCAACGGTGTCAGTTTTACCGAGGACTTCGCCAAAATGTGCAAGGAGAACAATATTAGTCATGTATTTGTAAGTTTTGATAGTGCAGATCCCAAGAAAAATGATAAGATCCGTGGGTTTCCCAATTCCTTAGATTATGCTAAGAAAGCAATAGATTTGTGTTTAAAATACGGAATTTTTGTATGTTCTTCAATCACTGTTATGAAACATAATGTAAATGAGATAGAAGAACTCAAAGCATTATCGGAAAAATGGGGTTCTCAACCATATTTTAGATGTGTCGTTAAACAAAATCGAGCAGCTGAATTTTGGGGCGAAATTGGGCTCAATACGGAAGAATATAAAAAAATGTACGATTTTAAATATAAGCATGCCATTGAAACGATAAGGCAGGGCAAGGCTGGTACATTACCTGCTTATGAAATATATGACATGGTACCATTTATGGAACAACCTAGAGATGATAAGGAATTGGCAGCAATTGAATGGGGTGTAGGCTGTTTGGCTTGTCGAACGATGATGGGTATTGGTATAGATGGAACAATATACCCAGCTGGATATCCTACAACATTAACACTAGGGAATGCATTAGTGGATAATTTTGAAGATGTATTAAATTCGCAGCTCTACAAGGATATTCGTGACAGGAAAAAGATTAAAGGAAAATGTGCTTCATGTCATCATTTAGAGTATTGTGGCGGTGGATGTCGTGTAACTGCAGAATATATCACGGGTGATTTTTTCGGATCTTTCCCATTTTGTTGGCATGAAAATGATCATGAGCACGACATCGACGATATTCAAAAAAAACAAATAGAATTATTAGAGGGATAAATCAAATCTAATTTTATTATAACAAATAACAAGAGATATCATAGAGGGAAGTAAATGCGCGTATTAATTTTTTCAGGGAGTCGGGAGATTGTTCATGTGATGGTTCCACCTATCGGTGAAGCATACTTAGCTTCTTACCTCCTAAGTAAAGGACATGATGTAAAATTAATGGATTTGACTCTAAGTAATGACAGTAAGAGAGATATTGAGAAAATAATAAAATCTTTTAACCCTCAAGTAATAGGTATATCGATTCGCAATGTAGATTCAACAACTTATCCTGGAAATCTCTTCTTTTATCTACCAGTTAAGAATATTATTCAATACATTAAAAAAATTGCTGATCCAGCTACTCAAATAATTTTAGGTGGACCTGGTTTTTCCATATTTTCAGAGGAAATCCTTAAGGATTTAAATCATAATATTGGAGTTGTTGGTGAAGGAGAATACGCCTTTGCCGAAATTCTCAAATATATTCAGAATGGAGACGATCCAAGAAAAATTGAGAAGGGAATCTGTTTTTTAGATTCAAATGGCGAATATCACCAGAGACCGCCTTGGCACGTTGATAATCTAGATGACCTTCCATTTCCAACGCGAGAGTTACTGGAAAACGACGCATATCTTATAGATCCGATAAAGGTGAATGGTGCTACTTGGGGGAACATTCAAACAAAGAGGGGATGTCCCATGAACTGCATTTATTGCAGTTATAGATACATTGAAGGCCCAATCCCCCGTTATCGGTCTCCCGGAAGTGTCGCCAAAGAGCTTGAATTGATGGTTAATAACTATGGTATTAAAAATGCATTCATAGTTGATAGCCTTTTCAATTTGGATTATAATAATGTGAAAGAAATATGTGAAGAAATTTTAAAACAGAAAATTGATGTGAAATTGGGAGCCAATTATGCCCCAAATAAAGATTTTATTGATCTCATGCCACTTATGAAAGAAAGTGGAGTCGTACACTTAGCAACGGGTATTGAATCCTTATCAGATGTGATGCTGAATAATATGAACAAGAAGAGAACCCCTGACGATGCTTTCTTGACATCAAAAAAATGTGTTGAGCTTGAAATAGAGCAATTGATACATATGATTGTTGGAGGTCCTGGAGAAACACTCGAAACAGTTAAAGCATCTTTTGATCAATTAGAAACTATAGAGAGTTTTAGAGGGGATTTGTGGCAAGGAGATGGAGATTTAATTGTATTTATTGGGATGAGAATATACCCACATACGCCTCTGCAGCTCATTGCAGAACAAGAGGGTGTGATACAGAAAGGTGAAAATTTATTGAAACCAAAATTCTATATCTCTCCAAAAATTAAAGAAGTAGATCTTTTTCAAATTGTTAGAAAGTACGGTACAGCAAATCCAAGGTGGATGATGCCTGGACTGGGGTTCAATAACCCAGAAGGATTTGCTGAAATGAGTGATGTTCAATTTGCACTATATCAAAAATAAAAATCGCAATAATAAAATAAAAAAATATGGTATGAATTATGAAAGAAGAACAAATAGGATGTGGCGTGTCTCTACGTGAAGCAATGCCACTTGGAAAGGAAACCCCTTTAGAAATTATAAAGAAAATAGGTGAAGATGGATTTTCTGGGGAGCTTGGTGATGTTTGTTTTTATGCAAGCTATAACTGCAATTTAAATTGCTATATGTGCCTTGTAAAACATATGAAAGGTCGCAAAATTCCATCCATGTCATTAGAGCAAATAAAAGAAGGATTTAAAGATGCTAAAGTCTTGTTCCACCTAGGGGGAGAACCTTTTGTAACGAGTGATATGATGGAAATGATTGAGTATTTCGATGCTCAAGGAATAAATCAGATAATGTCAACAAATGGTACAATGATAACTGAATCAATAGCTAAACGTCTGGCAGCACTACAAAACTTTGTTAATATTCAAGTTTCATTGAATGCACCTGATGAACTTGATGGAGAAATCAGGGGTGCACCAAAAGCCTTTGAAAAGTCTATAGAGAATATTAAAATTCTTGTAAATGCTGGTTTGTCGACTTGGATTCATTGTACGATAGTTAATGAAAATATTGATGTTTTGGCCGACATGGTTAAATTAGGTGCAGATCTGGGTGTTGGAGCTGTCAATTTTATCTTTGGACATATTGTAACTGAAGAAGAAATAAAAGCTTCTAAAGACCTCATGGAGGAATGGATTGGTGAGGAAGTAGAGATTAGTGGTTATGTTGGAGAATTATCATACTCTGAAGAACAATTAATCAACAGTATAAATGCTGTAAAAGAAGAAGGGAAGAAAACTGGGATTCAAGTTATGTTTTTCTCAAAATTTTTTGGTGATCATCCTGAAGTTTATTGGCGAGGAACCTTACTTGAGCAAGAACAACCAATCTGTCAATTGACTTTAATGCCACCATTGACACCGAATGTAGGACCAGATGGTTCTGTATACAACTGCCCGTATATAGTAAAAAGCTTTGGTAATATAAATGAAATGTCTCTTAAAGAAATATGGGATTCCGAATCTATACGTAATTTCCGCAAAGGGATGATTAATAATAAATTATTACCAATATGCAGGCGTTGTCCTTGTAGCGATATTGTCGACGTTTCTACAATTGAAAAGCATAATCTATTGGACCTAAATAAGTGGACTGATTATATTGGAAGGTTAACTAAGGAATTCAATGATTTACCCGAGGTTAAACCACTTTTAGCAAATGTAGAACCTACAATTTTCCAATACAACCTCAATGATCATCCAGAACTGAACTTTTGGCACTCATTCGACAAAAATGGTATTCGAGGAGGGATGGGGGAAAATACAGAAGATAAAAATTATATCAAACTCATCCATAAAGCCGACTTTGAGGTGGTGAGAAAAGTTTTTTCAGGTGAACAAAATCCTGTCCAAGCAACCATGGCAGGACTTTATGTAGTTGATGGAGATATGGCTAAACTAATGGCCTGCGCTCCATTCTTACCGCTACAAGTAGTAGCTCATGAAAAAGTAATATAAGAATGAATTAAATCAATAAATTTTTAAATTAAAATAAAAAAATATATTAGAAAATTAAAAAAGAGGTTTAAAAGAAAATGGAATGGCAACAAGAAGTAAAAGAACTCTATGATAATCTGGTTTTAGGGATGCCAGAAATGGTTAGACCCGTAATAAAACCTGAACTCTTCCAAAAAGCGGAAAAGAAATGTGAAGAGCGACGAGGTAAGATGGTAGCTGAAGTAGATCTCATTGTGGCTTTATTTGAAATAACGCCAACAGCATTTCAACCAACTGTGATTGAAGATCTAAAAGCATTAGGAGTTGATTATGATAGGTATCTATCTAAGATCAAGTCAGACTTTAAATGTACGAACGATTTAGAACAGATGGTTAAAGATTTCGCAAAACTCTGTGAGATCACTGAAGTTAACTTTAATGAGAATGCAACTCGGAATGTTTTCAATGCATATAAGGAATTTTTTTCAGGGGCTCCCATTTCAATTAGAACTACGACCAAACCAGTAGAGCGTAGAGATGTTGCGCTTAGGTATGTAGAATTTTTTATGCCACATAATCCAGACCCTTATACAAAAGCTATTAATGAGGGATTAATTGAAAAGGATGATCACCCGATTCATGAAATGATTAAAGAGGCTATGGATACTTTTCAAACGATGGGTTATGGGGTTGATGTAGACGCTAGTACGGGATTATCGAAAATTTGGCAGTTTATCGTCCCTGGTACAATTGAGCCCTTATTTTCAATGAAATCAGCTCCAGAAAGTATGAAAAAATATAGAGATTACTTTATTAAGCATGATTTAACATCTTTCAGCGTGTTTGCTTTTGATTTTCTACATAAAACTACGAATATCTATTTCATGCTAAAACAACCACCTAAGGCGACATATGATAATTGCGTAGCACTTGTAGAGGAATTAGGCTTTGAGGTAGCTTCTAAGGAGGCAATGGAAGGATGCGTGAAAGCGGTGCATCTCAATTATACATTTAGCTGGGATTCAGAAAAAATTGAGCGGTTCTGTTTTGGTATGGAAGGTAATGATCCTAAAGAAATTCCAGTTCATTTTCATCCTTTAATGAAAAAATTTGTAAACGAAACACCGCTCCAAAGCGATTCACATAAGTTTGTCTGGGGGGTTGCATTCACTAACAATGGTCTCTATTACAAGATTGAAAATGATTACAACGGAACGATGGTAGATTTCATAGGTATGGGATGTAAAGCAGGACTTGAAACTTATAAATAATTTTTTTTTTTCTAATAATAACGAATAAACAAAAGGAAAATACAAAATGAAGCTTATTATTGATGGAGAATACAATAAGAATTTAGTAAAATTAATAGGAAAGGTACATCACTTGATCTCTAAAATAAAAAATTAAATTAAATAAACGAGGGATAAAAATATTCAATTAACTGTTGCAACAAACTGGGATTTTAACCTTATAGAAGAAATGACCAAATATCCTGTAAGAGACTTCTATGGTGTTGGAAAT
>Ga0255055_10001704_pt1 | contig 15755 bp, 13 predicted proteins | sample JV7_2_27_MG_FD_188633 | JGI IMG/M metagenome (GOLD analysis project Ga0255055, IMG submission 188633) | Seawater microbial communities from Jervis Inlet, British Columbia, Canada - JV7_2_27 | ecosystem: Environmental > Aquatic > Marine > Inlet | place: Canada: British Columbia | collected... | reverse complement strand
CATCCAGCGCAACAACGGAAGCATTTCCTTCTCGCCGGGGCCGTAGACCGCCGGCGGTCTGAGTGCCACCCAGGGCATGCGGCCGGCTTTGGCGGCCAGAAGCGCCTCACCCTGCCACTTGCTGTGCGCATAAGGCGATATATCGGACTCTCTTGCTGCCAGCGACGATATCAATAAAAAACGCGGCAACGGATGCTGCTCAACTGCTGCACGCACCAACCGCGCCACGCCATCGACATTCAAACGGTCAAAATGGGCCTGAGTCGCTCCGCGAACAGCACCCGCGCAATGTACCACGGCATCAACGCCGCGTACTAAACGCCTCAAGCTGTCAACGTCTTCAAGCGTACCTTCGACCCAATGAATATTAAACCCTGAGAGACGGCTTCGATCCGATGTCGTACGGGTAAGGGCCTGGAGTCTGCATCCATTCGCCACAAGCCGCCGGGCTACCCTGTTGCCAATAAAACCCGTTGCCCCCGTCAAAGCGACTGTACAATCCATGGAAACCGTTTAGATAGCCTTACTATTTTATAACGCTGCAACTTGAGCTGAGCTAAATGGTTCCAATTGCTCAGTTTCAATCCGTTTTAAAAATTCTTTGCGCGCTTTCGAACGGGATAGCTTGCCGGAGGTGGTACGCGGCAACGTATTGCGAGGCACCAGATCGATATAGCATTCGATCCCGAGTTCCTGGTGGATCAGACGCTGCAGCCGTTCCCGCAAATCGGCCCGCTGAGGATCATCGGACACCCGGCATTGGACCATCATCACCGTTTTTTCTTGTCCATTCGGGCCGGGTACTGAAAAGGCCGACGCATCCCCTGTTCTGACCTCAGGCTGCTGCTCGGCGGCAAACTCGAGATCCTGCGGCCAGATGTTACGGCCATTGATGATAATCATATCCTTTTCCCGGCCGGTGATAAAAAGGCCGTTCTTAACAAAATAGCCCAGATCTCCGGTATTAAACCATCCATCGGTAGCCAGCACCTCCTGGGTCAATTTAAGATCGCCAAAGTAACCCGACATGATGCTGTCCGCTCGAACGTAAATGGTTCCGACGTGCCGCTCGGGCAACTTGCGGTCATTAGAATCCCTGACTTCGACTTCGTAACCCGGCAAGGGTGTCCCGCAATTCACAAACCGGCTGGATCGAATGTCGCCTTGCGGGGTATTGACTTTTGCCGGTAAGGCCTGTCGGTTTTCAGAAAGATAATCGCCGTCGACTAAATCTACGCTTAAACCTTTGGTAAGCGGTGCAAAGCTGACTGCCAGGGAGCATTCCGCCATACCGTAGCACGCACAGAACGCTTCCTTATTAAAACCGCAGGGTTCCAAAAATTTGGCAAACTCAAACAAAGGACCCGGACGGATGGTTTCAGCGCCAACACCGGCTATCCGCCAGGCACTCAAATCAAATTTTTCAATATCACTTTCACGCAAGCGCTGCAGACATAATTCATAGCCGAAAGGAGGCCCGATAGACATGGTGGCTCGATTCTCGGTCATTAATGCCAGCCACAACCTGGGCCGCATCGCAAAATCCCGCGTGCTCAAATAGTCAACTGATATTTGAGAGGCCACCGGCACCAATACGAGTCCCACAAGGCCCATATCGTGGTAAAAGGGCAGCCAGGACGCACAGCGGTCCCCTGGGCGAATTTTACTGCCATATTTGATAATATGGGAAAGATTGTTGAGCACCGCCTTCTGAGTGATCATCACGCCCCGTGGAAACCGCGTACTTCCGGAGGTATACTGGATGTAGGCCAGTTCTTTGGGGCCCAGCGGGCTCAGTGGAATCGATGATTCCGGCAGTTCTGCAAACGCATTCGATGTGCCACAAAACCGCAAGTTAAGTCCTTCCGCCGCTTCGGAAAGAAACGGGAAAAAATCTTCAGTGGCCATCGCCGCAGTCGCCCGGCAACTCAGAAGCAGACGGCGCAGCTGATCCACATAGGTTTTTCGACCGCCCATGTGAATCGATGCCGGCAGCGGCACCGGCACCAGTCCGGCATACTGGCAGGCAAAGAAAAAACGAATAAAATCCGGATGGGTGTCTGCTACCAGGGCCATACGAGCGCCGCGTTCCAGACCCAAACCGCTCAAGCGGTGGGCCAGCGACTGAGCCTCGTCCCGCAGTTTTGAGAAAGGAAGCACGGCAGATAATTTGCCGCGCCCGTCATAAAAATTGTAACCGGTTTGACCCAAGGCCGCATAATTTAACGCCTCAGCTAAAGTTGAAAAGTCTCCGGTTCGTAAGGTTAGATTATTCTTGGTCGGCGTTGCTTCCATATTCACTTCATCTATCTCCTCGTATGAGATTCCAATTCTTCCATCCAAAAGTAAACAAGTGATTTTCATCTACCTTTTATTATAGATTCAAAATCAGGTAGTCGCTTCTATCTTCTGCAGCCTAATAATAAAGAAAATAAAATCTGTATGAATATTTATCTAATCCAAAGCTGATTGTCAAATAATTTATTATAATTTTACTTACTTACCGCACTTTTCGCATTTAAGGAATAGTCATTTATTTGACACATTTGCCGCAAAATCTCAGAATAAAATTTTTGATGATTTGCACAATTTAACTATCTAAAATAACACCAATATATAATAAAAAAGCCCGTTTTTTGAAAAAACAGCCGAACTTAAACACCATAAGTGTGTCCAATTGAACACACGATATTGCCATTTTGTGCTCAATTGGAAACAATATGAAAAATTTTTCCTAAAAATTTTTTTTTAATTAATATGAATTTTTTAGTCCATTTCTGACAAATAAGCCGATTTTACCATTTTGTTTGAAGCCGAGTTCACCACGCCCTTTTTATAGGCAAACATGATAGTATGCGAAAATTTTGAGCTTCTGATAAGTATTACTATACAGTAAAATCACAGGTCTTACTCCTAAATGATGTAGTCAATGTAGTAATTTATTAAAATCGGGAATTACTAGTCATCGTGGTTTCAATTCAATCGGATCGCTTGGTCGTTACATCGTAACCTGAAAGAACCGTCAGGTTTTCAGCAGAAATAAAGCTTGAAAAATGCTTGCTCATTTGGCAGAGTCGCAATGGTATGAACCGTTAAAATGTCAGCCGCTTGCACAAGTGTCCATCCGCTAATATTTCGCTAAAGAAGGAGGAGATAACCATATGTTGCAAGTCAGTCCCGTCAACGACCGCCACGAACTGCTTCAGTTCATCCGCCTGCCCTGGTCCCTTTATTCGGATGATCCCGCATGGGTACCGCCATTGATTCTGGAACGCAAAGAGCATTTATCGCCACACAATCCCTATTTCGAGCACGCCCGGTATCAATCCTGGATTGCCTATCGCGACGGTACTGCGGTGGGCCGTATCAGCGCCCAGATTGATCAGCTCCACCTGGATCAGTATCAGGAAGAAGAGGGCTTTTTCGGGATGATCGAAGCTGAAGACAATGCCGAAACATTTACGGCTCTTTTTGAAACCGCCGAGACCTGGCTGCGAGACCAAGGCATGCGTCGCATTCTGGGCCCGTATAATCTGTCCATCAACCAGGAACCCGGGTTGTTGGTGGATGGCTTTGACACCCCTCCCTGCGTGATGATGGGCCATGCCCGTCCATACTACGGTGCCCGCATTGAGGAAAACGGTTACCAAAAAGCAAAGGATTTATATGCTTATATCATCGATGGTAATTTTAAAGCCTCAGCTGCCATGCAGGCAATCGTCAAAAGAGCAAAAAGGCGAGTGACGATAAGGTCATTTCGCAAATCAAACTTTGAGGAGGACCTGAAAATAATTGAAGACATTTACAACGATGCCTGGTCTGAAAACTGGGGCTTTATTCCCTTTACCAAAGCGGAATTTAAACAGCTCGGTAAAGATTTTAAACTGCTGCTCGATTTTGAATTGGTCAAAATAGCGGATGTGGACGGTGCGCCGGCAGCCTTTATGGTCGTTTTACCCAATATCAACGAGGCCATTCGCGATTTGGACGGCCGGCTGTTACCTTTCGGCTGGTTAAAGCTGCTGTGGCGTCTGAAGGTCAGATTTCCTCAAACGGCACGGATACCGCTGATGGGGGTCCGAAAACAATATCAGGGTAGTTTATTAGGGGCAGCCCTGGCTTTTATGGTGGTTCATGCCGCGCAGGAACCGGGCCTCAAACGCGGTATTAAAAAAGTGGAGATGTCCTGGATTCTGGAAGACAATAAAGGCATGAGCGATATTATTGAATCCATCGGCGGTAGCGTCTATAAAACATATCGGCTTTATCGTAAAGATTTGATCTCAAAGCACTTGATCGATACCTCATCGATACCTGAATTTTGCACATGACGGAGACTACAACACCATTTACAGCAATCGTTCTGGCAGGCACTCGACCGGGCCGGGATCCGGTTGCCGAAGCCGCCGGGGTAGCCTGCAAGTCATTTGCTCCGATCGGCGACCGGCCGATGGTTCATCGGGTGCTGGATATATTGGCGGCGGCCCAGCAGGTTGGGCCGCGGATTTTATGTGGGCCCTCGCAATCCTTAATCGAGCAAGAACCCGGGCTCAAAGCCCGCATAGAGACGGGGGAGGTGAAATGGATTGCCAGCCATTCTACGCCAAGCCTAAGCACCTACCACGCACTGCAATCTTTAGCGGATACCATACCGGTTTTGGTCACCACCGCCGATCATGCGCTGTTAACCCCACAGATCGTGGACTTTTTTTGCAGCGAAGTCCGCCGCATTGAGTGCGATGTGGCCGTCGGCCTGACGCCTTATGAAGGCGTCATATCATCGTTTCCCGAAACCAAACGCACGGCCATAAAGTTCAATGATGGCGCCTATAGTGGCTGTAATTTATTTGGATTTCTAAACCGACGTTCACACCGGGCCGCACAGTTTTGGCGTCAGATCGAACAGGAGCGCAAAAAGCCCCTGCGCATGATGCGAATCCTGGGCTGGAGGACGGTGGTGCGCTATCTACTGGGCAGGATTTCATTAAATGAAGGTCTGGAACAAATTTCACGCAAACTTCAAATTCGCGCCCGTGCCGTATTGCTTCCCTTTCCGGAAGCTGCGGTGGACGTCGATACTGCTGATGATTGGCATTTTGTACAAAGCCTGGTCAAAAAGCAGACTTTGTGACAATCCGGCCCGGCCCCAAGCGCAAATGGTTCATGCGGTCAGACGGTATTCATCCTCTGTATCGAAACGTTTGTCTTTATTGACATAACTCCGCACACATACCCGTATATCCCAGCCATCCGCTCTCGGCGACAGATGATAAAGATGGTATCGTGCGCGACGCTTGGGATTCTCACCGGCAGCTGAAGCCGATGGAACGCCGATCACCGGGATGCGGCCGTCGCATGTCTCCAGGTAAGTCCGAGATTGGTGATGGGAGTGGCCGTGCAGAATCAATTCAGCCCCACTGCCATGCAGCGTCTTTTGGAAAGCCTCGGCGTCGGTGAGTCTTTTGCGCCAGCTCACCACGCCGGATTTCGGTGGATGATGAATAAGAACAATGCGAAACAGGCCCTTTTGGCCCGTTTCGATCAATATTTTTTGAAGTCGCTGCAGCTGGTCATTTCCGATGCAGCCAACCGCCAGAAAGGTCGAACAGGGCTGCGCCGTGGAAACGCCGATAAGCGCTACGGGACCACGCATCCGCAAACTTGGAAATATAGCGTTGACCGCGGTTTCGGTTCCATCACAAACCTTAAGTCCATCGGAAACCATATAATCAGCCCATTCGGCCAGACGGCAACCTAAGGCACCGTCAACATAGGCGTCGTGGTTTCCGGGGATGATCGTTACCTGAGACGCGGACCCGAGAGCAGCCAGCAATTCTTTTGCTTTCGCAGACTCGGCCGGCAGACCCAAATGGGTTAGATCCCCGGTAACAACGATGTGATCCGGTTGCGAATTCCGGACATCCTGAATCATTGCGGTCAGCACATCGCTATGATGCTGGGACTTTCTTCTCAAGCGCCACTTGAGATAACCGAAAAGCCGTTTATTTAAAAAATCGGCCAGCCGCATACCGTGATGATACGCCAGATGCGGATCGGAAAGGTGCGCCAGTGTAAATGCTTTTTTAGGATTCATCTATCTAATTCTCAACCCGGACAAGCTTAGCCGGTCGTAGCGTAGCGTAGATCCCGCTCGCGGGGTTCAAGCGAAGCGTAAATCCCGATTTATCGGGGAACCAAAAATGATTAATCACGAAAACACGAAATTTTAAACGCGCAGCGCAGGCGCTTGCGCCGCGTGAGCGCGAAATTTTCTTTTCTTTCGTGTTTTCTTGCTTTCGTGATAAAAAAATTTTTTCATAAAATGCAAAGAATTCACAACTAAGACTTTAAAGTGCAACAGCGGTCTGTTCGGAAAGTATCCGACTTTACAAGATCAATAGTTCTCGTATATAATAGCAACTCACATTTTGCAATGGGACATGGGACAACGGAATCGATCGGCCCCGCCAAAAAATTCGGGGCTCTTTGATATGAGATAAAGTTCATGAGCCGCACTCAGCTTAACACCCTTGATAATCCAGTGGATACTGCGAAGAATAAATCCAATGAAGCACTGGTTGCCTTACTGCAGGACAACCGCACCTTGCGCATCGGCATGTTGAATAACCCGCTGAGCGGCGGCAATCGCAAACGACTGCTGCAAATTCGCAAAATAGCAGCGAATTATCCCCAGGTTATCCAGCGGGAGGTTCAAACCCCCGCTGAGGTGGCTTTGACACTATCAGATTTTGCCCGCCAGGAAATCCGCATTCTGGTGGTCAACGGCGGAGACGGCACTGTCCAGGCGGTGTTGACCGCCATATTTAATGATCAGGCATTTGAGAAAATGCCGTTGATTGCCGTTTTGCGCTCGGCCGGCACCACCAGCATGATAGCCGGAGACATCGGTTTAAAAGGTTCCCGTCAAAAAGCCTTACAACGACTTTTCAGGTGGACACAGACAAAGGACAGTCCGGCGACGGTGCTCCGGCGACCGGTGCTAAGGGTCCAGGTCCCGCTGGAGAAAAGACCGGTTTACGGAATGTTTTTCGGGGCAGCCGGCATCTATCAAGCAACGCATTTTTATCACCAGAAAATCCATACGAAGGGGCTGCGCGGCGAGGTGGGCCCCGGTATAACCTTGGCCCGGTTCATACTCGCTGCCGCTTTTAAAGACCGTAAAGCGCTTTCCCCAGTTTCCGTCACCACGCGTTTGAATCACAATTCACCCGAGCAGCACCATTTCTTTGCGGTGTTCGTTACCTCACTGGAGCGCCTGTTTCTCGGATTACGCCCCTATTGGGGAACGGAGCCAGGACCGCTGCATTATACCGCCATCGGCTCACGTCCGCATCGTTTTGTGCGATTGTTGCCGTCTTTGATGCGAGGCCGCCAAAACCCTCAGATAAAACCGGCCAATGGTTACATCAGTCACAATGTTGATGAGATTCAACTGACCCTGAACGGCGGATTTTCGCTGGATGGACAATTGTACCATGCGGACAGTCAGCAAGGGCCGGTGGTTGTCGCCTATGGCGGACATGCATCGTTTTTGCAGCTATAATTATGCCCATTGAAACACCACTTACAGATCAGATACACCGGCACATTTTAGAGCCCATACCGCCGGCCATAAAAACGCTGTCGGATGCACTGCTGGCGAACTACGGCAAAGCGGTTGAAGCCATCCTGTTTTACGGTTCGTGTCTGCGAACCGGCGAGGACCGTGGCGGACTGGTTGACCTGTATGTGCTGGTGGATCATTACCGCGCAGTTGAACCCAGACGTTTCCTGGCGGCCCTGAATAAACTGCTGCCGCCCAATGTATTTTATATCGAAGTGCCTTTTGAAAATCGCACGGTGCGCGCCAAGTATGCCGTGCTTTCCCTCACCGATTTCACCCAGGGAACATCCAAACGCTGGTTCCACTCTTATATCTGGGGACGATTTGCCCAGCCGGTTGGTCTGATATATACCCGCAATGATCAAGTTGCCCGACAGGTTAAATCGGCATTGGCACAGGCCGTTTTAACCTTCATTGCCAGGGTGCTGCCCCGGGTGCCCGCATCTTTTACAGCCCGCGATTTGTGGCGCATCGGGTGGGAACTCAGCTATCGGGCTGAACTTCGAGCTGAGCGACCTGAAAAATTGGCCCGGCTGTTTGAGGCCGCACCGCATTATTATGAACACCTGACCCGCGCAGCGCTTGACCGCTTATCATTTCCCGTCGATATTCAAAAAGAAAATGGCGTTTATCGCTACACGGCATCCATTCCTGATCGTACCCGTCGCATGAGTCGGTTGGATTGGATGGTCAGGTCCTGGCAGGGCAAATTGCTTTCTGTTTTACGACTGCTAAAGGGCCTGTTGACTTTTCGCGGCGGGGTTGACTACATCCTGTGGAAAATTGAACGCCACTCAGGCGTAAAAGTCGAAGTGCCGCTGCGCCTGAAACGCTATCCGCTGCTGGCAACCTGCGTGATCTTCTGGAAACTCTACCGCCGGGGGGGTTACCGTTGAAAACGTTTATCGCGCAGATACCCAAAATCCATCTGCTGTTTTTTGGCAAAATGCTGGGAAACCTGCTGTATTACCTTGCGGCGCCCCAACGGCGCATTGTCAGGCGCAATTTACAATTTTCCCATGTTGAATCATCGCCACAGCAACTCCAAAGCCTGTCGAAACACATTTTTACGCATTTCGGAATTACCATCCTGGAACTTCTTCAAATGACTTGCTTTTCTCAAAAAGAGCTCCTCAGATATGTACACCTTGAAGGAAAAGAAATTATTATCGAAGCGCTGGCCAGGCAAAAAGGGGTTGTTCTGATTACGGCCCATCTGGGAAACTATGAAATGGCCTGGCAATATGTCCCCTGTTATTTCGGCCGCCAAATGGCCGGTGTCGCAAAAAAAATGCGAAATGTGCGGCTTGACCGCTTGATCCATAAAATGCGAACACGCTTTGGCAACAAGATTATTTATAAAAAAGGCGCGTTGCCGGAAATGATGCAAACGCTTCGCCGGGGGGAGATGGTCGGCATATTGATGGATATCAGCCGGCGATTCGACGGGGTGGAAGTAAATTTTTTCGGGCGCCGGGCGACCGCCACACCGGCAGCAGCCATGATAGCGCTTCGATGCAAGAGCCCGATCATTCCGGCTTTCTGTCATCGCAGCGCTAATGGCAAATTGATCATACGCGTTGAACGCCCGATTGAAATTCAACGAACCAAAGACCTGCGTGCCGATTTGCAAACCAATACCCAGCTGATAACCGATCGGATAGAACGGGCGGTTCGAAATTATCCGGAACAATGGAACTGGATGCTTAAGCGCTGGAAGGAGTTTTATCCAGATCTTTACCCGGAATCAGAGAAACGCCTGAAGCGCATAAAAAAGAAAGAAAAAAGGAAAATGAAATCATCCTGAGCTAACAGAGAAAGGTTATGCCGCCAGCAAAAGGCGGGCTTCCACAATGTCCCAGGGTACATTAATCCTATCATTTTTTGTCCGCCCAATCAGTCCAATATTTTCCAAGCAGCGCACATCTGTATACACATTTTTATAATCACGTCCCAGATCTTTCGCTAAAGCGCGTATACTCATAGGACCATTAGAATGCAAATTTTTTAGTAATTTCCAACGCCCTGGAGTCAACGTCTTCAGGAGCACTTCGAGGTTTTCGAAGTACAACCGATGTTTTTCTTGAACCGTTTCACCGCGTTCAGCAAGCTTCCATGCGTCAATAAACTCTTTGGCTGTGGTTGTAGCATCCCCTACTCCAATTGTAATTTGCTTTTTCATATTGTTTTTCTCCTTGCTTTTTCAATCTCTGCAAGAAAATCCGCCACTAATGTCTCCACATCAATGAAGCGATAACTTTCTTCCTGACTGCCAACATGTTTATGATCGCCTTTACCTGATTCATTATCATATCGTACAATACAGGTTCCATCACCGAGTCCGTAATAGAGCCGATACTTCAATCCATGAGGTCTATCCGGAGTCTTGTGGGCAAGCTGCCAAAGAACCATCTCCCGAATAGCACCATCAGCATAAATGTATTTGCCCCGGTAGAGCAACCTGGCAACCATATGGTAGCTTATACCATATGGCCAAACCGAAGTAAAGTAATAAAAAAGGCCGTCAGATAGGCTGACAGCCGGATAAACAATTTGGCGTCCCCAACCGGATTTCCTTCGACAGGCTCAGGACAGGTGAACCGGTGTTGTCCCGCATGGAATGCGGGATGTCCGGGACACCTTTGCTCAAACAAAGAAAAGGACACCGGCCTGTGCCAATATCCCTCCGTGTTGAATTATGGCGTCCCCAACCGGATTTGAACCGGTGTTGCCGGCGTGAAAGGGCCATCACACCACCTTATTATTAGTGATTTTAGGCCATATCACCCTGCAAAACATACATTTTTTGCATCATTTGCACCACAAAAGGTGTCCGGTAGGGTGTCCACGACTTAGTTTTTATCAACAGTAAATAATATTTTGGTAAAGGTCCCAATTAACCTTGGGGCCTTTTTTATTGCAGCAAATAATTCCAGGCGAGAGGAGGTGATGCCGTTATGATTTAATCAAATAATTAAATAATGGTAAAGGCAAGGAGGTCAATTCCTTTGAGGGAATTGGCCTTTTGTATTTCATGAAGCTTATTAATAGAAAGGATAAAGAAAATGGCACCAAAGAAAATCAAGAAAAACAAGAAGAACGATAAAACTATTGAAACCAAGGAAATTAAAATTACAGATATCATAGCTGAGGTTGATGTCCAGTCACGGGTCGGACTCAACAATGATTTCATTGATGAATACGCCGAAGATCTGGAGTTGGGAGCTGAATTCCCCTCTGTGGATGTATTTTACGATGGCACCTATTATTTCCTAACAGACGGTTTTCACCGTTATGGGGCTTACAAAAAAGTCGGTAAAGAAAGCATAACAGCCAATATTCATCACGGTACCCGTCGTGATGCTATTTTGTTTTCAGTTGGCGTTAACGCTAAACACGGTATTCGTCGAACAAACGCTGATAAACAAAGGGCTGTCAGGAAGCTTCTCGACGACAATGAATGGGCAAAAATGAGTGATGGTGAAATAGCAAAACACTGTGCTGTCTCTCAACCTTTTGTCAGCAAATTAAGACGTGAATTGACTCAAAATGGTTCTGAGTCCCCGTCTGTTCGAAAAGGTGCCGATGGCCGTGACATTGACATATCCAACATTGGTAAAGACAAAGGGGCCAAGGAAATGAAAACTGCCGAATTTGAAATGGATGTATCCGATATTCAGCCTCCTGATAAAACCAAAACAGATAAGGAACCATCTGACATTGAGAGTGAAAAGGAGATAGACGAAGAGGCAAGTGCCCCTAAGAACCAAAAACCAAAGGTCATGGTATCGGAATTGATAGTGGAAATAATTGGCCAATTGACTGAACTGCAGAAACTGAAACCGGATGATGAAAATAAGTCCGAATCAGACATAGCAAAAATCGCCAAGATATTAAACAATCTCAAAAAGAGTTGGATTGATTTTGGTCTGCGGTTCAAGGATCTGATTCCGAACTAAACCTGCATCATTCAATGCAAAGGGCAGCTAATTATGGCTGCCCTTTTTTATTACCTGATAATAGGGAGATTAAACATGAGATACTTTTTCACACCGGCAATGAATGCCGGGGATATTTTGATAATTCAACACTATGGCTACTGTTTCTTTAATCCTGCTGGATGGTATCCGAAACCGGACAAGTTACCAATTAGAATCGGATTTGTATGTTTATCCGATAGCGGTGGGTATCAATTATACAGCCGTAATAAAGACTATGAGAATGGAAACGGATCAAGAAGATGCATTGTTATTCCCGGAGTGGGGATCAAAACACGTAAGAATTGCCTCATTATCGATCCTATTGATTTGTGTCGGAAATACGGAGAATTGGGCATCGATTACGGATTCACTTTGGATTATCCTTTGTCGGATAATGCATCAGAGGAAGAATACGAGATTAATCTGTTGAAATCATATGAATGGGCTAAATTGATGATCGGCCTACGGGATGATCTGTGTCCCACAACAAAGCTACTAATCCCCCTGCACTATTGCACCGAACAACAACTCCGACATTACTTCAATACTATGTCCAAATTGAACCCAGATGGATACGCCATACCGGTAAGAGATACATCAACCTGGGAGGACATGGTGAGGATTGCTTATGCCCTATGTTTTCTTCAACATAAAAGAGTCAAAATTGTCCACATGTTTGGCAGCTCACGTCGCGAAATCATCATACTCGGTGCGGCTGCCTCAGGATTAGGTATGTTTCAACAATTGTCATTTGATTCAACTTCATGGAATACAGCTATATATGTACTCCAATACTTGGATTCCAAAACGTTAGGACTGCATCCGGTTCACGATATTAAAAAGGTAAAATTGAATTTGCCGGAATCATTAATCGAGGAGTTACAATCCACAGTTATCGATCCTGCGCTGAAGAAGAAACTCATTCTGTTACACAACGTAATTGCAACCAGTGACCACGCCAATGCAATGCTCAAACGCGCCAAAGACATTGAAACCTTAAAGAGATTTATCGAAAATACGCCACACCTGAGCATTCAAAGGCGAAGACTACTGGCATCAATTGGCATTTTACACACCTCAATGAAACGCGGTTTCCCTTACATTGAGAAGTGGTTCGGTTGGATCTGGAATTGAAAGCGGGAGTATGGCTTAAGCAGTTGAGAAGGTGAAGACAACCAAAATCCGCTAACCTGGGTCAGTCTTCTTTACTGCTTTACCCGGAGATCGGGCAACAATCTAACCTGATTAGTACGCTGATGAGCTTCAATCTGACAAGGAGATGGTTAAGTGAGTTGGTGGATTATGACAAAAACAGCAACTTTTATTTATATAATAATATATTTATTAAAAGAAAACAGTTAGTTACGTTAAATAGCCTCGTTTAGCTATACTTCTAACGGACTTGGATATTTAAAAAATCAATAATTCCTGAGAAAGGGGTAAAAAATGAAATTCAATATCAAGAAAGTTAATGTTTCAATAGACCATATTACTTTGACAAGTGATGACACATCTCCGATTGATTTTGATCCGGAAGTTATCAAAGGTTATCAACACTTAGGCCCAAGAAATACAAAAAAGCCAAAAAAGCAAAATAAGAAAAAACAAAAGGAGACCTACAAATCCTTCCTTGAATACAGGCATGATAGGACATGGAATAAAATCTTAGTATACACTGACAGATCTAAAATCGACTCTGATACTGAGGATACCGACTACAACTTTTTCCTTCCCAATATAACCATTAAGTATATTTCTTCTTGGGATAACCCCTTATCATACGGGGAAGTGATTAGTGTCAGAAATGATATTGTGAAAGAATATAATATAGCATTTAATTTAGCTGAATTTCATGTGGCCATTGATTTATATAGTGATTTAAAACACAACTACCTGAAATATCTTAAAGGTCTCACTAAATCAGGAAGAGTTTATGATCCGGATGAAAATCCTAAATATCCCGGCACTTATTATTTTCAATCAAATGAAAATCCGAAATATCCATTGCGGCTAATCATGTATGATAAGAAGAAGGAAATATTGGACAAAAAGAAAAGAATATCAGATGAAAGTCAAAAAGAGTTGTTAAACGTCAATGTAACCAGGACAGAGGCCAAAGTCTATAACACCGTTATGGGCAACCGTGCAAATTGTCTCCATCAGCAACGCTATTAGGTCTCAATTACCAGATTACAAGGGTTACGAAATGAGGTCAGAAGACACCGGGCCCAAACCCCAGGTGATTCTAAGCCACCGGAAAGGACTATTAATCGAGGCTATATTGTCAAAGATTCATGAACATTGGGAAAAGGGTATGCCTTTAAAGGAAATGTCCGTGACTTTCCGGTTCGATGAAGATGCCAGACTGCTTGCTAAAAAGCTAATAGGTGAAAAAATCCCGTTCATTAGCTATCTAAAAAAAGATTCGATCTCGGATTTTGAGGTATTCGTTTTCTCGATACTGAAAATAGTTCAACAACAAGGGGAAAGAAAACATTGGCGTAAAATTATCCAATGGTTTCAAGGTATAGGGGAAAAGAACATTAACTCAGTATTGGATCTATTAAGGAAAGAATATTATCAGTTTGAAGATTTAAAATATCTAAGAGGGAAAAGATATAAAACAGATTTTAACAAGCTGTTGAAGCTTCTACGTGAGATTCAAAAACTAAAAAACAATCCCTTCCAGGTGCTGTATGATGTCCGGGATTTCTATTCATCTTTAGGAAAAACCAAGGAAATAAAAGATCATGATCCATATTGGGCAACCCTGTTAAGAATCAGTCGAAAATGCACTAACGTTCAGGAACTCCTGCTCAAATATCAAGATACATCTTATGGCGTATGTTATCCTTCCAACAGAGTCACAAAAGACGATGAATTTATAACGTTGTCCAACATTCACAAAATAAAGGGCAAAGAGTTCAAGGTAGTTTTTATCATTGGCAGTTACGACACCATGTTTGAAAATCACACAACATTTGATGATGCCGAGTTAATAAAGGATGAGATTATGATTATGGATACTGCGGTTACAAGGAGCAAGCGCTATCTATATTTCCTTTTTCCAATGACCAAAAAGGATTGGGATGAGAGGAAGCATAAAAAGAATCCGAGTATTTTCATCCGGAATTGTTCAGAGGATCTATACGAATATAGCTCTATAAAAAAGATTGGTTTCAGGTGGGGATAATTTCTATTTGATCCAAACTTGATTTTTTCCCGGGATTTGGAAGACAGGTGGTTAAGATATGGTATGTTAATCTCAACCTTAAAAGAGATCTTTTTTATTAGATTTGATTAAGAAATACAACAAAATAAGCGATTGTGGATGCATAGCCGAAATCCATCATTCAAAAAAACTGTGGGTTGCCCATTACCTAATATACAATAGTGGATAAAAACTCAAAGAAAAGGATAATATACCAAATATTGGGTTAGGGGTTCAGCACGTTTTTCGGCTGGCGGCATTTAGAGTGAATTTAGCGCTTTTGATAAAGCCTAAATCACGAGCTAACTTGGCCTTCTTTGTCAGGCCATCTATCTTGCGAGTTAGCTCTCAAGCCAAATGCTATGCCTCAATATCCTCAAATCGTTCGGTTCTCACGAATTCTCCACTCAGTGTTCAAAAATCAACAGTTCAGATAGGCCATGACCTCGGAACCCCTGCCTCCGGCCTATAGGGCCTACGGGCTGGCGGAACGGTTACGACATTTGCGTTAAAAGGAGCCGATCACAGAGCCAAGGAGTGTCAGAAAAAGTCTAGGATAAAGACCCATCGATAGGGCCACACAAACAAGGCCCAGCAGAGGCAGGCTCATCTTCAGGGGAGGGTCCGTCGGCGGATGATCTGAATTCTGCGGTTTCTTGGGGCCAAAGAAAATTCGAATGCCGGCCAAAAAGGTGTATACAAGGGTTAAAAGGGTCGAAAGGACGGCAAAAATAACGACGATCAGCCCGACCGGCGTGTCATGAAACCCTTTGAAGGCGCCGACAAACAGAATCCATTTTCCTACAAATCCACTGGTCGGTGGAAGGGCCGCCAAAATGAGGGAGGCCGAAAACCAGAGAATCCCTGTGAGCGGCATTTCCGACCAAAGCCCCCCCATTTTTTTCATATCTCTAGTCTCCACGCTATAAACCAAAATACC
>Ga0255055_10001703_pt1 | contig 15759 bp, 15 predicted proteins | sample JV7_2_27_MG_FD_188633 | JGI IMG/M metagenome (GOLD analysis project Ga0255055, IMG submission 188633) | Seawater microbial communities from Jervis Inlet, British Columbia, Canada - JV7_2_27 | ecosystem: Environmental > Aquatic > Marine > Inlet | place: Canada: British Columbia | collected... | reverse complement strand
GGCGGCCGTCTCTTTCGGGCCTCTCGACGTCGTGCTAGTCTGGGCATATCGGCCATCGCGAGCGTAATCGGGCCGACCGATGCGGGCGCGATCCGTCGCGCCGGGAGATGCGGCAATCGTGTCCGTCGCAAGATCAATACTCGTTCTTTGCACGATCTGCCCGGTCTTGGCGGGGATGGTCGTAGCGCAGTGCCCACCGCCCGACCCGCGCTCCCCGCGAACCTTGATTCTCGCCCTCGACGGTGTGCCGTACCGGGCGATCCGGGCCGCGCGAGAAATGGGAGCGTTCGAGGGATGGCCCGAGGCGAGGCCGATGGTGGCGCCCTTCCCGTCGATGACCAACGTCGGATTCGCGGCTATCCTCCAGCCGTTTGGCGCCCAACCGGTTCCGGGTTACGAGGTACGCCTCTACGATCCCGCTTCGAACAAGGTCGGGGGCGGCGGCGTGGGCACCCTCAAGTTTTCCTGGCGCGAGCACTTTCAAATCCAGATCAAGGGTTTCTGGGCCAAGACCGGACTCTACATGTCGCCGAAGTCGAGCGCCATGAGAGAGATGGAACATGTCGAGGAGTTCGTCTTGACCTCCCCCGACGATCTCATGCTGGCTCTGATCTCGTCGACGGATATGTTGACCCACTATCACGGCGATAAGGCGACCGTGCCGCTCCTCGTCGAGTTTTCGAGCCGCATCGAGCAGCTACGGCGCCGCCACGAGGAGCTCTTCGGCCGGCCGTTGCGCCTGGTCATGCTCTCGGACCACGGTAACGCCCCACAAAAGGTGCATCGCCCCGGCGGGATCAAACGGGTTCTCAAAGACGCGGGGCTTCGCCCGGCAAAACAACTCGAGCAGCCGGAAGACGTGATTACAGTGACCTACGGCGTCGTCGGCTACGGCGTGCTCTACCTCGACCACCAGTACGCCGAGAGGGCAGCCCGCGCGATTCTCGAGCATGAGGGGGTCCGACTGGCGGCGTGGATGACGGGCGATCGGGAAATGAGTCTCGTTTCCGCGGACGGCGAGGCTCGAATCAACTGGCGCAACGGCCCCCCGCGGCGCTACCTGGCCTACCGTGCCGAACGCGGGGACCCACTTCGTCTACTCGAGATTCAGGCCCGGATGGCCGAGGCCGGACTGATCGACGCCGACGGGTTCGCATCGCGGGACGATTGGTTCGATTGGTCGGCGTACGGCGAATTCCCGGACGCGCCGGCCCGCCTCGTCGACTCTCTCGATGGCACCTTCGTCAGCAACGCGGCCACCGTGATCTTCTCTTTCGAGCCCGGCTACGCCTGGGGAGTCAAATCGGCGCAGGTCGGCGCGTGGCTCAAGGCGGGGCGCCTGGAGGCCACGCACGGAGGCCTGGATCGCGAGTCGACGTGGGGTTTCTTTCTCACCAGCGACCCACAGGTTCAGGAAGATGGGGCTGTACGTGCGGATCGCGCGCTCGCCCGCTGGGCCGACGACGGCGCTTGCACTACCGCCTCCGTGATTCACCTCGGCGAGTCGGCCGCGTGGATCCACTCGCCCCTGGTCGTCGACCCCTGACAGTCTTTAGTTACGCGGGACCGGTCAATCCTCTGCGCGCAGATTCGACGGTTTGATGCGACGGGGTAGGTGTGTGCGGAAGACGTAGTCCCACAACGGCGAGCTCACTCCGTACCAGCGATACGGGCAGGCGTGGTGGTGCTGCAGGTGCCGACGACGCAGCCCCTTCCCGAGCCATGAACGGGGCCTGCCGAAGTGAGTGTAGAGATGGACGAAGTCATAGCTCAGGTAGCCGATGGTGAAGCCCCCGAAGAAGGGAAAGACGGCCGGCGCGCCGAGCAACAGCGAACTCAGACCGAAGCTGGCCAGCCCGAGGGGAATCGACATCAGCGGCGGCGCGACGATGCGGTCCCACTCCTGGACGTCGTGGTGCAACTGGTGCGCCGGATAAAGCAAACGGCGCATTCGAGGGTTCGCCGGCTCCCAGTGGAAGAACCACCGGTGCAAGGCGTATTCCGTCAAGGTCCAGACGGATAGTCCGAGCAGCGCCATCCCGGCCACTCGCGGGACCGTGATTCCCGTACGGTGGCCAAGATAGACCAGGCCCACGGCGAGTGGCCCCCACATGAGCAGCGGGACAGCCGGGTGGATCCGGCTGAGCTTCTCGAGCAACGGGTTGTCGAAAGCGCGAACTTTTTCGCCAGTTTTCGCGATTTTGGCCATAGAATGCTCTCGGGAAGCAGCCGTGAACGCTTCCCTGACCGGGGTTCCGGCAGCCGGAACCCGCTTGCCGCGGCAGGGGCCCGGGAAGCGCGTTATACTGCCCCGCTCCGTCGACCGCCGCCATGACGATGACGCGACCGCATGGAGAGTCAATGTTCGAGTCGAGCAGGTTAGCACGGCGCTGGCGCTGGAACTGGTTCGAGAGCGCACGGAAGTACAAACGCATGCGGTCGACACACCTTCGCTCCGTCCGGTCAACCGATCCGAGCGACCTCGCGGGACCGAATAGAACGTCGATCGAGCCGGACGCCCAGACCCGTCGCCACGCCTCGCTCTTCGACAAGTGCATACGCTACACGAAGGCAAGGGAAGTCCAGGCGGCCGGGCTTTACCCATACTTCCGTCCGATCTCCGATTCCGAGGACACCGTCGTCGTGATGGAAGGGCGAAAGCGGATCATGCTGGGGTCGAACAACTACCTCGGCCTGACGCATCACCCCAAGGTCCTCGAAGCCGCCGAGAAAGCGCTGCGGCGTTACGGCTCCGGCTGCACCGGCAGCCGCTTTCTCAACGGAACGCTGGACCTGCACTGCCAGCTGGAGAACGCGCTCGCCAAGTTCATGGGCAAGGAGTCCTGTCTCGTCTTCTCCACCGGCTACATGGCCAATCTGGGGCTGATCTCGGCCCTGGTCTCGCGCAGGGAGGTGGTCTACCTGGACAAGCTGGATCACGCCTCCATCGTCGACGGAGCTAACCTTTCGTTCGGTGAGGTCGATCGCTTCAGCCATGGCGACCTCGACGACCTCGAGCGCAAGCTGGCCCGGAACCCAGTCGACCGCGGTCAGATGATCATGGTCGATGGCGTCTACTCGATGGAGGGCAACATCGCCGACGTCCCCGGCCTGCTGCGCCTGGCCCACCGGTACGGGGCCGCGCTCGCTATCGATGACGCCCACGCGATCGGTGTCGTGGGTCCGAACGGCAACGGGACGGCGGCGCACTTCGGGCTGACCGACGAGGTCGAGATCATCACGGGGACCTTCTCCAAGTCACTGGCCTCGATCGGCGGGTTCGTGGCGGCGGACGAGTCGATCATCCACTACCTGCGGCACCACAGCCGGCCGCTGATCTTCTCCGCATCGCTTCCGCCGGCGAGCACCGCGGGAACGCTGGCCGCGCTCGAGCTCATCCGGGAAGAGCCGGAACGGCGGGCTAGGCTTTGGGAGAATACGCAACGTCTGCAGGAGGGATTCCGCCAGCTCGGCTTCGACATCGGCCCGACCAAGACCCCGATCGTACCCGTACTCATCGGCCCCCTCGAGAAGACGTTTTTCTTCTGGCGCAAACTGTTCGACGCAGGTGTGTTTACCAATCCGGTGGCCCCGCCTGCCGTGCCTCCCTCGGAATGCCGTTTGCGCACCTCGTTGATGGCCACGCACACGGACGAGCAGATCGACGCAGCGCTGGAGGCCTTTGCGAAGATCGGCCGCGAGCTCGGCGTCGTCTGAGGCCGCGCTATGAGAGTCCGCGCGGTCGAGAACGCGAGGGACCTCCGCGAGTTCATCGACCTTCCGTATCGCCTACACCGCGCGGACCCGCTGTGGGCACCTCCCTTGCGGATCGATGTCAGGGCGAGACTATCGAGAAAAAAGAACCCGTTCTTCGAGCACGGCGAGGCCGCGTATTTTCTGGCTGAGCGCGAGGGTCGAGTCGTCGGACGCATCGCGGCCATCGCCAATCGGCGCCACGACGAGATCTACCACGACGGTGTCGCGTTCTTCGGCTTTTTCGAGACCGTCGACGACCGCCGGGTAGCGGAGTGCCTGTTCGACGCAGCCGGTGAATGGGCCCGCCGGCGCGGCTACGCGGGCATCCGTGGTCCGGCCTCCTTTTCCACGAACGAGGAGTGCGGGCTGCTCGTGGAAGGCTTCGACACGCCGCCGACCCTGATGATGACGCACAACCCGAGGTACTACGTCGCCCTGCTGGAGGCCATCGGCTTTCGCGAGTCGAAGAATCTCTGGGCGTTCCAAAGTAGCCAAACGGAGATACCCGCTCGATCCGAGCGCGCGGTCGAGCGAATCCGCCGCCGGATGGGGGTCTCGATGCACGCCTTGGATCGGAAAGATCTCTTCGCAGAGGTCGAGCGCATCAAGGAGATCTACAACGCGGCTTGGGAGCGCAACTGGGGCTTCGTTCCCATGACGGGAAGAGAGATCGACCACCTGGCGCGGCAATTCAGGCCGGTCTACATCCCCGAGCTCGTTCCCTTCGCGGAGAAGGACGGCCGCGTGATCGGCTTCGGTTTGGCAATTCCCGACCTGAACGAGGTGCTGCGCACCAATCGCTCGGGCCGCCTTTTTCCTGCGGTCATCCGACTTCTCTGGGCCGTCCGGCGCCGTAAGCTGCGAAGAATGCGCGTGCTCTTGCTGGGGATTCTGCCCGAATACCGCGGCCGCGGAGTGGACGCGATGCTCTGGCACTGGCTGTGGAGTCGGGGTCTGCGGCACGGGTTCCGCTGGGGCGAGGCGAGCTGGATTCTCGAGGAAAATGCCCCGATGCGCAATGCCGCCGAGCGTATGGGCTTCGAGCACTACAAAACCTACCGGTTGTACGAGCGCCCGATCTAAAAGCTGGTGGAATCGCTCTTGTTGACACCGCAAATTGCCATTGACTCTAATAGTGCGCGATCCGCGGCAAACGCACCCGCGTTTGAAGGAGGAGGGCGAACGGTGGGACGGTTGCGGCCGTTCCTTCGTGACCGCTCCACGAATCTCCCTACGGGTACGAGACGGTGGTGACTGATCGTGGTGCCTGAGCAGAGCACGGTGGCAGAGCTCATCGAAGCCCTCGTTGAAGGACTTCAATCTCACCGCGCATTGGCAGGCAAGATCGCCTTGGCCTCGGCCGGTGTGGCGATCGTGTACGCGGTGGTGCTGTTCACCGCCGTGGCCAGGATGAGCCCCGACTACTTCCTCTTGCGCGAGCCTTCCGCGGGCACCTGGCGTAATCGGCACCCGGTCGTGCGCTTGCTCGCTCACGTTACTAAGAACATCGTCGGAGTGCTGCTATTACTGGCTGGCCTGGCCATGCTCGTCCTCCCCGGGCAAGGGGCTTTGACCATCCTGGTCGCGTTGACCTTGCTCGATTTTCCCGGAAAGCGGAGGCTGACGCTGCGCATCGTCCGTCTGAGTCACGTCCGTGACGCGATCGATTGGATCCGGGCCCGGGCCAACCAGCCTCCGATCCGACTAGCGGAACCCGAGGAGAGCTCACCCCGTTGATTCGCATCGAGGACCTGAAGTTTCGCTACGGCGAAGGGGACTTCCGGCTCAGCATGGCAGCGCTGGAGATCGAGCGGGGCTCGACGGTGGCCTTCGTGGGGCCCAGCGGCTCGGGCAAGACCACGCTACTCAACCTGGTCGCGGGAATCATCGTCCCGCAAAACGGACTTATCGAGACCGACGGCGTCGAGGTTTCGACACTGTCGGACGCTCACCGGCGCGATTTCCGCATCGCCAAGATCGGTCTGGTCTTTCAGGAGTTCGAACTGCTCGAGTACCTGACCGTCCTCGACAACATCCTGCTGCCGTACCGCATCAATCCCTCGCTGAAGCCGGATCTCTCCGTGCGTCGCCGCGCCGAGCAGCTCGCCGAACAGGTTGGAATCGCCGACAAACTCTCGCGATTCCCACGCAGGCTGTCGCAGGGTGAACGCCAGCGTGTGGCGGTCTGCCGGGCGGTTCTCCCGCAACCCGCGCTATTGCTCGCCGACGAGCCGACCGGCAACCTCGACCCGCTGAACAAGGATCGGGTGCTGGACATCCTGTTCGACTACGCCGGCGCCACGGGAGCCACGATGCTGGCCGTGACCCACGACCATGACCTGCTGGGCAGGTTCGCTCGGGTGATCGACTTCAAGGACTACCACGAGCTGGACACCACCCCGCGGACCGAAGAACGATGATCCGGACCCTGTACCTGGGTTGGCGCTATCTGGTCTACCACCGACTGAAGACTTCGATCCTGGTGACGTCGATCACGCTCATCCTGTTTCTGCCAGTGGGCCTGCGGGTGATCGTCGACCAGAGCTCCAAGCAGCTCACCGCGAGGGCCGTATCCACCCCGCTGATGGTGGGGTCCAAGGGCAGCCCGCTCGAGCTCGTGCTCAGCACCTTGTACTTCCGATCGGAGATCCCGGAAACGATGGATTACGGGGAGGCCGCACAGGTTGCGGACTCGGGTCTCGCGCGGGCCATCCCGATCTATGCGAAATTCCGGGCACGGGGCCGCCCGATCGTGGGGACGAGCATCGAGTACTTCGCCTTTCGCGGGCTACGCATCGCGACGGGGCGCCAACTGGCAAGGCTCGGCGAGTGCGTCGTGGGCTCGCGCGCGGCCGAGGCGATGGGCCTCGAGCCGGGTGGTCACGTCGTCTCGTCTCCGGAAAGCGTCTTCGACCTGGCCGGGGTCTATCCGCTGAAGATGAACGTCGCCGGAGTCCTGGAATATTCGGACACCGCCGACGACGACGCCATCTTCGTCGACATCAAGACCGCGTGGGTCATCGCCGGCCTGGGTCACGGGCACCAGGACGTCAGCCGGCCTGAAGCCGCCGGCGCGGTGCTGTCGCGAGATGACGAGAACGTAACCGCGAACGCCTCGGTCGTGCAGTACACGGAGATCACCGACGAGAATCGCGACAGCTTCCACTTCCACGGCGATCTGTCGGGTTTCCCGATCACCGCGCTGGTCGTCGTGCCTCTCGACCACAAGTCTTCCGCGATTCTCCAGGGCCGCTACGAATCGGAGGAGCTGTCGACGCAGATCGTACGGCCGATCACCGTCATGGACGAGTTGCTGGACACGATTCTCACCGTACAGAGCTTCGTCGTTGCCGGAGCCGTTATCGTGGGCCTGGCGACACTGGCCTCCGCGGCGCTGGTATTCATGCTGTCGTTGCGCCTGCGCCGCCGGGAGATCGAAACGCTGTTCAAGATCGGGGGATCGCGGCTGGCGATCGGTACGGTGATGGTCTCCGAGATCGCCGTTGTCTTGCTGTCCAGCGTCGTGCTGGCCGGCTTGCTGACCCTGGTGACGCGCGAATTCGGATCGGCCGCGATACGGGCGCTGATCCGGATGTGAAGAGGAAGGCAAGGAGGTTGATCGTGGGAACTCGTCGGTGCATGGTCGGATTCTCGTTGCTGGCGACTTTGCTGGTGTCGTCGGGGTGCTCCGGCCCCGCGACCACCGAGGTGGCACCGCCGCCGACCCCTGCGGGAGACGGCGCGCTTTCGGTCTACGTCGTGGACTATCCGCTCGATTACTTCGCAAAACGCATCGGAGGCGATCGTGTGGCGGTCTCCTTTCCGGCGCCGGCCGACGAGGACCCGGCTTTCTGGTCGCCGGATGCCGAGACCGTCCTGGCCTATCAGGGGGCGGATCTGATTCTGCTCAACGGTGCCGGCTACGCGAAGTGGGTCGAGGTCGCGACCTTACCCAAATCCAGACTCGTCGATACCTCCGCGGCGTTCGGGGACCGCCTGATTCGCGTCGACAGCACTTTGACTCACAGCCACGGCCCGGAAGGGGAGCACAGCCACGGAGAGACGGCGTTCACCGTCTGGCTCGATCTCGGTCTCGCCGTCGAACAGGCGCGGGCGATCAAGGAGGTCCTTGCGGCGGCTCGGCCCGAGCACGCAGCGGACTTCGAGGACGGTTTCTCTTCGTTGGAACGGGATCTACTGGCTGTCGACACGGAGCTGGCCGGATTGGCTGCGGAAGGCCGCGCCAGGCCGGTTCTGGGTTCTCATCCGGTCTACCAGTATCTGGCGCGTCGCTACGAGCTCGACCTCGCGAGCGTTCACTTCGAGCCCGACGAGTTCCCCGACGAGGCGGCGTGGAGCGGTCTGGAGGCACTGTTGAACGAGCACCCCGCCGCGTGGATGCTCTGGGAGGGAGAGCCGTTGGCCGAGACCGCCTCACGTCTCCGAGACGCGGGTGTGGAGAGCGTGGTCTTCGATCCCTGCGGCAACCGGCCGCCCGAGGGGGATTTCCTGACCGTGATGCGGGCCAACGTCGACAACTTGCGTCCGGTTCTGACCGGGGAGTAGCGCCGGCCCAACGCTCAGTACTCGAACGAAAGACCCACGACCACGGATCGGCCGGGTTGGGGAATCTCGTCGCCTGCCGCCAGATCGCCGACGGGCATGGCGGCCTCGCGCGTCAGATGCTCGTGGTATTCCTTGTCGAGGAGGTTCTCCACGCCGGCCTCGATCGCCAGGTAGCGAGCGAGGACCAGTCGGCCGCGGAGGTGAAAAACCGAGTAGCCGGGAGTCGGATCCTCGCCGAACGACTCATCCACGCGATCCTGCTTGTCGACGAAACGGCCTCCGAGCTCGACCCAACCGGAGTGCAGGCCTCCGAACGAGAATCGTCCGGCCAGACGGCCTTCGAGTGCCGGAATCTCCGGCAACGGGTCGCCCGTCTCTTCGTTCTCGGCGCGGACGTAGACCAACGACGCCGGAATGCTGAGTCGCTCGGTGGGGCGGTAGACTCCGGCGACCTCGACGCCCGTCACCGTCGCATCGGCGTTCTCGAATCCGCGAATCAGATCGAGCGCGCCGTCTCCGTTGACGTCCTCCTCGGCCAGCACCGTGCCGAGAATGTAGTCGTCAAAGGTGTAGTAATAGGCCGACACCGCGCCTGAGATCTCTTCGGAGGCGATCGTGGCCCCGAGGGAGATCTCCCATTTCTGTTCGGCGTCGAGCGTCGGGTTGCCGACGACGAATCCGTTCGGCGCGGGAGCGAACGAGAAGTAGCGCTCGGTCACTCCGGCGGCACGCGAGGAGAGGCCAAAACCGCCCTGCACGGTGAGCAAACGGCTCAGGTCCTTGCTGACCACGACGTTGCCGGAGAACAGGTCCTCGTCACGATCCGTATCGGCGGCGTCCTCGCCGTAGAACCTGACGTAGTTCTCCCGGATCGTGTTTCCGCCGAGACTCGGGTCGTCGGCAGCCGCGGCTTCGCTGGAGACGGCGTCGTAGCGCAGGCCGAATCGAAGGTGCCAGTCCGAGCGAGGCACGATCGAGTACTCCGCGAAGACGCCGAGGTCGTCTTGCGAAACGTCCGGCCACAGATGATCGTAAGCGACCATGCCGGTGGCCACGATGTGCCGCCCGCGCAGGGCGTCGCGATTCAGAAGCGTGAGATCCAAACCGGCCCTCATCGCGGAGCGCGGCGAGACCAGCCACCGTGCGAGGACGCCGGTAGAGGCCGTATCGGCGTTCGAGTCGGTTTCGGCCTCTACGACGGGCCGGTTCGGCTTCCCGCGGTTGCTCATCAAATGATCGACGTTCGCCAGGCCGAGTCGAAACCGCACCTCGGTGAGCGGACCGCCGTCGCCCGTCGGCCGGTAACCGTATTGGCCGTTGTAGATCCAGGTCTCGCTGCTGTCCGTGTTCATCGGGAGCGAGGGGTAGTCGATCCGTCTGCCTTCCTGGTAGACCGAGCCGATGGACCAGCGGTGCGCGTCGGTCACGTAATTCCCGAACGAGAAGTATGCCCCGGCCTCTTCCTGATTCGCGGGTACGGTCGTGCCGTCGGCCGAATCGTAATCGTTTTGGTCGAGCGTCTCGAGCCCGACCGAGAAGTCCACCCGTTCCGTCCCCCCGGCGACGCCCGCCCCGCCGTGATACCCGTCGCGAGCACCGTCGTAGGCCAGACGGGCCCACGGCGAGGTTTCTCGACCGGAACCGACGCCGCGATCGTAGTCGGTCGATACCATGACGCGCCCCCCGGTTCCTGCGGGTCCGAGCGTGACGGAGGCCAGACCCTTGACGACAGCGACGTCGCGAACCGAGGAGGCAGCGACGACCGTGGCCGGCGGATCCATTCGCGCGGGACAGGCGCCGTGGAGCGGCAAACCGTTGACCTGGGTCTGTACACGCTCCCAGCCCAGACCACGGATCACGGGCTCGACTGCGCTCTGCGCGCGGCGCACCCCGGAGACCCCTGGAATCGTCTCCAGCGCGACGGCGAGGTTCGGGGCGCGGCCGGACGCCAACACCTCCGGGTCGAGCCGCTCGAGCTCGAATTCGGGACGGTCCGCCAGCACCTCGACTTCTTCCTCGAAACTCGACGGCTTGTCGGCCGGCGGCTCCTCCGGTGGCTCATTCGGTTCGTCGCCCAACGCCGTGCCGAAGGGGACGAAGATGATCGCCACCACGATCGATACCGATACAAACATCGTTCTTGAGTTCTTGGCTTTCATGAGTTTGCTCGCTCCTGAGAGTCGCGATTCGATCGCGCCGGGGTGCACGGGTCGATGGACGACCCCTCCCGTACCTCCAGGATGGGAGCGAGACGCACGACTCGACCCGTGAGCAGAAAGGACTATCGAGAACGGAGTGTCGACGGCGGGGCGCGAGGTCGTGAGGGTGCGATCGCTCGACCTCGCCGCGGGTGTGGATCGGAGCGTAGTGCCGATGGCTCAGCGCGAGTCGGAGCGACGCGCGAGATAGCCAGGCTCACGTTTCCATCGGGGCCGGTCTTGACGCCGATCCTGGCCCGCGCGCAATCAAGCGGGCAGGTATCCGCGCTGTCGGCCCGCTCCGCGGTGCGTAGGGAGCGCGGAACGCCGCGGTTTGCGGTTCCCACGTTGTTCTTGCAGCAACAAGAACTCGACGACGCGCAGGACATGCTGCACGCCGGTCCCGGTACTCCGCCGAGAAGGGGCATTGCGACCGGCACGATCCAGGCGTGGAGGGCGAGAACGATTCCCGCTGAGAGCAGCTTCCGCAGCACGTCGACATTCTCCACGTTCGTGCCCGGAAGATTACCCGGACTCCCCGTGCCGGCAAGCCGCGAAAGACCACCGGATTCGTCCCATTTAGCCGGTACGGCCACCGGTGAGGGCTCCCCGTTCCGTGACCGGCCGCAGTTTTGTTACTATCCGCCCTCTCTTGCTGACCGCCACGGGAGGCAAGAACTTCGTGCAGAGCGATAACCAGCTCGTCGACTATGACAGCGAACTGCCGACGACAGGCGCTTCGACCACCGACTTCGGAATCGTCACCGGATTGGGCTGGTCCTTCTGATTCGCGAGGGAGAGGGAGGCTCCGAAAATGAGCGGCCCGAGGCGATGAAGCTCCTGACGCTCTCCGCGGAGGATCTGCGACGCGCTCTCCCCATGCCGGAGGCCGTGGCCGCGATGAAGGACGCCTTCGTCGCCCTGTCGACCGGGCGGGCATCCTCGCCTCCGCGAGGAGTCGTCGACGTCGAGCCCGGCGAGGGCACCACGTTGCTGATGGGCGCCTACGTCGCGAATACCGGTCTGGCGACCAAGATCGTCTCCGTCTTCCCCGGCAATGCGCAGCGGGGGCGCCCGGTCGTCAACGCACTCGTGCTGGTCCTGGATCCACGAACGGGAGAGCCGGTCGCGCTGTGCGACGGGACCTACCTGACGGCACTGCGAACCGGCGCGGCCAGCGGCGCCGCGACCGACCTGCTGGCGCGTGGGGACGCTCGCGTCGCCGCCGTCATCGGCTGCGGGGTCCAGGCGCGAACGCAGGCGTCGGCGATCGACAGCGTACGGCAGCTCGACGAGATCCGGGTTTGTGGCCGACGATCGGAATCGGCGGGGCGTCTGGTCGACGAGATGCGAGGACGAACCCGGGCGCGTCTGGTGGCGGTGGATTCGTCGGAAGAGGCGGTTCGCGACGCCGACATCGTGTGCACGGCGACGGATTCTCACGCACCGGTTTTCGACGGTACTCTGCTGGCACCGGGCACGCACGTCAACGGCGTGGGCAGCTTCAAGCTCGAGATGCAGGAGGTAGACACGGAGACGGTGCGTCGTTCCCGCGTCTTCGTGGACTCCGTCGAAGCGGCGCTCGCCGAGGCGGGGGAGCTCGTGATCGCCGAGCGCGACGGAGTCACGAGCAGCGATCGGTGGACCGAGATCGGTCTGGTGGCGGCCGGTCGTGCCGAGGGCCGGCGCTCGGACAGCGAGGTCACGTTCTTCAAGTCCGTCGGGCATGCCGTTCAGGATGTGGCGGCGGCCTCGCGCGCCCTCGGCGTGGCACGAGAGAGTGGACTCGGCAAGGAGATCGAGCTGTGACGGCCTTCGAACCCCCCGTCGACTGGCAACGCATCACGACGATCGACGCGCACACGGCGGGAGAGCCGCTCCGCGTGATCACCGGGGGATACCCCGATCTTCCCGGTGAGACCATCCTGAAGAAACGCCGGCATGCCCTGGATCATCACGACGCCCTGCGGCGGGCACTGATGTTCGAGCCCCGGGGCCACGCCGACATGTACGGCTGCGTCCTCACGCCGCCGGTCACGTCCGACGGGGACGTCGGCGTGGTCTTCATGCACAACGAGGGCTACAGCACGATGTGCGGCCACGGGATCATCGGCCTGGTCAAGGTCGGTGTCGACTGCGGATTGCTTCGAATCGAGGGGCCAACCCCGATCGTCCGCATCGACACGCCGGCGGGCCGCGTAACGGCGACGGCCTATCTGAGAGAGGGCCGGGTCGAACGTGTCGCGTTCCGCAACGTGCCGTCTTTCGTGCTCGAGCGAGATCTGGAGATCGAGGTTCCGGGGATCGGCCGCGTTCAATGCGACATCGCGTACGGGGGCGCGTTCTACGCATATTTGGACGCCTCCGAAGTAGGTGTCGAGATCGATTCCGTCAACTACCGTCGCCTCATCGACCTCGGCATGCGCGTCAAACGTGCGGTGACGGACAGCTACGAGATCGTGCACCCGGACGGCGATCCGGATCTGAATTACCTCTACGGTACGATACTGGTCCAGCCCGCCGGAGCACCCGTTCACAGCCGAAACGTCTGCATCTTTGCCGAAGGGGAGGTCGATCGTTCACCGACGGGCACGGGTGTCAGTGGGCGCGCGGCGATACATCACGCGCGGGGCGACCTTGCTGTAGGTGAGACGATGACGATCGAGAGCCTGATCGGTACGCGGTTCGACGTGGGGGTGGTCGAGACCGCGACCGTTGGAGACAAGCCGGCAATCGTTCCGGAAGTGGGCGGCAGCGCTTACATCACGGGTCGTCACGAGTTCTTGATAGACCCCGCGGATCCGCTGCGGGAAGGCGTGTTCTTGCGCTGAGAGGTCGCAGGCGAAAGGAGGCAGGTCATGACCGGGTCGGATAGGAGCGCAGGACGTGAAAAAGGGCGGGGCGTCGTCAAGCACGCCGACGCCGTCGAGCGGTGCGAGGTCGCGGCAGGAAGAGCGACGCAGGCGCAGGTGCTGCTGGGACCCCAGGATGGGATGCCCAGTTTTTCGATGAGGCGCTTTTCGATGGGAGAGGCCGGCGGAATGCCCCGGCACACCAACTCGGTCGAGCACGAGCAGTTCGTCTTGCGGGGTCGCGCCGAGGTCGGTATCGGAGGCGACGTGCACGAAGTGGGGCCGGGAGACGCGCTGTACATCCCGGCCGGGGTTCCGCACTACTACAGCGTTCTCGAGGCGCCCTTCGAGTTCCTGTGCATGGTGCCCAACTCTCCGGATCGGATCGAGATCCTCGAGTAGGTCCGCCTGCCCGTTCAGATATGCCGCAACGAGCGGCGCACCGCGAGAACCGCCCCCAGGCCCATGACCAGGACCTGGGCCCACAGTGCCGCCGTCTCCGGGGAAACCAGCGCAGCGGCACCGGCCCCGAGCATCCATGCCGTGAGGATCGGGTGGACGAAGGTCAACGAGAACAGGGAAGACAGCGCCTGGATCGTTCCCGAGGCCTCCTCGATCGGGTAGAGAAACCCACTGAACAGCGTCATCCCCAGGAAGTAGAGCGCCGCCGCGATGATCACCTGTGACTGCGAGCGCGCCAGAGCCGAGACCGCCAGCCCGAGAAGCGCCGACGAGAGCAGCGCCGGCAGGAGGAACAGCGTCGTCTGAAGCAGGCCCGACTTTACGTCGAGCGAATAAAACGATTGAACCAGAACCAGCATCAGCAGCCAGTTGAACAGCGAGACGACCAGGGCGTAGAGGGCCTTGCCGGCCATCACCGCCCCGGGACCGATCCCGGGGGCGGCGAGCAGCGGTTCGAGAGTGTGGGCCTCCCTCTCGCGGATCAGGCTGGGGGCGGCGAGGACGAAGGGCAGGAAGCACAGGATCAGGGCGGCCGTGCGGACGACGACGTCGGTTGCCCGGTCCGCCGCCCTGGGAAAGTAGGCCACGAGGCGATCCGATGCCGCCGCGCTCAGCGCGAAGATCTCCGCCTTCAGCAACTCGATCTCCGCGTCGAACTCGGTTCCCGGATCGCCAAAGTCGCCCTGAGCGAGCTCCAGGACGCGCAGCGCGCGGTCCAACCCGGCGACGAACTGCTCGAGTGAGACGAATCGCAACCGATTGGTCTCGGCCGTGTAGAATACCCAGTCTCGGGAGGTGTCACCCTCGATGTTGAGCAGCAGATCGAACCCGCCGTGCCGCGTCGTCTCCAGCGGGTCGACGACGGGGGAGTCCCGAAGCTCGATCTCCAGGCCGGCGATCTCCTCCAGCAGTTGAAGGAACGCCTCGAATTCCTTCTCCTCGGCACCGGTCGCCTCACCGGCGACGAGCATCTGCAAGGGCTGGGATTGAACGCGGAGCTGCCCCACAAGCAACAGCAGAACCGCGGGGAGCACGAGAACGAGCAGGATCCCGCGGACGCCGTCGAGCAGCTCCAGCAGATCCTTGCGGAGGACTCTCAACGTTCCGAGCATTCGATCCGTCCTGCCTCGAGCTCGATCCGACGATTCGCTTCCGGAAACTCGTCCGGCGTCGGTGAGGCCACGATCAGCAGACGCAACCGCCGATCGTGCTGCGCCAGGCGACCGAGAATCGCTTCTCGATAGGGACGCTCGACCCCGCCGAAAGGCTCGTCGAGAATCAACCACGTCGGATCGACGTGCAAGGCCGCGGCAACCGCGGCCAGCCGTTGGTAGCCACCGGACAGCTCGTCGAAGCGCTTGTCCAACAGCGGAGCCAGACCCAGCGCGCGCACGTCGCCACTCTCGGCGGCGTCGATCCGCTCCTTTCCGTAAAGCCCGCGTCGCAGGTCGAAGTTGTCGTGGATCGTGAGCTCCCCGTACAGCCCCCCGTGCTGGGGCACGAAGCCCACGGGCTCGGCTGTCAGAGTAGGCGACCAGCGGATGCGCCCGCGGTTTACGGGGGCGACGTGTGCAAGCAGCTTGAGCAGGGTCGACTTCCCGGAGCCGTTCGAACCGGTAAGCAAGATCCGATCGCCCTCGCGGATCGACAGGCGCTCGATCCGGAGCACCGACTGGCGCCCGTACCGCTTTTCCACGTCCGTCAGGCGGATCAGCTCCTCCCGCGCCGTCATCGTGCCGCCAGGGCCGTCCGCCGCAGGAGACGGACGGAGAGAGAGACCCGATCCTCCGCCGGAACGGTGTGCAGCTCGAAGGCGATCGCGGGGTGATCGCGAAGATCGAGAAGCACGTGCCTGGCCTGCTCCTGGATTTCGCTTTCCGGGCTGAGCAATCCGAGCGTGGTCAGGGCGTCGATGTCCACGAAGC
>Ga0255055_10001699_pt1 | contig 15788 bp, 13 predicted proteins | sample JV7_2_27_MG_FD_188633 | JGI IMG/M metagenome (GOLD analysis project Ga0255055, IMG submission 188633) | Seawater microbial communities from Jervis Inlet, British Columbia, Canada - JV7_2_27 | ecosystem: Environmental > Aquatic > Marine > Inlet | place: Canada: British Columbia | collected... | reverse complement strand
CCACGCGATCCGCGCCAGTCACTTTTTCCCAAAAAGATCCCTACAGGATTTATTTATACGATGAATGTTACAGAAAAACAGATGAAAGCGTTGGAATTCGATCAACACCCCCTTCATAATGGAAGGGTGCTGAAGTTGATATTTGGGTCTTCAGAGTCACTCTTTAGCTTTGACACTTATCAATTTAAGGATTATTCAAAAGTGGTTGCGGACCGTTTTGATGTTGAACAGAAAACAAAGAGACGCAAGGAAGTGTTTCCAATTGATTGCGAAAAAGCTTTTGAAATGGGGTCAAGATTTGCCAAGAAAAATTGATATATAAGGGGTGTTTTTAAAACTTAAAAAAAAGGGATCATGACGCTTCATTCTTTACTGATTGTCAAGGATGTAGACTTGATCCCCTTTTTTCGTGTTAATTTGAGGGAAGGATAGATTATGGCAATCAAAAAAGTCGTGTGTATTCAATGCCACAATGCCTGCAGACTGGCTGCAACAGTCGAGGAGGGTAAACTCATATCGGTAGAGCCCGATGAGGATTTTCCCGGAACAAAATCTTCATATCCAATCACCAAGGGTTGTCCCCGTCGCCGGAATGTGATCGAGTATTTTTATCATCCGGGCCGGTTGAACTATCCTTTGAAGCGTGTTGGCGGGCGCGGGGAAAACCGCTGGCAGGAAATATCATGGGATGATGCCTTCATTGAAATCGGTAACCGCATGAAAGCGATTATTGATCAACATGGCCCTGAGGCCATTGCAACCACCAGCGGCACCGGTAGGACCCATGACGAAATCAGACAACGGTTTTTCAATCTCCTGGGCTCCCCCAACCACACCGGTGCAGGCCAGATTTGCTACGGACCTTTTTGCGTGATGAGCCATGTTCTGTATGGTTGGCGAGTCTTCCCCGTGGCGCGGTCCAATACCGGTTGTGTGCTGCTCTGGGGTGGCGGCGGGCCCCGTTACTGGGACGTATTCTGGAAAGCCGCCAAAAAGGCCCGCAAGGAAAATGGTGCCAAAATAATCGTCATCGACCCGCGCAAAATGGACTCCGTAAAGCATGCGGATCTGTGGCTTCAAATTCGCCCCGGCACCGACACAGCCCTGGCCCTCGGCATGATAAATCACATCATTACAGAAGGATTGTACGATAAGGATTTTGTGCAAAACTGGTGTCATGGTTTTGATAAGCTTAAAGAGCGGGGTGCGCAATACCCCCTTGATAAAGTCGCAGCCATCACCTGGATTCCAGAGGAGAAGATTCGCCAGGCAGCAGAGTGGTATGCAACCCTGAAACCCGGTGTGACCAACCACGGGATGGGCTTAGAGCATTTGACCAACTCCATCGAGGCCCTGCACGCCTTTTTTGCCCTGGCTGCCATTTGCGGCAATATTGATGAAAAAGGCGGTGACATCTTTACAAATCCCTATCCGGGGGTGGTCCACGAGCAGGAAGTTGCCGCGCATGACAGAATTTCCGAAAAACAAAAGGACAAAACCCTGGGGCTTGATCGGTTTCGGCTCATGGCCCACAAAGGCTTTGACCTGACTCAGCCCTACGTAAAACGCGTATGGGGAAATGAAGCCTTTGCCCGCAGCTCGTATGAAGTCTTTGCCCACGGGCCCACTATCTACCGGGCCATTCGCAGTGGCCAACCTTATCCGCTAAGGGGCATGATCACGCTCTCCAGCAATCCGATGGTCACGGCACCCAATACCAAGCTTGTGTACGACGCACTTAAGCGCCTTGATCTGTATGTGGTGGTCGATTTTTTTATGACACCCAGCGCCCAGCTGGCCGACTATGTGCTGCCGGCGACGACCTATCTTGAAAGGCCCTGGCTCTGGTCCTATTCGGGAGTTATGGGAAGTGAACGCGCCATGCCCAAGACCGTAAACGGACAATATGACCGGCGCGACGATTATGATGTCTGGCGCGGACTGGGACTGCAGCTGGGTCAGGCGAAGGACTGGCCCTGGGAGACATTGGAAGACCATTATGATTATCGCTTGAAACCCATCGGGATCACTTTTCGAGAATTTATGGCTCAAGGCGGCGTGCTCTCATCACCTAAAGAGTATAAGCGTTACCGGCAAGACGGCTTTGCAACCGCCACCGGGAAGGTCGAGCTTTATTCAAAACACTTTGAAGCCTTAGGCTATGATCCGTTGCCTCAATTTCACGAGCCGCCGGAAAGCCCCAATAGCCGCCCGAAACTTGCAAAGGAGTATCCCTTAATCCTTATCACCGGCGGGCGGCATCAGCCCTATTATCACTCGGAGTACCGCCAGGTGAAATCCATGCGCAAAATGCATCCTGACCCCATCATGCAGATTCACCCGCAAACAGCCGGGGAACTGGGTATCGAAGGTGGGGACTGGGTCTGGATCGAGTCGCCCCGGGGTAAAGTCAAGCAGAAATGCAAAATTTTTGACGGGATCGATCCCCGGGTGGTTCATGCGCAGCACGGGTGGTGGTTTCCCGAGGAAGATGGTGCCGAGCCCTCCCTCCACGGGATCTGGAAATCCAACATCAACGTATTGACGGATGATGATCCGGATGTCTGCAACCCGATCAGCGGCGGCTGGCCCCTGCGCGCGTTTCTTTGCAAGGTTTATAAAGAAAAAACTGTCTAGCAAATCAAAAGAGGGCCGATCATGTTTTTATGCAATTTTACCGGGAGTCGTCCCCCTGGGCTTCGAGATAAAAAATCCCGTCAATGTCGATCAGATCAATCGAAGCGACAGCACCTTTCAGCGGTAGTCTCCGCAGAATTCCGTCTGTCGCTTTCCACCATGAATTGTCCCCCCGGGGCCATGAACTGTCGTTTTCCGCTATGAGCTGGCAAGGTTTACCTGCCTCCGGCATGGGCGTTCCTTTTGACTTCAGGCGTTTACCTTCAATCAAACTGATTTTCCAAGAAACGCAACAAATCAACCCCGCCCCATTTTTTTTATCACAGGTTTCGCTTTTCTTGCGATTTATCTCAATAAATGTGTACTTGGGTGATATTTGGTTTTCTGGCTAGATATACCAAGTTTTGGTTCTGTACAATTTTCTCCGATTTAAACTTAATCTACAAAATCCCAAAATTTCATATTACGACAGCACATCTAACAAATTTTCAATCCTCCCAGATTTCACCATCAGGCACGAAGTCCAACAAAAATATTAGCTGAAAAAAGTGTGTATTTGCCCTGTCTAATCTGCAAATTCATTACCCATGAATAACACATGTTTTTCCCTGTGTCGAACCATGCCGTAGTATCGTCCAAAAACACTTGCGATATCACTTTGAAACATGTATTTTTATCAAAATTGAATTTAAGACAAAATCCAGTTAAAAAATCATACCAATTTTCATTCTGAGGCTAATGATATCAAAACTTTAGTGGAACCTTTGTTACTCTAGAAGACTGTCGAAAAACCCTAAATCTGTGATTTTGATGTTTGTAAGTTATTGATTTCATTACATGTGGAATTGCTGAAATCACCATTTTTAGTTTTTAGACAGTCTCCCAATGTATCAATAGTTGGCATCATGCTTTGCTACTGGCCCACCACTAAGTAATTCCTAATTTTTCCCGAAGACATCTTTTTAATAGAAAGAGCCGTCAAAATTATGAAGTGTATTGCCAAAATATCTGTAATATATTTCAAATCTTGATGAGCCAGATTTAATATTGATTATCTAAACACTTATAATTATAAATATTTTCTCTAAACCCCATTCCTAGCATGATTTTTGCAGCTATGGGAGGATCAAAAATTGAACTTCAAGCAAAGAGCTGTTCAGTCTATTAGATAATTAACACCAGATTATTTCCGTTCGGTGATAGGATTTGTGAAAATGAGCCCCAAAAACCTTAATTTGAAAAGAGGAGGACTCAATTTGAAAGACTTTAAAGATACCCATGCTGAAACTTATGTTGGCCTTGAGCTGCAAATGGTCATGGATGCTTTCCCCTTTTACGTTATGCTGTTGGATGCAGATCATAAGGTCCTACTGGCCAACAAAGCTATACGAGGCGATTTGGGCCTTGTTCCTGATCAAATCGTTGGGCAGCATTGTCCTAAAGTTGTACATGGACTTGAGGAGCCTTATCTTGGATGCCCGCTTGAGGAAGCTATAAAGAAAGATCAGGGTGTCGAACGTGAGTTTTTGGATCCTGACAATAATCGATGGGTAAACTCGGCGATTTATCCGACAAAAAAGTATACACAAGACGGCAAAGAGATCTTTATTCATTTCATAAGTGATATATCCGAAAAAAAACAAGCTGAAGTTGAAATTGAGCGTAATTATGAAATTCAAACCGTTATCAACAGCGTCTTACGCCTTTCGCTTGAAGATATACCTCTTAATGAAGTACTGAAGCGTGCACTTGACCTTATTCTTTCGATTCCTTGGCTGGTCTTTGACTCAAAAGGCAGCATATTTCTTGTAGAAAAAAAATCTGAGGTTCTGGTAATGGAATCCCAACGTGGGCTTTCGAAAAAAGCACAAATGAAATGCGCACGGATTCCATTTGGCAAATGCCTTTGCGGTCAGGCGGCGTTTACGAAAGAAATACAATTTGCTGATTGTATCGACGACCGCCATCAAATATTATATAGTGGCATTAGTCCTCACGGCCATTATTGCGTCCCTATACTATTTGATGGCAAAACTCTTGGAGTGATAAACCTGTATCTGAGAGAAGGACATCATCAAGATCAAAAAGAAGAGGAATTCCTGAAATCGATTTCCGACACGCTGGCTGGTGTCATCATTCGAAAGCAAACTGATCTTAAACTGAAAAAACGCGAAACGGAATTGGATATCAAGAACAGTAACCTTGAAGAAATGAATAGTGCGTTGAATGTCTTGTTAAAAAAAAGAGAGGAAGACCGAAAAAAACTTGAAGAAAATGTACTTTTCAACGCGAAGCAACTATTAATACCCTATATCGAAAAGTTGAAAAACAATAATTTAGGTAACAAAAAAGACGGCCTTTTAAAAATTTTGGAATCAAATTTAAACAATATGATCTCACAATTTGCTCACACATTGTCCCACAAACACTTCAACCTTAGTCCTTTAGAGCTTCAGATTGCAGACCTTGTAAAACAGGGCAAAAGCACAAAAGAGATTGCTGAGATATTTAATCTTTCGACAAGGACAATAGAGTTTCACAGACAAAATATCCGAAAGAAACTCGGTCTAAAACACAAAAAATCAAATCTAAGAACCCACCTGTTATCCATCCAATAATACTAGTTTTTGATAGTATTCATCTGTCGAAGATTCAGTAACAAATTTTAATTTTCTTCTGCTATAATAAAATAAAATTTCCTACACTTTGCGGATCCCATGTAGGAAAACATAATTACGATATAAACCATAAGATGAAAAACAGCGACAATTACCTTACTACAGTGATAGATCTTTTTTTTGACTTGATTGAACTTAAGTGATTTCTGCACTTATAAGGGGTGAACTCGATGACTGAAGCTAAGATAGAACAATTATCAAAAGATCATGAAGTAAAGAATCAAACGAAAATTTCAAATCTACCATTCCTAAAAAAGAATGACGATGAATTTGTTTTTTGGAGCGTCAGACCGTCCGGTGATTATGCTGATGATTGCAGAACGGGTCGAGAATACGGTGCATTGGCATTTGAGCATATGGTAGAAGCTGATTTTTCACCCCTTCTAACATGGTGCATAATGGATATGCCAAGGAAAAAAGACTGCTCTGGAATTGAGGTTGGGTTTCTTGAATTTTTTCCGAAATAGCCGTATCCGAATTTACTTCCAGTTGTAAACAGTTTAGCAAATTGGCCAATTAAACTCTTTATTTTGTCGGGGCTCTTCTATTTTAGCGGTGCTTTGCAACTTGTTATCGAATGGAAATAAATCTTCCCTATCAAAAATACAGATTTCTCCAAGTGCGCCACGAGCGCACTTTTAATATAAAGTGTGCGTAACTGCACAGAAGATGAGGGAGGGCCGCTCGGAGCCGGCTTAACCAAATTGATGAAATACAAAAAGGATTACAACATGAAAAAGAAAAATCGTTATGCGTTACCCGTCATCACGATCAGTCTGATTGCGATAGTTTCCATGATGATCTCAGGGTTTTTGAAAGCCGCAACTCGAGGAGATAATCTGGTCTCACTAAAGGTTACATCCGCACCCAGGCTCGACGGAAGCGGTAGTGATGCCGTTTGGAAAAATGTGCCCGAGTTTAAAGTCCAGGCTAAGGATGGACCTGAGCTCAGTCTCAGATCAGTTTATACCTCCGATAGTGTGTACATGCTGATTTCATGGCGGGATGAGACAGAGTCGGTCAAAAAGAAAATGTGGCGGTACGATGGGGAAAAATGGATCACCTTGAAGGAACAAAGGGTTTATGAACCCAAACCCACAAACTCCGACGAGGATAGATTGTCCATCCACTGGTCAATAAAAGGATCCATTAAAGGTTTTGCCGAAAAGGGTTGTCTGGTGCTCTGCCACGACAGCGGCAGTTTTTCCAAACGCGAGTCCAGGATGTCCACTGACAGCCCCACAGAGCTTGCAGATCAGTGGCACTGGAAGGCTGCCCGGACCAACCCGATCGGGTATCTTGATGATAAGTGGATGGACAACAAGATTCTCACTGTGGCCAATGAACCCGATCTGCATGAGCGTCGCGAAGCGGCTCATCATGGAGACGCCAAGGGAGAAGGCGATCTCAATTACGCTGACAACAAAACTGCTGATGGAAAACCAAAATTCATGCAAAAGGAGTCAACCGGCAGCAGTTATTTCTTGAAGAAAGAGGATGTTATACTCATCGATCACTTGAAAGCCACTTTCAAGAAGGGTGATACCACCCCTGGTTACGTCCTCGCGCGTCCCAGGGGCAGTCGCGGAGACGTTGATGCTCTGGGTGTATGGAAAGATGGTCGCTGGACGCTGGAGATCGGCAGGAGGCTGGTTACAACAGATAAGGGGCATGATGTCCAATTTGATGATTTGATAAAGACCTACTATTTTGGCCTCGCAGTCTTTGACAATGATGGCTCGAATGTACACACCAGGCCATTAGACCCGGTCGCTCTGACGTTTAAATAGTCTGACATGTCTTAAATCTTGCAATGGAAATGCTCTGATAAGCTTTTTATATAGCATTACCCCCAGATATTATCTTGGGGAAGGACTGTAATTATTCAGGAAGCGCGATCAGCAATGGCGTCTTTCTAATAGGGTTTTAGCTTGGAGTCGGTATTGAACGGAGTTGGATTTTTTTCAGAAGCACCGTAATTGGTGGCTAATTATAGCTTCTGGTTTGATCGGAGTAATCATACTAGTTGCCTTGCGAAAAGGAATCCAGGCAGTAACAGAAACGCTCGAAAGTGGACTTGTCCAATGCGAAAAGCCCCTTTTCCGATACTTCATCTATAAGACTTATCTACGTAGAAAGGAGGTGAAGCTAGGGAACTCCACAACTTTGTTTAATCCTCGCAACAGTTAACAACCAAAGGAGATCAAAAAGTGAAAAGGTTTAGTGTAATTTTAGCAACTCCATTGATACTGGCTTTAACAATGGTATTTAGCATAAACACGCCGGCACAGGACACAAACCCCCAAATATATATGGACAGCACAGATCAAGACTGGCCATCGATATCTGGAATAATAATTGCGTACCACGACTTACCAATGGAGCATCATCACTGGGAGAATTTGGATATCCATGAAATTTTTGACTTCGTTGACAAATCTATCAAGGAAAGGATTTTAGCGGGGTATGAATCTTATGCCATATTTGGCCCAGATCCCTATCGTGGCGAACGATTGAATATTTTAAAAAACAAAATCGATGCAGCCGCAAATGCCCTCGAAAACAGGAGCTTCCAGGAGGCTTGCCAGCATTTATTGGACGCTTATTCAGGTACTGACGGCTTGAGTGAAACTCCTGATCTTGTATATGGGCCTGCCGCACCCGAGCTCGCAAAGATGATCGAATATATGAGGATAGAAATTATCGGGTGTGATTGAGACGGCGATAGATTATATAAACCTGAATAGTTTGAATATTTGGTTGCTACAACAAAAAGTCGATCATACACGAATCTTATGAAAATATCATTTTTATATCAAAAGCGTCCAATTCGCTCTGAAGGGCTAACCAAAAAACCTGTTGATTCCCTAACCTAACATTTAATATAAATAATCACTCTAATCTTTAATCCGCTATTGCATATTAGGTATGCGCAACCCACAATTTCAATGAATTGTGGATAACGGCTATGAACCCATCTTCACAATTATTTGCACCTTGCATCAACACACCTAACAGTTTTGCGGTCTACAAAATTCCAGCTTAGGCACGCAACCTACAATTCCGGTCCATGCAAAATATTGAAGATTTGCGTGTACATTATGCAATCGGAGACCTTGAGCACTATGGCAAGTAGTGCCCGGCTTTACTATCAATTTCATATCTGTAATAATATTTAACATCCAACTAATTGACATTGAACCATATTTATAATATTTCCTCTTTATTCATCCGAAGTTCTATTGTGTTCCACCTCAACTGTTTATTTCTTATACACCAAGGCAGTCAATTTTTCATATTACCAGAATTGATAGAGCTGAAACCTCTCCGGGCCAGATGCTGGACACTGAAACCTGAAACATAAATCCTGAAAGACGCCTGACAGCTAATCATTTCTGATCAGCCACTGGATGCCCCGCCAAATTCACGATCCATGTTGTTGAGCAGCAGTTCCATCAGCCAGTAAGTTTCGGGAATTAGCTCGGATTTTGACAACACTTCTTCTTGACCTTCTACATATTGATTTTTTTGCCACTCATGGCCGTATTCTTTGGCGAAAAATCGAATCAATTCAATTGTATATTCAGGGTGAAATTGTAAGCCTACAACGCGCGAATCATTTGTAATATATGCCTGGTTAAGCGTGGGTGCGCTGAAGGCCAGCCGGATGCAGCCCGGCGGTAGTGAAAAGTGGTCGCTGTGCCAGTGAAACGTCAAAAACTTCTGCAGCACATTTTTAAATAGAAATGATTCTTTACCTTCCTTGCTTACGGTGACCTCATGCCAGCCGATTTCCTCTTTCACATTGGAAAACACCTGGCCGCCTAAAGCTTCGGCCAACAGCTGGGCACCGAAACAAATTCCCAGTATTATTTTATCCCTTGATAAGGCTTGAGAAATTAACTCTTTTTCCGCCAGCAGCCACGGATTCTTCCGTTCCTCCCAGGCATGCTGGGACCCTCCCATGACGATCAACCAGTCGAAATCCTTTTGGGCCGGGAGTTGAATCCTTTCAAAAACATTCGTTTTGTTGACTGCATACCCCTTTTTTTCAGCCCAGGTGGTAATATTGTTACGGCGAATGCCGATGGGATCATGCTCTAAAAGGTGTAAACGCATAGAATATTCTCTCTTTTCCTTTTTGGTTACTGTTAAAAGAAGGTGACCTGATTTTAATTTTAATCCTTTTATGATAGAAATAAAATAAAGTACAGGTTGAAAAGCCCTTTGATGCTGTATTTCCTGATTACGAAAGCTCTTAGGTGGACAATGGGTGTGTCTTGATTGAGATGAAAAATGAGTTATTTTTAAAGATAGTTCGATAGTCGATATTTTATTGGTGAGGAGATAGCTGATGGAAACAGATACCTTATTGAAAGGAAAACGAATACTGATTGTCGATGATGAACCGGATGTATTGGATACGCTAGAAGATCTATTGCCCATGTGTGTCGGTACAAAGGCCTCGACGTTTGAGCAAGCCAAAGAGTTACTGGAAGATCAATATTTTGATATGGCCATCTTGGACATCATGGGGGTCGAAGGATACGAATTATTGAAAATTTGTAATGAGAAACGCGTAATCGGCGTTATGCTGACGGCTTATGCGGTGACTCCTGAAAACATTAAAAAATCCTATGAAGATGGGGCGGCCTCCTTTGTTCCCAAAGAAGAAATGCATAATATTTCCATTTTTTTAACCGACATCTATGAAGCCAAGGAAAAGGGCAAAAGTTTTTGGTGGCGCTGGTTTGATCGGCTGGCGGATTATTGTGAACGCAAATTTGGGCCTGACTGGCAAAAGGAGCATGGATTCAAAGTAAGGTAATTTCAAGAAACCGGAAGCCAGAGGTGAGCACTAAAGCATTTTCGCCGGAAGCCACAGGGCAAGCTGAGGGAATAACATGGTAATAATTAATACAATTAATTGGATAATAACAAATGGCGGAACAGCTTGCCAGATGTTCTTCGTATGGATTTCCGGCGGGGCCACCCCTTTCATCAGAATTAAGGCCCAGCCGAATGGAGGCGTTAAATAGGCCACCTGCATATTGAGGATAAAAACGATAGAAAACCAAACCGGATCAAAACCCAAGTATACGGCGATGGGAATAAAGATGGGAGCGCAGATGGTCAAAACGGCGTAGTCATCCATGAACATGCCGAATATGAGCAGGATGATTTGCATCATTACCAGGATCAACCACCGATTCACCGGTAGGTTCTGGACCATGCCCATGACCATATCCTGGGCGCCAGCACTGGTGTAGACAACGCCGAAAAGGGTGGCTGCAACCAATATCCACAAGGCCAGGCCGCTTATTTTCATGGTTTCAATACAGGAATCAGAAATCACTTTCCAGCTAATCCGGCCATGGACAACACAGACCAAAAAAGAGCCAAACGCGCCGACCCCGGCGGCTTCGGTCGGCGTGGCAATTCCTAAAAATATAGATCCCAACACCAAAACCACCAGTAAAAACGGCAGGACGATATCTTTGAGGGAAATCCAGCGGGCCTTCCATGTTGTTTCCGCCGCCGCTCTGGGGGCGAGTTCGGGCTTGAGGTAGCATATGACCAGAATATAAATGAAATACAGACTTGCAGTTATAAAGCCGGGGATGGCTCCCCCGAAAAAGATCTTCCCAATCGATATGCGCGAGATATAGGCAAAAATAATCATGATGATGCTGGGTGGAATAATTTCGCCAAGAACTCCACCGGCCATGACACTGCCGAGCGCCAGGGATTTGTTATAGCGCTGTTTGAGCATGGCCGGCACGGCAATGAGGCCCATGGTCAGGATTCCCGGGCCGAATCCGCCGCACATGGCCAGGGCCACACACACACCGACGGACACAAGAGCGAGGCCACCTCTTATACCCGAAAGCCAGAGATTAAGTGCGCGAAACAAGCGATCGGAAATACCGGAGTGGATTAAAAAGTTTCCCATGAGAAGGAACAGGGGGATGGTGATCAGGCCGGGGTCGGTTATTTGCCGGTACGTCGTGGTGGCCACGATGTATAAATCGTTTGGGCCGCCGATCAGAAAGGTTATGAGGACACTGATGCCGCCCAGCGCGAAAACGACCGGAACGCCTAAAGCTAAAAGAACAAGTAACCCTCCAAATAAAAGAACCGTGGTCAGCTCGATGCTCATATTAATCTGTCCTCTGGATTAATATTCGACTTAACAGAATCCTAAACAAAAACATCCCCCTTTTTTTAAAATTTGAAACGCTCATTTTAGGAGAATGAAGGTTCGAATGTGTTCGTTACTTACCATTTCTGCGAAACGCAGAAATGCCTTCAAGCAAGAATAGAAAAGCCACTGAAGGGATCAGAAGTTTAAACGGGTACATTGGGATACGAAATGCGCCGGCCGCTTTTTCATTCATCATCAGGGAATTCCAACCCATCCAGGATGCCTGCCAGACCAGCACACCCATGAAAGAAACAAAGGCCAGCAAACCGATCCATTTGGCAACCGTTTTCAACCCCTGCGGGAAGTGATCGTATAATATTTCTATGCGGATGTGCTCGCCTTTAAAAAGGGTAAAAACTCCGGCAAAAAGGATAAAAACGCCGAAAAGCTGTCTGTTTAAGAGCCATCCCCAGAGAAGCGGGCGGTTAAATACATACCGCGCCACAACATCCAGGGTCGTAACCAGCATCATGATAAAGACCAAATAGCTTGTAATTTTAGCTGACTTTTTGACAATGGCATCAATCCAGTCGAAAAACGTATTCACTAGATTAGACATCTCACGAGGTCCTCTAATTAGATGGATTTACTCAAATTAACAAACGATTAAAATACCAGGAGGGTGTCAGTCCACCCTCCTGGTTATCTTCCAGTTTAGAGATTCTCTCAATCTTGTCGTTTAAGAGGCCTTTTTCTATTTTAAGGTTTTTCTCCAGCCCTTTATAATTCCGATAGCCTCGGCAGCAGCTGCATCTCTTCCTCCAATTTCTGTCCACAGCTTGAGGGCCGCCTCTTCATGAGCTTTGTCACAGGCATCATCTATCGGGCTGTTGATGACCTTGCCGGCTTTTACCAGCTCAGCGACTTTCTTAAGCTCACTGTCATAGATCTTGTTTAAGTCGTGAAAATATTGTTCCGCTGCATCGGCCAGTGCTTTTTTAAGATCATCCGGCAGTGAGTTCCAGGTTTCCATGTTCATCAGGATGTGTCCGGGAACCACGTCGTTTTGCCCGCCCAGTATGCGGTAGGGTGCGACCTCATGCCATTTGAGACCGGTCACGGCACTCACATCCCACTGGGATGCATCAATAGTGCCCAGTTTAAGCCCCATATAAGCTTCCATGCCGCTAATATTCGTTCCGCGAGCGCCCAATGCATTGTAATAATCGGCCCAGGATCCCTCGACCCTGAATTTCATTCCCTTCATATCCGCACACGAGCTGATCTTTTTGGTGGACAATGTGAAAAGCGGCCCGTAGGAATGGACATCCAGCCAATAGAGTCCCTGTTTGGCGTATTCCTTGCGCAATAAATCCGCAAACCCGGTTTCCAGAAAGAAGCTGCGTATCGCCTCACCAGCCTGGTACACATCCGGTTCTCCGGGAAGATTGTAGGCATAGGGCAGGCCAAATTCCACTTCACCCACCGGAACGATACCGCCCCACATTGCCGCCACCGCATGCAGCATGGTCAGCGTGCCTTTCTTGGTTGCTTCGAACAGCTGTTCACCGGGAACCAGCTCCGGATCGGCAAACACCTGTATTTTGATGCGCCCTTTACTGAGTTTATCCGCAGCCGCTGCAAATTCTTTTAATAACTCCATGGAAAGATCACCGCGCGGGTAAGCTGATTGAATCTTCATGCGGTAGACTTTATCGGCTGCTTCGGCAGTTAAACTTGCAAATGTCAGACTAATGACAAAAAACGCAGCCAGGAATAAAGCTCCAAGCAGAAATATTTTTTTCGCTTTCATATCCTACCTCCTTATTTGATAATTATGGGTAATTTCATAAATCGGTTTTCTAATTTATCACCCCCCTTGCGAATAAATGAAACCCCACGGTTTTGTAAATTTATAAGTCCTATGGCTTCTATTACCTCTGTCTCCTCAATCAGATGCTCCCGTTTGCTCAAAAGCAAACGGACCGAACATTGGAAATGAGCCTTAAAAAAAAGTGTGAACTTGAATATACGTCATTGATGACAGGGCGGCAGCCAGTGCTGCTCTGCCCAATTTGGATCTGTTATAACGGATTGTGGCTTGGGCTAAGACTATCTGGTTTCAGAAAATCAAGTCTCTCGACGAATGAAATTTATTATCTGATTAGAAGAAATTTATTTAAATGAATTTATTTCATATCCTTAGCATTTATGTCAACCGGGAAATTCGGTAGGAGCCGACGACTGCGTCGGCTTCAATTTCCACCAGATGATCCGGACGGGCCAGGGCCTTTACTTCCGCCATGGTGATCACGGGTCGGACCTCTTTAAACCATTCAGAGTAAGCTTTAATATATTCCTGTCCCCTATTGATATCGGTGACATAAAATCGGACTCTGACCACATCCGAGATTCTAGAACCGGCCCGCTTCAACACCGCTTCAATTTTTTGGAGAATTAATTTGGTTTGCAGATAGGCATCACCGACACCCTCCACCTCACCTTTAGCGTTTGTGGTCGTTGTTCCGCCGACGAAAACCATATTTCCGACTCTCACTGCGCGGCTGTAGCCTGCTTTTTCCTCAAAAGGTGCGCCGGATGAGAAATTTTGTCTTTTTAATAAATCCATTGTTCAGTCTCTACCGTTTCTGCCGTACATTCCTAATTCCTTATCCCTTGACCTTGATAATGTTATGCGCTTTTTTCAGTCCCATAGCGGTATCGCAGATCATCGGTCATCACACAGCGTCGAATTTGGGTAAACATTCTGGGACGGGTGTGACCTTCGCCATTGGTGGCGATATGAAATGAAACGAACCCTTCACCGGTAATCCCCACCCCACCGAGGCCGCAAGCCCCATTTTTAACAAATGAAGCACAGCGCGCTTTGCCGGCCATTTTCTGGATGTTGGTTATGCTGTTGGAATGGATGGCCATAGTGTGGCCCATATTTTGCTCGGCGGCCAATGCCCATTCGATGGCCTGATCCACATTGGCACAACGAACCACCGGCAAAACCGGCATGATTTGTTCCGTCCAAACCAACGGATGATTTTGATCGGTTTCCAGAATCACAATTTGAGTATCTTCATCAACTTCCAGGCCGATGGATTTGAGTATGAATGTCGGCATTTTACCGATGTAGTCCATATTTATAACTCCCGGCTCGGCCGGGCCTTTGATTTCCTTGAAAATATGCTTGAGCAGCTCTTTGCCCTGATCTGCAGAAATTTCGTAAGCGCCATATTTTTTTAAATGTTCTTTAAGTTGCTCAGCCACGGAATCGACGACGAAAATTTCTTTTTCACTTGCACAGGCCGTACAATTTGAAAAGGCAGCTCCCTGGATAATACATTTCGCTGCACGATCCAGATCCGATGTTTCGTCAACCACGACCGGAGGATTGCCGGGTCCACCGGCGATCACGCGCTTGCCGGTTGAGGTCGCGAAGGCAACCACCCCATGGCCGCCGGTTACTGCAATCATGCCGACGTCTGGATGGGTCATCAGCTGTTGCGCGGTGGGCACCGTCGGTTCTTTCAGACAGCAAATACAATTTGGCGGTCCCCCGGCGTTTACGATGGCATGGTTCAGATCCCGAATAACCCTGGCGGATACGTTTTTGGTTTTAGGGTGAGGATTATCGATTACGGTGTTGCCGCCGGACATCATCATAATGGCATTGAAAATTATGGTGGGAGCGCCGTTGGTAATCGGATTGATTGAGGCGATCACCCCGATCGGCAGTCGTTCAATAATCGTGACGCCCTTGTCACCGGCATAGACTTCTGGACTTAGATCCTCCATTCCCGGCACATTGCATGCGGAGCGGACTTTGGCCACATTATCGTCCGGTTTGCCCAGCCCGGTTTCTTCAAATTCCATGCGACCATATTCCTCGGCATTGGCCAATCCGGTTTCGCGTATGGCTTGAATGAACCTTCGGCGGTCTTCAAAGGGAGCACTCAACAGTTTTTTCTGAGCGCGAACGGCAGCATTTATGCAGATTTCCATTTCCTGGAAAACACCGTCGCTATCACCCGGCTGGTTTTTAGAGACGTTCTCCGTCTGATGGCCTGCGTTATTCTGCCCGGCAAGCTTTGCAACAACTTTTTCCACTATTTGGTTGACAACTTTTTCATCAAAATCCATGAGAATTCTCTTTCCCTTTATATGAAAATCACTTCGCGAATTGTTACACAAGGCGCTTATCCGGAAAGTCCAAGTTACCATAAAATACCCTCTGTGGGAGCGGCTTCCAGCCGCGAAATTAAATGATCGCGGCTGGAAGCCGCTCCCACAACCAATACAACTTGTTCTTTCCAGAT
>Ga0255055_10001698_pt1 | contig 15794 bp, 11 predicted proteins | sample JV7_2_27_MG_FD_188633 | JGI IMG/M metagenome (GOLD analysis project Ga0255055, IMG submission 188633) | Seawater microbial communities from Jervis Inlet, British Columbia, Canada - JV7_2_27 | ecosystem: Environmental > Aquatic > Marine > Inlet | place: Canada: British Columbia | collected... | reverse complement strand
CATTATGATGGAAAGCGGTATTTAGTGGTTGTCAAAAAAACGTTCCGTTATTCAAGCGTTTTTTTCTACAACCACTTATGCCCCAATTCCATATTTCGGAACATTATGATGGAAAGCGGTATAAAACCTGAATCGGCAATAAGGATACACCGTTATTTTATGCAAAAATTATGCAACTCAGCAAAAAAAATTTAATGTAAAGAATTCAACTAGTTTAAAAATTCGGCCGGATGCGGAGGAGAAAAATTGGGAAGATTATTTCTTAATTTTATGAATTTAATTTCATAAAATGAACGGAAAGATATTCTTTGGAGTTGCAATGCCTTACTTAAGCGCCAGGGCCGCGTGGCCGAAAGGCGGTTTTGAAACCCGTTCTAGTGTCGTAGAAATTTTATCAGATGGGTGTTAAAAAATTGAGTCTGCTCAATATTGGAAAGATGCGCCGCATCAGGAATCACCACCAGCCTCGAGTCTTTAATTTGCGCATGCATAGCTTCAGATGACGCCACCGGTGTGCCGGGATCATCGGCACCGACCATAATCAGGGTGGATGTCCGAATCGCCGAAAGCCGGTTCAAATAATTAAGGCGGCGTATGGCTTCACTGCAGCCGATATAACCGGCTACCGGGGTAGCCAAGATCTGTTGACGGATTTGTTCGATCTCGGGAGAGTTCTGTTTAAGATAATTGGGCGTAAACCAGCGCTCTAATGTTGATTCGGCCACAGCCGGCATACCCCCGTTATGAACCGCATCGATGCGCTCCTGCCAGACCGGTTGAGCTTCATCGGGAATTATCGCTGCGGTGTCCGCTAACACCAGGCGGTCAATGCGGCCGGGGTAACTTAAAGTCAGACCCTGCCCGATCATACCGCCCATAGACAGACCGACCCAATAGACCCTGTCGAAATCCAGTTGATCCAGAATGCCGATGGCATCATCAATTAGCTGTTCAAGGGTATAAGGTCCCGGCGGCGCATCACTGCCTCCGTGACCGCGCGTATCATATCGCAGAACCTGGAAATGGGGCTCCAGTAAATCAAGCTGCGGACGCCACATCACCATGCTGCAGGCCAGGGAGTGGCTCAACACCACCACCGGCGCCTGCTTTTTGCCCGACAATTCACAATTGATCTGGAGACCGTTGGCTTCGATTATCATAATTTTCACCTTATTTGGTTATCAGTCTTGAAATAAACATGAGTAGGCATCTCAAAAATACCATTATCGAGGACGAGGAGGAGCACGAGGACGAGTACGATGTTAGGCAATATTACGCCTCCACGTCGTACTCGTCGTCGTACTCGTCCTCGAAATTTAACGCCAAATAGTGCACCTCCGGCGGGCTAATCCCGTTTCACGAGGACCTTCGGCAGGCAACTAGCTTAACCGGATGATGCTTGTCCGCCACAGGCTGGTTAGTTGCATTTTTGAGATAGATTCTATTTTGTGGTTGGTTTTTTTAAGTATAATGACAGCACCATTCCGATCAGCGAGATCACACCGGCGATCAGAAACGGCAGCGTAAATGAACCACTGACATCTGCCAGATACCCGCCAAGCGCCGGCCCCAAAGCCTGGCCGATGCCGAAAAACAGGGTAATAAAACCCAGACCTGCGGGCGCCAAGCGCGGTCCCACAAAGTCACCGGCAGCTGCAGCCATAATGGTGGGAATGCTCCAGGCGGTGAGACCGAATAAAGTGGCCGACAAATAGAAACCAAAATCTACCTTAATCAGTGCATAAATAATATAGGACAGCCCCAGAACAAGATACGCCAGAGCAGCACCGCGGCCTCTGCCGAGCCAGTCCGAAATCCTTCCCCAGATCACCCCGCAAAAAATGCTTAACCCCCCCACCAGCGCAAATAGATTACCGGCCCAAATCGGCGCGCGACCGATCTCTCCTGTCAGGTATTCTTTAAAAAAAGTTAGATAGATGACGTAAGAAAAACCATAAAAAAAGTAGACTGCACCCAGATACCAGATAGCCTTCATTTTGATGACGCCGGCCCATTGAAGAGATGATACCGTACCTGTGATTGCCGAGGCAGGGGACGTATCTAAAACTTGATCTTCTCCCACCGGCTGAAGTCCTTTTTCCTCCGGACGGCTTCGTACGAACTTATAGACAACACCGGAAATCAATAATACGGCGCCGCCTAAAATATACCATGAAATGCGCCAACCATTGGGACCCAGAATCGCCAATATTCTAGTAACCCCCAAACTGGCTATCATCATTCCAAGTCCAATACCGGCGGATACAATACCGGTGGCAAAGCCTCTTCGTTGCACGGAAAACCAGGCCGATCCCAGTGCCATCGCCGGAACGTAAGCGGCTCCATTGCCCAAACCGGTCAAAAAACGCATTGCAAAAGCAAAGCCAAATGATTGCGCCGGACCCGTTAATATTAAAGTGACCCCCATGAGGACCAGCGCAAAGGTGATAACGATGCGGGTTCCAAATCGCGCGGCTAAAAATCCGCCGATGATGGCCATGGTCAGGTAACCGATAAAATTTCCTGTACCCAATAGTCCCATATAGTAGTTATTTAATCCAAGTCCATTCTTCATGGTCGGCAAAATAACGGTATAGGACAACCGGCCGAACCCGTGGGCGGCGATGGTGGTCAGCAGCCCCATAAAGATGACCACCCAGCCGTAATGCAATTTACCTTCTTTCATGTTTCTGCTCCCCTGCTCAGCAATTGTGCGCTTGCAGAATATTCTATTTTTTTTTAAAACTAACTGATCTCTTTTTTGGCAATACGCAAAATCGCCTCCAGACTGCGCTCCACATCAGCATCGGTCGTGGCCCAGGAAGAAACACTGATCCGCATGGCCGTATGGCCCTGCCATTCTGTGCTTCCGCACCAGCAGGTACCGTCTGCCTGTACCCCCTCAATGACCCGCCGGGTAATTTCAGCATCGCCAAAGGCTACCAGGACTTGATTGATGACGACATCGTTTAAAACATGATAACCGGCTTCACTTAAGCCGCTCGCAAAACGACGAGCATAATTGCAGGTTCGTTCGATCAGATCCGCAAGACCTAAGCGACCCAAGGAACGTAAGGCCGCCCATATCTCAATCCCGCGCGCACGACGCGACATTTCAGGAACGTAGTGATAGGGCTCCCGCTGTTCGCCAACCTGCAGATAGGCGGCACGGGTCGACATGGCCCCTCGCAGATGTGCGGAATCCCGGCAAAAGGCAATTCCACTGTCATAGGGCACATTCAGCCATTTATGGGCGTCTATCGCCCACGAATCGGCCGCTTCAAACCCGGAGGTTAAATGAGCGTGTTTGGGTGACGCCGCTGCCCATAACCCGAAAGCACCATCCACATGCACCCAGGCACCGACTTCTTTGGCAGCTGAACATATTTCGGAAGCGGGGTCAAAAGCCCCGGTATTCACATTACCGGCTTGAATACAAACTATCGTTGCATCGGTCATTTCAGGTAATGCATCTGCGCGTATTCGGCCCTGCCCGTCTACCGGCACCCGAATGACTGTCTCCCTTCCAAAACCCAACAGACTGAGTGCCTTTAATGCGCTAACATGCACCTCGTCGCCCACAATGACTGATACCGGCGGCGCATCAAATAATCCTTTTGCTTCAACGTCCCAGCCCTGTTTTTTCAATATCGCATGTCGTGCGGCGGCCAAAGCAGTGAAATTCGCCATGGTGGCACCGCTCACAAATCCCCCTCCGGCTTCAGCAGGCAAAGACAGCACATCGAGTAACCAGCCAAGCGCAATTTGTTCCACAACAGCGGCAATTGGAGACATGACCCGCAGACCGGCGTTTTGATCCCATGCGCCGGCCAGCCAGTTGGCAGCCAGGGCAGCCGGTAGGCTTCCACCGGTGACGAATCCAAAATAACGCCCACCGGTGGTTAAAACCGTTGCCGGTGATCCGATTTCATCCAGAAGGTTAACAACAGATTCAATATCGGTGGAATCTTCCGGCAAGGGTTCATCCAATTTTGCGAGCGCTTCGATCGCCGCGGAAGATGGAAAAACATTGCTTTCTTGCAACTCCGTAAGGTACCGAACAGATCGCTCGGCTATTAATCTAATTAGATTTTCCATTGTCATATCTTTGACTCGCATAATTTCAATCCAGAGAAGTCGCCTGAATGAACAAAAAATCAAGCAACCCCATCCGTTGCCGTTTGTAGATTTTCAAATCGTTGAAACCAATCCCGCCAAACTTTATGGCATAATCGAATATCAAGTCAAAACAAATCAGAATATTTATTATCTTAACTTTTTTTTGACAACACGACCTGTTTCATTTTATTCTTAAAGGTCATGTTGAAATTCAAAAACAAAAAGCGATTTTCAACCTATTTAATGACGGCCTTTGTTGTCCTTGTCAGCCTGTCGGTGATTATTATACTGGGGACGATTTACCGGTATTTCGGCAAAAAGGTCGAGTCTGAATTCTACGAGAAATTGCGGGCTCAAAAAGGCCAGGTTGAAATTATCTTAAATAACCGTATTTCAAGTATTATCAGTTTATTAAAAGACCTGGGATCCGACAATATCATTCGGGTTACCGTTATGCTCAACATTGCATCAAATCTTGAGGAGCGAATTACGCAATATTATCCCTCAACTGACGGGGTGTATCATTTTGTCAAAAAGGTGGGAGAAAAGTCTATCGTTCCGGAAAAATACCCGGGGCTGTCTGAGCAAATCATCGAATTTGTCATGACCGAATACCCCAATGGCGAGATGGTGGAAGATGACGGCAATACAAGATTACTGTGGATGTTTTCAGCCCCTATCATGCATGAAACCGGTCGTATGGGAACCGCATATGCGCTATATGATATGATTCAGGACCTAAAACTTATCAATACCATTCAACAGACCGTGGGGATCAACCTTGCGGCGATCCAACCCGATCAGTTATTCAACCTGATCTCGCGTAAGACCCTGCCCCTTGATCCGCAAACTCGGGAAAAAATGGCAAACCAGACCGGATTTGTTTCGTTTGGCCAAAATCAAATACTTTCTAAAATTAGTGGATTCAATAATCTGTATTTTCAGTCTTCACTGGAAAACCTCATTCAAGAACAAAAGAGAGTCACCCTTTGGATCGGCCTATTCTCCATTGTCATTCTCGCTATTTCGACCTTGATGGCTGTTTTTTTGGCAAGAAAAATGGTGGAGCCGCTGCGGGAAATGACAGATAAGGCCATTCAGATATCGGAAGGCCAAAAAAATCTTCTTTTTGAAAATAGCCGTCGAAATTATTGGGAATTTAACCAGCTATCGGAGGCCTTCAATTATATGATAACGAACTTGAAGGACGCCGAAGAGCAAACGCGATATAAAGAATTGCTGGAAAACGTGGATGACGCCGTTTACATCATGGATCTAAACGGAAATATTCTGGAAGCCAATGAATCTGCGTATTCACAACTCGGCTATACGCCTGAGATGTTTTTCGAACTCAATTTAAAGCAAATTACTCCTGAAAATGATGCGCATTTAATTCTTTACCAGCTTGTTGAGAAGGCCCAGATACAGACTCAACCCAAAATAAACCTTGAAACCTTCCACCTTAAAAAAAAGGGCGAACGTGTCCCCGTTGAAATTCATTCGAGAGCGATTACCTACAGGGGCAAAAAAGTCATTTTGAATGTCGCCCGGGATGTCAGCAAACGCTTCGAGGCCGAAAAAGCGCTTAGAGAAAGTGAAGAGCGATACCGATCCGTAGTAGAGAATTCTCGGGATGGGATCGTAATTCTCAACGACGAGCTGAATATTCTTTACGCAAATGAGCGGTTTTCTGAAATATTGGGCCGCCCGCGTATAGAGATCGAGGGCCGTGATTTTAGAAAATACCTGGAGCCATCCGGACGCAGCAATATAGAAGCTCATTATCGGAAAATACAAAAAGGGGAAAAAATTAATTCAGGACCAGTCTGCACCATTATGCGCGACACCGGTGAGGAACGGTCCGTTAAGATCAGTACAAACCGCTTTCAGGACTCAAGTGAAAAAGAGAGAATCGTAAGCCAAATCTCAGATATCACCGATCAATTACGTGCTGAAAGCGAAAAGCAACACCTTGAAGCCCAGTTAATGCACGCTCAAAAGATGGAGGCCATCGGCACTCTGGCAGGCGGAATCGCCCATGATTTCAACAATATCCTTATGGGTATTCAGGGCTATTTATCATTAATGCGCCTGGGCGATGATTCAGCCGACCCGAAAAATGATCAGTATGGCAAATATATACAGGGTATTGAAGATAACGTCATGAGCGCAGCAAATCTAACCGAGCAGCTTCTCGGATTCGCCCGAAAAGGAAAATATACGCTGCGGCTAACGTGTCTCAATGACCTTGCGGAAAAAAGCACCCGGATGTTCATGCGCACCAAAAAAGAAATTACCTTACACAAAAGATGCCAGGAAGATATCTGGAATGTTGAAGTGGATCAGGGCCAAATTGAACAGGTGCTGATCAATCTTTATTTAAACGCCTGGCATGCCATGCCGGACGGTGGCGACCTGTACATTCAATCGGAAAATGTTGTTCTCAGTGATGCGCACTGTAAGCCGTTTGAAGTCAAAGGCGGCCATTTTGTAAAACTTTCCGTGACAGACAGCGGCATCGGAATGGACAAAGATACCATTGGTAGAATTTTCGAACCCTTTTTCACGACCAAAGAAATCGGCAAGGGAACCGGTTTAGGCCTGGCTTCCGCATACGGAATCATCAAAAACCATAACGGAATCATCCGAGTTTACAGTGAGCAAGGTCATGGCACCACTTTCGTTATCTACCTGCCGGCATCGCAGGCCGAAGAAACAGACGAATCACAAACGGATTATTCATTAATAAAAGGCACAGAGCATATTCTGCTTGTCGACGATGAAGAAGGGCCGATTCTGGTTGAAAAGCTCATGCTGAAAGAATTGGGATACCGGGTTACGACGGCCGAAAGCGGCAGAGAAGCCATCGATATTTATACCGAAAATACCGATACCGTGGATTTAATTGCTCTGGATATGATCATGCCGGAGATGAGCGGCCGCGCCACGTACGAGGAACTGAAAAAAATAAATCCCGCTGCCAGGATCTTACTGGTAAGCGGCTACAGCCTGAACAAACAGGTGGAAGAGTTACTCGATTTGGGCTGTAATGGATTTATTCAAAAACCGTTTGATATCATTGAACTGTCCCGGACACTCAGGGAAGTGTTTGACAATTGAATATTGAAGGAATGCTGTCAATGATTATCATTAAACCGGTGGAGCGTAGCGACTCCACAAATAGTCAATTGTCAATATTCAATATTCAATTTTAGAGGTTTTACTTAGATGGGCTGAGAATAATTTCAATGCGTCGGTTCTGGCGGCGCCCTGCTCTGTTCTTATTTGATGCAGCCGGCCGATAGAAGCTGTATCCACGTGCCGAAAGTCTTTCCGGTTGCAACCGACCCTCTTTTTGAAGAAATCGGACCACCGCTGCTGCCCGGGCAATAGATAATTCCCAGTTGCTCGGGAATTTCTCCTTTAACGCTGGACCTAAAGGCATATTGTCTGTATGTCCTTCGACCAGTATGCTTTCATCCTTGTGTGCCCTGACGGATTCGGCCACAACCAGCAATAATTTCTTGCCCTTTTGCTTAATCTCAACACTGCCCGAATCAAATAGAATTTTGTCGATGAAGACAACCTTGAGGGTGTCTTCCGTTTCCACGATTTCAATATCCTGGGCGGCAATCTCATCTTTTAGACTGGTTGCGATGGTCTTTTTGGTGTCATCCAGCAGACGAATGACTTTATCCTGAAGCTTGATTACGGATTTCTTTTTTCCAAGATCGTTGTTGAGTCGCTCGACGTTTTGAGAAAGCCTCAAATTGATACTCTCAAGGTAGGTGTTCTTTGATTTCAGATCAGCCAGTTTTTCGTTACAACGCGTTTGGGTTTGCGCGAGTTGAGCCAATTGGGCCTCAAGGCTTTTTATCTTTTCTTCGGCCTCGTAAAATTCAATGCGGCTATGCTTTAGTTCCGTATGCAGCAACGTGTTTTGATCCTGCAGCTGCGGATCGGATACGCAGGCCGCCAGCAGGAGCACAACCAGGCTCAAAACCCTAATAAAACGCTTGTTGCCCATTGGATGATTTCCGTTTGTTAGAATTCTAAACACTAGACACAAAATACTAAACACTCTCGTAAAAAATCGTTTTTCTGATTTTTTACGAGACCATCAATATTACTTTATATCAAAATTCTCGCGGTTTTCATAATTTTATTTCTACGGTTTTACATCGGGGCATTGAAAGGTTGCGCATATCCGGTAAGTTCAACGTAGCCCGACCCCTTTACCGGATGTTTGCCGACCGAACCGTTTATTGAAATGCTGCCCTCCCAATACGTCACGCCGGTGGTTGCCGGCGTCTGCATTTCCTGATCGGATATATTGGCCCGTACGGTTAATTGCATCGCCAATGGAAAAACGGTTAGTCGCCAGTGCACCGGATACACTGCCTGGGAACGGGGACTTTTCCAGGAGTCCAAGACATCCACCCTGAAATCGTCTTTTGTCAAATGTCGAGGCTTCCCGGAAACGTCAATAAAGGTTCCGCTGGATGCCGGATTGAAGCGCCCCTCCTCATTTCGGAGCAGAAAAAGCATAATCTCAGTTTGATCAGAAAGCTGCAGGCTGAACCAATCCCAGCCGATGATTCCCGGCTCCAGGGGGGCTGTACTGAATTCATGATCCATCCAGCTTAAACCTCGAACCGGAATCGTTTTTCCGCCAATCGTTAACGCGCCCTCTGTTTTCAGTCGGGGAAACGAATAATAACAGCTGGCTCGATCAGGGGTTGAACCTTTGCGGCTGTAACCGGCCTGGCCGTGTAACACCGGCGGCTTAACAGGCTTCAGGGTCAGCTCATAGGAAAAATCATCGCTAACCGTCTTGAGCAAATGCCGATCCACTCCTATTTTGGCCGACCAGTTTTTGATAAAAACAATGGTATCAATCGCTTCTTGAGATACACCTGCCATTCCTAAAGTTCCCCGGGCCATCAATTCGGATTGCAGATGTCTTTTTTTAAAAATATCTGTAATGGCCGCATGCCCGAGATAAATTTGCCGGGTGCGCCAGGCAGACGGGGGCTGCGGCCAGCGCTTCTCATCACCCGGGGCAATTATCTGACTTCGGAAAAACGTCAGCTGGAAACCGTATCGATTCCCGGTTTCGGCTTCAAGATTACCCGTATAGTACCACCACTCGGTGCGATAACCCGGATGGGATCCGTGATCTTTCGGGAAAACCAGATTGCAGGGCCCGCTCACAGATAAAAAACCAGATTTATCCTCAGCAATCGCATTATAACCGGCAACTGCAATCATCAGAAACAGAAGTACATACCCCATAATTTTAGATAAATGTTTCATATTTATGATTATTATCAAATTTAGAGAATCACCAAAAAGAAATCATGGCTCAAGGCTCAAGACTGAAAGCTGAAGGCCATAAAAGTTGATTTTGCTTTGACCTTTGAGCATTCAGCTTTGAGCGTTACCGTGCCTCCAAAGCAATGCGAACGGATCGCGAACCATTCAGCTGAAGGCGGCGAGTGCGGTCTACTATCATCTTTCACGTAGAAGTGTGGCCGGCGGCTGGCGGAAAACCATCTTTACGGCCGGCAGCGCCGCGGCAAGGGCGGTTATAATAATCAGTGGGATCGACAAGCCCAATGATCCCCAATCGACACCGTATAAAAAGGTCCAGCCGAATGATTGGCGATTAATCACATAGACCAGCAGATACGACAGAATAAAGCCGCAGACAACACCGGCCCACTCACCGATGACGACCATAAACGCGGCTTCCCAGAATATCATCGAACGAATCTGTCTGAAACTTGCCCCCACGGCAAACAGGGTGTTGAGTTGACGAGATCGTTCTAAAACCAGGACCGTCAACGTCGTGGCAATGCCTAGCGCTGCGATCACCAGAGCAATCAGAAGTAAAACGGTTGTGATTGCAAATGTTTCGTCAAAAATTCGCAAAACAGCGCTTCGCAACCGCTTCCCGCTGAGCATATCAACTTTATCGCCCATACGCTCGATGATATCGTCGCGAAGCTTGGCGACAGCCTTGTCCAGATCCTGTTCTCGATCTTTGAAAAAGAACCGCAATCCCCCCCAACGCGGATCGTGATATCGGGCCTTAAAATGAGACATGGAATAAAAGACCACTCCTCCCTGGGTTCGATAATCGCGGACAATGCCCAGGATCGGAAGTTCGAAGGTTGATTCTTCAACCTGTGCACGGAACAGATCGCCGATGGTTAAGCCCGTGCGATTTGAAAAAACCTCGGAAATAATAACGCCCTCACCGCGCTTGAGCAACGGACGGATTTTTTCCGGATCTCCCTTCAGCCAGAAAAAAGACCCGTATTGCATAAATCCCTGCATATCCAGCAGCTCGAACTCATAGGGAAAATTTGCATAGGTTAAGAAAAAGCGCCGGTTGGGTACGATATCGACTTGGTCTTTAAAGGATTCCAGACCTTTGATAACTTCCTGAGAAATGGGATACCGAAATTGATTTATTCCTCCCATTTTGGTGGTCAGAAATAGATCTCCCCGAATGGTCTGATAGGTCCAGAATTCCACTGTCCGGCGAAAGCTGAATATCATGATGACCAGGGAAGTGAACAGGGCAACCGCCGTAATAAGGGCGCCGACAGATACCGCCGTTCGGGTTCCACCGTCGCGCAGGTAACGGCTGGCAAGGTAAGCCGGTATGCCTGCCATTTTTTGCAACATGGTTGACAGCGCATGTCCGATATGCTCGAGGGTCCATGGTACCGGCAGTGAAAAGCCGACAAAAAGCAGCAAAATAGATAAATATCCGGGCAGCGGCATTTCCAGAACCGCTGGAAGCCGCGATAACGGCCAAACCAGGGCGATACATAGGATACCGGTCAAAGCGAGCTGTTTCGGAGATTTTCGGGGTCGCATGCCCAGCTGGGAAATTTCCAAGGCTTCTTTGGGTGAGACCTGCATGGCTTCCCGGGCGGGTTGGTAGGCCGCTAAAACTGAAATGAAAACCGTAACACCAAAACTTAACACAATTTCCCAGATATCCAGGGAAAGCGTTTCCACCTGCACGCGCACAAAAAGGGTGGAGATGGTTTGACTGACGCCGTGCAGCAGATATTTGATTAAAAAATTTCCAATCGGAATCGCCACCAGCCAGCCGGCGACCCCAAATAAAGCGCCTTCGGTCAGAAAGATAAAAAAGAGATGATAGCCGGAAGCCCCGTTGGATCTTAAAATAGCCAGTTCCGGGCGGCGGGAAGCTGCATTGAGGGCGACCAGACTGTAGACCAAAAACATGCCCACAAATAATGAGGCAAAACTCAGAATAGAGAGATTGAGCTGGTAGGCTTTGATCATCGCCTGGCCGCTTTCACGGGCGGTTGACGGCGGATTCAGGGTAATGCTTTCGGGTAACCATTTGCGGATATCATCCAGATCCTTTGCGGTGGCAAAGGGTTGCAGCTTCAGATCGATTCGATCCACTTTACCAAAAAGGCCGGTGAATTCCTGAAAAGTTGCAATATCCGTTAGCGCGACCCTGCCCCCTTCGGCCAGCGCCAGACCTTCCCGCTCCAGCTTCCCGATGATTTTAAAGTCCGACCTTTGGCGGACATGCTCAAGAAGCAGTCGATCCCCCGGCTCCCGATTGAGCAAACGGGTCAGAGGTTCTCCCAGAATGATCGTGTAGGGTTCTTTTAACAGGTCAAACCATGCAACGGCCTCTTGATCAATTTTTGGGGTAATCCGCCAGTTGCGCAGGGGACGGTCCAATATGGGATCAAACCCGATGAGAAGAAAAGGCTCTGAGCCCTTTTGGGCAATGCGCGTATAAGTGGTCAGAACCGGGGATGCATTTTGGATCGCCGGATGATTCCACAGATTGGTGATCAGATTTTCGGGCACATGACCCCCGGGCCGGGTTAACACATAATCGGCCTGACCGGCAATTAGATCCATGCTTTTGGTAAATGAATCCAGGGAAGCGTTAACCGAAAGACGCACGCTGGTAAAAACGGCCGCGCCCAATGCGATCCCGAAGAGCACCGTCAGGGTCCGCCCGGGATGCTTGCGCATATCCCGCAGACTGAACCAGCTAAAAAGCCGCAAGAAAAATGCAATGTTTTTCATGGGTGGTCGGTAATCATACCGTCTTTAAGAAAAATTTTAACAGTGGCCTGGGAGTCCGCCAGTGAGCTGTGGGTGGCAATCATAATGGTACGGCCCCATTTTTGATTCAGCTCCGTCAACAGTCCAATAACGATTTGCCCGTTGTGAGAGTCAAGATTTCCGGTGGGTTCATCGGCTAAAATAATAGACGGGTCATTAATGAGAGCTCTGGCGATGGCTGTGCGCTGCATCTCCCCGCCGGAGAGTTGCGCCGGGAGGTGACTTAAACGCGTGTCAAGTCCTAGCCATTTTAACAGGTCCGCGGCTTTGAGCCGGCTCTCCGCAATCGATTTGCCGGCCAAAAGTGCCGGAAGACAGACATTTTCGAGCACATTTAAGGTGGGCAGCAAATTAAAAGACTGAAAAACCATGCCGACAACCTGGCGGCGAAAGTGGGTCAACTCGCTATCAGAAGTTTTAGTGAGGTCATGGCCTGAAACCGTTAGATCTCCTTGGGTGGGTCGGTCCAGGCCTGCCAGCAAAGACAATAAGGTGCTTTTACCGGAGCCGCTGTTGCCTTTCAGCACCACCAGTTCACCCGCTGCGATTTCAAGATCAACCTGGTTAATTCCGATGACCTCGCTGTCACCCAATTTGTATAGGCGGGTTAATCCTATGGCAGATATCATGGGTTGTGATTGATCTGGGTTCATAGCGCTTAAATTGGTTTTAATTAGGTTTAGAAGCTGTCTCAAAAAAGAAGTGACTAAAGTGAACTAAAGTTGGAAGTGACTAAAGTTGAGGTATCGCTGCGCTCCATCTTTTCTATTAAAATGATCGTTCGACCCAGAGGCTCTCGACGGGTAGAATTCCTCAACTTTAGTCACTTTAGTTCACTTTTAACTCTAGCGCACTTACTTTAATGCATTTTTGAGATAGCTCTGATTACTTTTCCAGATAACCTTTCTTAACCGCATCATCAATGAGACTGGAGACATAATCCCATAAGAGGCGGGAGCCGTCATCAACCGGCTGCATTCTCGCAAGAACCTGCTTTTTGCGGATGCCATGCTTTTGCCAGGTGTGCCCGCGGGTAAAATAATTATGCAAAAACGGCTGCAGCCGATCCAGGGCATTGGCAAACTGTGACTCAGGCGTTGCGCGGGCTTCGTACTCATCCCACAGGGACCGAAATGAAACGGCCTGATCCGAGGGTAGAATGCTGAAAATTCGATCTGCCGCCTTTATTTCGCGCGCTTTTTGGTCCTGGCCGCCAATTTCATCATAGCAGTAAGTATCGCCGGCATCGATTTCGACCAGATCATGTGCCAAAAGCAGTTTTATCACCTGCAAAATATCCAGATTATCTTCTTCAGCATATTCGGCTAAAACCAGAACGATTAAGGCAATATGCCAGGAGTGTTCGGCTGAATTTTCCTGACGGGAACGATCCAGCAGCGTCGTCCGCCGCAATATCTTTTTGAGTTTATCAACCTCCAGAATGAATTCAATCTGGCTTTTAAAGCGCTGACTGCGCTGGGGGAGGAATCTTTCGTCAACAATCGCCTCATCCGTTTTTTCTCCAGGCAATTTTTTATTCATCAATAGACTCCGATTTATTTTTTTGAAGCTGAATGCAGCTTTTTCCGCAAATCAAGCCAGTCGTTGAGTTCCATCAACGATGTAGACAGCTGATAGCGACCGTCGGAAAACACGCCGTAATCCCCCCCGCCTCCCATGGCCGAAGCAAAACGGATCGTGTTGGCGTAAAACAGCCAGGTTGCGCTCCACTGCCTTTCGATAGCTTCGTTATATATACTATCTTTTCTGTCAGCCCAGCCGTGCTGCCAGATATCTTCCATGATTCGGGTGGCCGTCAATGTCTTCGCATTGGTCTCGCGGATGGTATTTTCAAACCGTTTCCAATGACCGCTGACCCAGGAGGCATCATGGCAGTTTAGACAGGCGGCCTGCATCTCCTTTTGGCGAGCCTCTTTTTCCTTTTTATCGATCAGATACTTTGTCGCCAGCCCCCCCCCGAAGTCAGTGGGCAGGGGCAGTCCGTCTTTGTTGCGGATAATGCTGGTATCGGGCTTTTGAGGATGCGGATGGGCATAGACCAATCCCAGTATGCGCCATGGCAGCCGATTGTTCATCTGATGGGTCCTTTCAACCACCACTTCCTCATCGGTGTTGACCAGCAGGCTGACATGGCAGGTGGCACAGGTGGGTGCCGTAAAATCTTTGCCAATCGTCCACGGCACGGCTTTAAAATTCCAGGAAGCATTCATGGCCGCAAAGATATTGCCGTGTTTGCTGGCCGCATAGACCTTAAACGCCGGAACATCGGGGCCCACATGGCACTCTTTGCAAGTGTATGGTTTGCGGGCCATTTCGATCGAAAAGGCGTGACGGGTATGGCAGGCGGAACAGGCGCCCATACTGCCGTCCAGATTAATGCGCCCTACCCCCTGATTGGGCCAGCCTTTGATTATCGGAAATTCCAACTCACCGGCGGCTTCGGTGTCCCGGGTTTCATACCCGCTGAGCTCGAGTTTGGTGCCGTGACAGTAATAGCAGGTCTCTGCTTTGGTATCATCATTAGCCGGATCCAATTTAATTTTTCCGTTTATATATTTTGTTGCGGCCAGAATGCTGTGCTCCAGCTTTTGATACAGCTTGTTATTGGCTAAATTGCCATAGGCATGCGCCATGATATTTTCGGAATATTGCTGTCTTTCGGTCGCATGGCACGTTTGGCAATCATCCGGGCTGACCACCACATGAATGCGATAATCGTTATGGTCAAAGGTATCGGCATGAGCCTTGGGTCTGAGTGTGTGGCATTCGGCACAACCGACCCCGACTTTCTGCAAACTTTCAGGAACCGATTTACTGGAAACTTTGCGGGCAACACCTTCAACGGTCATGGCGGCCTGGGGTGTGATCCTGGCGTGACGGCTGTTTTGCCAGTCATTAACAATACCCGGATGAATTGAAGCGTGGCAATCGATACATTCAGCCGTCGCCGCACTGATCGCAACCTCCGCCGATATTGCGGTTGTCGCGCCGAAAAAACTAACCAAAATCAAAATTATGACGGTCATCTTTTTCATATTAGGCTCCTGCAAAAAGTTTTTAGCAGTTTCTTTGCCGCTATCCGGTGGGCAAAAATACCGCCCCCGATATGATTGTCCAAAAAATCAATTTTGTCAAAAACCACTATATGATACAAGAGCTGTCGCAAAAATAGTAAATCGCCTTTTCAGGTTGGACGGTTGAGCCTGTTAAAAACGATCAAGAGAAAAATCATGCGAATCGATCTTGTGATCAACCGTTTTAGGGCCGATTCGTCAAATATACACCGGTAGACACCAACAGGGTCCCAATCAACAGGGAAAGCGTTAGCGGTTCTCCTAAAATAAAAAATGCCAGCAAGATGGCACTGATGGGCACAAAATTGATGAACAGTCCGGCCTTGGCTGGCCCGATTTGATTGATACCTTCATAAAACCAGACAATTCCGAGCACCGTGCCGAAAAAACCCAGATAAAAAATATTCCACCAATCGGAAATCGAATAATAGATACAGTCAG
>Ga0255055_10001697_pt1 | contig 15801 bp, 16 predicted proteins | sample JV7_2_27_MG_FD_188633 | JGI IMG/M metagenome (GOLD analysis project Ga0255055, IMG submission 188633) | Seawater microbial communities from Jervis Inlet, British Columbia, Canada - JV7_2_27 | ecosystem: Environmental > Aquatic > Marine > Inlet | place: Canada: British Columbia | collected... | reverse complement strand
CCGCCGCCCAGGGCGTCCGCTACTGGCGGCTCTGATCGCGTGATACCGTTGGGCCGTGGCGAAGGCCGGCAAGATCCGACGGGCATCGGGCAACGAGTTCAAAGGCGACCGGGTAGCCGTCGCCTTCAACCGCCACGAGTGCCTCGTCGACCACCCCAAGAAGAAGGGCGAGCACTGCTTCCCCGTCCGCGCCAAGCCGAGCAGCTCGAGTAAGGTCCTTGCCTACGTGGACGAGATCTGGCTGGAGGACGTGCAATTCTTTGTCTCGCCTAGCGGGGTGCGCCAGATCCAGAGGGGCGGCGCACGCACGGTCTGCTGCTTCGTCGTGGGCACAGTCATCGGCTCCCGCTCGGCAGCTGCTGTCAAGAAACATGGGTGGAGCGAGGTTCGGCTCGACGTTTTTGACCGGGGGTGCTTCTACCGAGAGCGCGACAAGGCCTGCCTGCGGACAGCCAAGTACGCCCGACTGCGGAACCGCCAGATTGAGGCCTTCGGCTCGCGTAAGGGCGCGCCCGTCACGTCGCTGCGCGAGCTGAACCCCGGCGAGCCGGACATTCCGACCTACGGCCCAGCGCGGCGCAGTTGGAGGGGCGAGATGGACGGCCTGAACTACGAGCCCGCCACGGTGGGCGCGACGGCCGGCGCCATGCGCTGGGTACACCAGATCCACCCGGGCACGGTCATTGTGGACGGAAGCGACGACTGGGACGCGCCTCTGGAGGTGCGCCCCGAGGCTCTCGTCGGGGAGTTCGGTCTACGTCCGCTCGCGTGGTGGCACACCGGCACTTCCGGGCAGTGCCGGAGCGGGGTCGTGCTTAGCTCGGAGGAGTACGCTCGGTTCGCCGACGCTTACCGCACGAGGTTCGGCTGTGCGCCCGAGGTCTCCGGCTCCAAGGTCCCCGCGCTGACCAAACCGAGTTGCGGATGCTGGGACGGCGAGGGGCTCGGCGTCTACTCGTCGCCGCTGGGCGGCTGAACGGGTAGCGCACCGCGGCGCATCCAGTTCGGCCGCGAGACTGATCCCGACTTCCACACCCGCGGCACCGCCCGGTCGAGCGCCTGCCTCCGGCCGCGGCACTTCGCGCAACTCGACAGGCCCAAGCGCCGCGTCGCCCGCTCGATGGCGGTTCCGAGCCCGATCCATTCCGGTTTGGCGCCCACGCCCCAGGCTACCAGAGCCCGAGGTCGCAAGGGGTGCGGACTAGGTGGTATGGTGGCGGCCCATGAACCCGACCTTCCAGACGAACGCGCTGAACTTCACGCTGTTCTCGCGGCTTGGCGGGAACACGGAGCGCAACCCAGCCTTCTCGGTGGACCCAAGCAACCCGGACTACCGCAAGCCCGACCGCCAGAATATCTACAACTTTGAGCAGGAGGAGTTGGGCGTCCTCGACCTGAGTCTCGTGCCGGGCTCCAACAGTATTGGCGTCCGCTTCGTCAACTGGATCTGGATCAGCGCCCCGGCCGCTCCCGTGGGGCCGCTGCCCGGGGCGAAAATCGAGGTCGTCGATAGTGTCTCTCTCGAGACCATGCGGCTGATCGTGCCGGTCTTCCCCTTTCCCGGGAACGAGCTGGTCTACTTCACCGAGGGTGTGATGCTTCCCCAGGGAGCTTCGATTCGCTTCCGGGGGGAGTGGCTCGCCACCGCCGACACCCCCATTCGGCTCCGCGTGGGGCTCGTCCCTGCCACGGACAACCTGGAGTGGGCCGCGCAGAAGATTGCGTTCTGTTGCAGGCGCAACCGTGAGCTGGTGCAGGAGTTCTTCGGTCCAGAGCCGCCCAACGACGGACCCTTCTTCGATACCTAGAGCGGGCAAACGGGCTTTTCATCATGGGCAAACCAATTCCATTCCAGCAAATGACCGTTGAGTTCGTCGTCGAGGGTGAACTCGATGGCGAGACCCCGGCCCCAGTAGTCAGCATCGACCCCGACAGCGACGATTACGTGGCGCCCGACGACCGGGGGATCCGTGTGGTCCGCGTAGAGGGGAACCTGGGCCTAATCGACCCGGACTTCAATGGGCTCGGAGCGCAGGGGGACCGGTGTGTTCCCTGGGTGTACCTGGACACCGGCGGCCTCGCCGGCGAGCCGGACTCCCAGTTCGCAGTCGTGGATGTTCAGGAAGAGGAGGGCGTCGCCACCCCGATCCCCCAGGTCCCGCAACGCTTCCTTACCGGGGGAATGTCGACCTTCTTTAGCCAGAAGCCGACCTCTATTCCGCAGGGCAGCTCGCTCGCCATTTACGGCTATCCAGCCGGCTCCGACAAGATCGTTCGTGTGAACGTCGTTGCGCCGAGCACAGCGCTGGAGGAGGCCAAAATCAAAGAGGCCTGTTGCTGTTCCAACTTCCCGTGCATCACTCCCGGCGAGCCCGTGATCACCAGTGTCACGCCAAACTCCTACCCGCTGGACGGCGAGAGTACAGCCACCATAGAGGGCGAGTGGCTCTACACGGCGAGTCCCACCGGGAACTCGCCGGACGGGGACGGCAACGCTTTCACGCTCTTTCCCTACGACTTCATGTGGGTCAGCGAGGAGACGGGTGACACGCTCCCCACGGAGACGACGGGGTTTCGCACGTCACCTTTCGGCGGAGATACCGTCATCGAGGTTACGTTCACCCCGACCCCAGGCTTTGAGGCCGGCATCTACCGCCTCGTGGGTTTCGACCCTTACGACCCAGACTGCAACACGGCGGGCCAAGACGATCCAGTCTTTGGTGTTTTTACCAATGAACCCATCGTCTGTCCCGACGTTACTGCGGTCGACGGCGCCACTGGGACCGTGGGTCCGGGCTCCGGCTACATCCTTGAACTTTCAGGCACCAACCTGGGCACGAACGATAGTGGCCCGCTGTTTACGGCAACCCTCTTTTCGCAGTTCCCGGTCCCCTCGCAGCTTCCGATCACGGACATATCGATCACGGTGGACGACGTAGGCGCGGAGATCACCTACAACGTGGGGTTCACCCAAGGGTCCTACACGCTCACCATTATCCCCTTGAACCCGGCGTGTCCGCCCATCGTGTTCGAGGATCTCATTCAGGTATTCCCGTTCTAAGAGACAGCCGCTATGCAACTCACAAGAGGACAGAAAATCGCACTCGGTGTTGCTACCGGTGCCGCCGTCGTTGGCGGCGGAGTGTTTTGGTATCAGCGACGCCGCCGCGTCAACCTCCCCAGCGTGGGTGGAGCAGTCGCCGGCGCCGTCAAGAGCGGCAAGGGCAGCTACCTGGGCAGTGGCAAAGACTGGCAGGGATGGGATGGCAAGGACGCCCTCCCCGACGAGGACGCCATTGTGGCCGCCCTGGAGGCCCTCGGCTACGGAGCTGCGGGTTGCATCGTGGATGGCAAGTGGGTCCAGTCCACTGACTGCGTAGCCTCGCTCAAGTTGTTCCAGGGCGACGTGAATCAGGTGAACAGTTGGCGCCGCGCCGTCGAGGCGGGAGAGGAGCGCCATCCACCGGAGGACATTGAGGTTCCCCCTGCCCTTCACGGCACGGGCACTGGTCCCACGTTGGGTGTCGACGGTCGAGCTGGCCGGGCCACCATCGCCGCGCTCTCAGCTGCGCTGGCCGCTACCGAGTACGCCACCAACGCACCTTGCGTCACGTCCGCCGGGCCTTGCGCCGAGGCTTGGGCCCGGGCCGTCGACTACGCTCGTCGCGGCAACGCGATGGCAGGCGTCGCGTAGGGAGCCACGCCGGTGAGCTTGGACGCTGACCAGATCCGGGACCTCCTGGACTACAACGCCTTCGCCCACTACAACCAGAGGCACCGACTGGAGCATCCCGTCGGGTTGACCTGGGCCGTGGCCGTGGCCACCGACGATGACCCGCACGGGCAGAAGCGGCCCATCGACATAGCTAACGCGCGGGCACTCGACGCGCTATTCGAGGAGAATGAAGCGTGGGGGCCAGACTGGGACTCGGCTTCCGGGTACTACATTTATCGGCTCTTGGACCAGCAGGGACAGCCGACCCCCATAGCCAAGGTTCTCGGGCCGATCCTCCTGGGCTTGCTTGAATACTCCAGCATCGACGACGACCTCGTGAGCGAGGTGGAGGACGAGCACTGGGACCAATACTGGGAGCACGATGTGATCGGGGAGATCGAGAACGAATCCCTGCGCTACTGGAAAAACGGCAAGGACCTGACGCTCGACTTTGAGGACGTGGAACTCCCCGACGATTGGCAGGACCAGCTCTACGAGGGCTACCGAATGCGCGACTCCGGCGGCTCTTACGACGACCAGGGGTACACCTACCCGGACATGGACACGGTGGTAGAGGTGATCGACCGCCTCGGATGGCTGGCCACGTCCACCATCTCGGTGACGGAAGCCGAAGCTCTCGTTGACGAGACGCTCGCCCAGGGCGAGGTCCGACGAGAGGGGTGGGGCATGCTCCGCAACCAAGCAGGCATCGTTCATCTCCTCGGCGATCCGCCTTCGCCGCTTGTCCGTGTGCTCCAGGACCGCCATCTCTCCTACATGCTTCCCCGCGACCGCGGCGAGTAGCCGTGAGGGCCCCTGTTGGCCCTGTCCCACCTTTGGGATAGGATGTGGAATGTCGGCAGGAGCCCGCGGCCAGAGCTTGACGGTGGACTACCTTGTCGCCGGCAGCCTGGACGGCACCACGACCGCGCCCGAGGTCCAACTCGGCCAGGGCGGCACCCCCTTCGACGCATCTGCCCAGATCTACCAGCCCGCGCCCGTCGAGGACCTCGGCCTGATCGACCCTGACCTGGGTGCCGGTGGGAGCATCGGCCCTCGTTGCATCGGGCAACTGCTCGTCGACCTGCGGGGCGAGGTCGCGCCCCCGGGGTCCAGGGTCATCGTCGCGGCGCAACGCGGCACTGAACTCGTAGAGCTTGAGGAGGTCCTGGACCTCTCTGGTGAGACGACCGCGTTCAAGGGCACCGCCTTTGTGGTCCCCCAGGGCGCCGTCCTTCTTCTCGTGGGCCCCACCGCCGGTGCCGAGCCCATCCTCGTGCGTGTCTCCATCGAGACGCCCAGCGACCCCTGCCTCCTGCTCGTCGCACTCGCAGCTGCGAAGGGCTCGGGCCTCATCGTCTTGGGCGACGGCACCTACCTGGGCATCGCTCGTGCCATGAACTTCACTGGCGACGGAGTTACGGCCGCTCTGGTGGGCGACGTTGCAGTGGTGGACGTTCCCGGACCCGCCCCCAACATCAAGGAACTCTTTTTCGGAGCCGAATACAACGCCGGGCACGGGGACTTTCGCGTTCGCCAGATCTCGTCCACGGGCAATTTCGACTTCACCTTCCTCGTTCCCAAGGACTTCGGCACGCTCGTCGAGTTGGTCATGGTGGCGATCCCGGATGGGACCGCAGCTGCTGCGGACATTGACCTGAGCAGCGACTACGGCGCAGCCGGCGAGGCGTTCAACACTCACAGCGAGGCGAACACCACCATCACCTACCCGCTTGTGACGAACGAGCTGGTGGAGATGGATATATCGTCCGTCTACGCTGCCATCTCCGCGGGAGACTACTGCGGGCTCAACATGAATCACCAAGCGCTCGGCTTCACCGTCGATTATCTTGGCATCGAGATCAGGTACATCCCGGCATGAGCGACCGCCGAGGTCGCGGCCATCCCCGATAATCGGTAGCGTGGTCTCCGGTCCTCCCCGGCTGGGCGCACCTTTGGTACGCTACGGCCATGCCACCCGCCGTGCAGAGCCTCACCGTTGACTACCTCGCGTCGGGCTCGCTGGACGGGAGCACGCCCGCGCCCCGTGTGACGCGGGGCAACAGCGGCACCCCGTTCTCTCTTACGGCACAGATCTACCAGCCGCTGGAGGTAGCCAACATCGGGACCATCGACCCCGACCTGGGCGCCGGTGGTAGCACCGGGCCCCGCTATATCTCTCAGTTCCTTGTGGACCTCGCCGGCGTCGTGGCTCCCGGAGGAGCCCGCGTCGTCGTAGCCGCTCAGCGCGGCGATACCCTCGTGGAACTCGAGGAGGTCCTTGACCTCGCTGGGAAGTCTGTCGCCTTCGCGGCGCCCTTCATCGTCCCCCAGGGCGCGGTCATCGTGCTCACGGGCGTGGCCGCCGGGCCCGATCCGATCCTCGTCCGCGTTTCCATCGACAACCCCGCAGACCCGGCTCTGGTGTCGGCCACGCTCGCAGCGTCGCAGCCGGCCGGAGACATAAACAAGATCCTCCAGTTGAACCCTCGCCGCTTCTACCAGGACAACCCGCCCGCCGGCACCGTCGCCAAGAGCTACGCAGTTCCGCACGGGGGTGGAACCCTCAAGCTCGCTACGTTGTCGGCGCGCGTGGACTTCCCCTACGGCCCGGGGGAGTCATCGAGCATTCGGCTGTTCCGCTATCGCAAGACGGCCCCGGGTGGTGCCTTCTCCATTGCGCAGATCACCGATACTTTCGTCTTCAACAATACCTACGATTGGAGTTGGACCTACCCGCTCGACGGGCTAATCCGCGACGGATTCGATCTCAACCCGCTCACCGACTCTGTGGCCGTCAGCAACGTCCAGGTGAACGGTGCAGCTCCTACGGCGCGAGCGCTTCGCGTTGACTACACCTACGAGCAGTGCCCCGCGGGTATGACTCTGGTCGTTACCCCGTCAGCCACTCCCGGCGTACCCGCCTGGGATCCGAGCTAAGCGGTCGCCTGGGCCGCGGCTGCCTTCGCGGTCTGCTCCAGCCACTTGATCTGGAGAGCCCCCGCGAAGCTGTGGCCGACGCCCTCCATCGGCACCAGTTGTATCGGTTCCCCAGGCGTCGTTCCGATGCGTGCCGCGACCTCGTTAGCGGTGCGGTCGTAGGGGACGGCCGTGTCGTTTCGGCCGTGGACCACCACTACCGGAGACGTGACAGGGCCGACGCCGGGAGGGAACCAACCAGCCGCGCCCACCGAGCCGCCGAGCTGCCCGCCGGCTTCTGCCGCCAGCGCAAAGGCGAGGTCCGCCCCGCCGCTGTATCCGCTGACGACGGGCTTGCCCAGGGTCGGGCGGCACTGCTGGATGGCCTCGATAAAGTTCACGAGGTACGCGGCCACGTCTTGCAACTCGGCGCCGTACTTCGGGTCGTCGGGTTTGGTCGCCGTCCAGGAGTGACCCAGGCCGGCGTCCTCAAACCCGACGGGTGCGATGACCCGGACCTTGCCCGGAAGCCCGGAGGCGAACTCGGCTATCCTCTCGGCCTTCATGCCGCGGGTGTGAAGCGCGATCACCATGGGGAGGGGCTCGTCAGGGCCGGCGTCGCCGGTGCGTAGCTCCACGTAGTCCACGTCCTCGAGTTGTCCGCCGAGGATGCCAACGCCGGGGTGGCACCAGTCGGGCGTGCCTGGACCATCGGGCGGGCTGCGGCGTCGGGCGACGGCGGCAGCGACACCGCCGGCCACAGCTGCGGCCGCGAAGATCGGAAGCGCGATCCAGCGGGTCTTCCACCAGGGCTCGACGGCCTCGACAGCGACGGCGATCTCCGCTGCGGTCCCGCTCACCGGATCCCCCGGGGGCGGCGCCGACTGAATCGAAGGTCGCGCTGGCGCACGAGGCGGGCCAGCGTCCGGTCATTGACGTGGAGGGTCGCCTTTTGGCCCTTCTTCGGGTCGGCGGGCACGAAATGGTAGTCGTCCCCGTCGCCGAGCCCGTAGGCCCGGCCTCCCCACTCCGAGCCTGGGGCCACGAGGATCATGTGGCGACGCTTGCGGAATCCGTCGTAGAGGACGGTTAGGGACGGATTGGGGCGCGGAGCCGGCGAAGCGCCGGGGCGCAGGTTCAGGAGCCAGCCCACGCAGCGAGGCTAACACGGGAATGGGTGGACCATCCCGCCCCGAGTTCGCTATCCTTCGGGGCATGAGCCACGCGCAGCTTGCAGCCGCACATCCTCACCATCCTGCGCACAATGCCGACGGCTACCCCGCGCACTACGGCGCGCAGGAGAACCCGGAAGGGATGGCGGCGATTGGCTCGGTCCTCGGCGCGATGGTGGCGAGTGGGATCATCGGGAACCTCGTTGCAGCCGTGGCCATCAAGATGCCGGTCGCCGAGGTTGACGTGGAGGTGGAGGACGCCACCCAGGAGGAGATGCAGGAGATTATGACGGCCGAGTACAAGGGCCTTACCGACGCGCAGAAGGCGTGGTTCCGCAAGAGGCACGGCATCAAGGCCGTGTTTGGGACGGTCGGCTCGGCTCTCGGTGCCTACCTGGGCGCGGGGCCCACAACGAACCGCAAGGCAGCCGCTGCCTACGCGGCGCTCGGAACCGGTGCGGTGCGTGCGATCAACGTCGCCGCCGCGCTGCCGGTTGGCCTGCCGGGCTACCTTACGGGCGCGCTGGGTGCCTACTACGGCTCCCAGCAGCGGTAGCCGCTCGGGTCCAGAGCCCCATGTGAGCGCTCTCGCCCTCTCCCTTGCGACCTAGCCTACGGCCGGACGCTGGGGATGCTACACTCCGCTGGCGACGAGAGGGCTCGGCCATGGGGCTCTCGGGATCCTTCGCAGAATGGGAAACATTGGAACACGGGGGGGCAGCCTTGGCGGCAGTCCCCCCGTGGTACTTTTCTCGCGTGAAGACACCCCACCAGCCCTGGGTCAACCCAATGCGCACCTGGAAAAAGGTGGCCATCGGCTTCGGCGTGGTGACGGTCGTGCTCGTCGGCACCGCGGGCGTTGCCTGGGCTCGGGCTCGGCCCCGTCAGCTCGCCGTGTGGATCCCCTCGGAGGACGACGCCATCACAGCTGCGCTCGACCAGTCGGGCCCCGATGCTCCGGTCGCCGAGATCGCGGCCGCGGCCTACTTCATGGCCTACCCCGACGGCCCGTCACCCCCCACCGGGGGCCACCTCGTCGCATGGAACCGAATCGTCCACAAGATCCGCACTCAGTTGGGGCGCCCAGAGGAAGGCGCGCTCGAGATCCCCGAAGCCGAGGACGTTGACGACACCGCCGAACTCGTCGGTGCGTGGCTCGCCAGCCTCACCCCCGCGCAGGAGCAAGGGGCTCGGAGCGCCATCGGCAGCGGGACCTGGGATCCCGTCGTCCAGGGGGCCGCCAGGAACGACGACCGGGCGACGAAGGCCGCGTTGCTCAGCCTCAAGGTGGGCATCGAGCACGAGGCCAGCGAGAACAAGCTCGGCGCTCTCAAAATGTATAGCGACCTCAAGAGCCTCCTTGGTCCGAAGCTCGACGAGTTCATCGGCATCCTCGACCAGACGGTAGGGAAACCGGAGGTCGCGTGAGCCCCTGGTCGAACCCAGATTACGGCTACTGGGTTTCGTGCGTCGACATGCCGGGCCCGGCTCCGGGCGAACTGGTGCGTGCCATCGTCGACCACCCCAACGACCGCCGCGTCACCTACAAGACCTTCGCCCGCCACGCAGACCTCGCGCCGCTGCGGGCGGTTGACCACCCCGCGATGTATCGCATCTCGTCCGCAAGCAACTGGGCGATCAGCTTCCACCGATCCGAACTGCCCACGGGCGCGCCGGTCTACTACTTCGCGTGGTCGGGCATCGAGTTCTTTTTCGTCAACACGCCCGTCGACCTCGCCGCCGAGCTGGCCGCCATGAAGCCCCAAGCCAATCCCGTCATCCCAAGGCTGCGACACATCGGCAAGAGCTACCCGGACTTCGTGGTGCTGGCCACCGTCTGGGCCTGGGGGGAAGCGACGGGGGAGCACGCGGCTCGGGACGAGTTCAACTCCGGCTACGAGGTCCGCGTCGTGGACTTTGAGACGCCAGGGGGCATGCCGGAGCACATCGAGTGGTTCGCTGGCGTTCTCCAGCACCTGGGCGCCCCTACCTCTACGCGATTCGACCGCTACCTTCCCTGGCTGGCTCGGGAGTTCAACCGCATCTACAAGCCCTACACCAAGCTCGCCAAGAAGCGCGGCATGGACCCGTTCTTGCCGCACTGGGATCAGGTCTCACTGACGTTGGGGCGGGTCGACGAGTTGCAGGGTTGGCACCCGCTGCCGAAAATCATCCGCGGCACGCAGACGTTGGCGCGCCAGTTTCGTGCGGTCGTCGACTGGGCCGAGGCGACGGGCGTTGACCTCAATCAGATGGACTGGCCCTTGGCCATCGCCTCCGCGGAGACATGGGCGTCGGAACAAGTGGTCCTCAACTTCCCCCAGGGCGAGGTGCTGTACCGCTGGGCCGACGGCTGGACCGTGCAGGAACTGACGACCCCCGAACAACTCAACGCCGAGGCCGAGGTCATGCAGCACTGCGTGGACACCTACGCCGAGGACATTGCCGCCGGGTACGTCCGCGTCTTCTCGCTCCGCGATCCCAGCGGCCTCCCGCACGTCACGATGGAGTGGGATCCCGACGAGGTGTTCGCCAAGCAGCTGCGCGGGAAACAAAACGCCCTGGCCAAGCGCGAGTACGTCCTGCGGATGATCGCTTTTCGCCGCGACGCCCTCCCGCGCAAGTCGTCCCACATGCGAGCGTGGCCAGAGTTCGTCCCGGGCCTCTTCGACAAGTTCCAAGAGGACTTCCTGGGCGCTTGGCTTGTGGGGGAAAAGAAGTCTCCCGGCCCCGTCGACCCCTGGTCGGAGGACTTCGACCGTGTGGTGCTCTACAAAGGCCACCGCGACACGCTCTACGAGGGGCGCCAGCCGGCCCTCCTGGTTTACAAGGTGGAGGACGTGGACGAGGCGATGCAAGGCGTCGAGCAATTCATTCTCGACAACACGCCCGAGGAGTACATCCCCGACTACGAGGAGGACGAGGATGCCCACTACGAGTGGATGGCCGATGCGGTTGACGAGTCAGTTCGGCAAATGTGGATCGGCGGCGGCCGTAAGGACCACGCCCTGCTGTCAGAGGAGTACACGCTGCCCCAGGCTGGAGCGTTCCCTTGGGAGGCTTGGGTGAGCACGGGGGAGTTGATCAAAGGTGGGGACGACGAGATCATCGACTCCATCGCCGTGATCGACGAGGGCCTGCGGGTCGATAGCCCGTCCATCCCCGCCGGCGTGGTCGAGGCGAAGCGGAGACTGCTGCAATGAGACACCCCAACCCGACCGACAAGCGCCTGACCTGGGTGGCCGAGCGCTACCCGGACCCCGTTCTTTACGACACCATCACCGCCTTCGCTGCCGCGTCTGCCCGACATGGCCTCGTTGACGAGATGCGCTTCACTCGGGCCGGTCAGCGACGCGTGCCCATGACGCCCGTGTATGCCCTCCAGTTGGCCCGCGGGGCCTACCCTCCCCACACGAGGTACGACCGTCACCTGCCTTGGGTCGCAGCCACGCTGAACCGACAGCACAAGCGGGCGATGAAAGTGCATCGGAAGATTGTGGCGCGGATGCGTCGGCGATCCGAGGTGCGCCTTGCGGCGTCCGCTAAAACCCGCGCTGCGCTCGGAGTTCCGGGGCCTACACCTCCGCTGGAGGGAGACTTCGCGCTCGCCCGCATCGAACAGTTGGAGGCCGCCAAGGACACGGACGAGGTACGCGCGGCGCTAGACGACGTGCATCCAGACGTGCGGAAAGCCAAGCGGGCCCTGTACGCCCAGGTCAAGGCGGAGGTGGCACCCGGAGAAAAGGGTGGCTACGGAAACTACCGCCGGAAGGCAAGCAAGATGGAGGCGAACCTCGTCGTCATCGTCGACTGGGCCGAGGGCGAAGGGGTGGACCTCACGACCTACCGTGAAATGGAGGACGTGATCGAGCAGGCGCAGGCCTGGGCGGAGGCGCAGGCCGAGCTGCTCGACTGCGACGCGGTGGGGCCAGGGGAACTCGTCTACTGCTGGCCCGACGGATGGACTGTCCAGGAGCTGCTCACGACCGACGAGTTGGTCTGCGAGGGGAAGATTCTGGCCCACTGCGCCAGGGACTACACAATCGACGACCTCGTGGTCGGCGGTGGTGATAGTCGCTTCTTCTCCCTGCGTGACCCCAGCGGCAAGCGAGTGGTCACGATGATGTTCGACACGACGCACCGCAACGTCCCCGGTCACGCCCTGCGCGGCTTCGCCAACAGGACGCCGCATGTGCCCGAGCTAGCCCGACTTTACGAGTTCCGCATGAGCCACCCGGACCTCCAGCCCCTGTGGCGCGACGAGTCCGCGACTGCGCCGCAGTGGATCAAGCGCAGCAGCCAATGGCAGGGCCGTTACGCCCGGACGTTCGACAACGGCGACAACTGGGAGTCCCTGGACCTTTTCAGCTCCGGCCTCTTTGACTCCGAGGAAGCAAGCCGTGCCCACGACTGGGTGACCGAGGCCTTCGGCCACTCCGAATACGACTCCGCTCTGGAGTGGCTCAAGTCTGCCGACCACGCGGAGCAGCGCGAAGATCAGGGGCTCCCCCCGATGACCGAGGACGAGATGGAGGGCGAGGCTTCCGAGGAAGCCGAGCGCCAGTTGCAAGAGCAACTCGACGGCTTTGACCCGGAGGACCTCCGCGTCGACTACGGCTACCAGATCAACGAGCGCACCTTCAATGACCAGGAGGCCGTGCAGGGCGACTTGGCGTGGGTTCACTACTTAGCGACGGGAGAGGAGTTGGGAGGGTGGAACGAGGGCGACGAGATGGTGGACTGGATGGACGAGTACCGGAGCATGGAGAGCCCCCGTACCGGCTTCGCGTTCTACGGCAGCGTCGAGCCCGCCATCCACCGCCACCGCGAGGGTTCCCGACGCGTCGCCTATCCCTTCCCGCCCGACGCCGACTACGGGGTCATCATGCGTCTTATGGTGGATGCCTCTGGCTCGGTGCCTCCACACTGGCGCCCCGAGCGACTCCACGCTCCGGGAAGCGTAAACTGTGTCGCAGCTGCGAAGCAGAGGATGCTGGCATGAGACTCCCCAACCCCACTGGCAAGCGCCTGACCTGGGTCGCCAAGACGTACCCGGCCCCGGTCCTCTACGACACCATCTCGGCCTTCGCCGAGGCCACTGCCATGCACTCGCTGGCCACGGCGATCCGCGAGGAGCGATCTATGTGGGAGCTTCCGAGCACCGGGAACATTGTGTCGCTGGGCGGCAAGCGCCCGGCGCTCCCCTTCCGAGCAGGTCTCCTCGAGATCCCGTCCGCGCGCCTGTCGCCCGAGCGATCCCTCTTGCAGACCAAGTTCTACATGGACACCGCCGCTGTGCCGATGCTCAAGTCGGGTCACACCCCCCTCGACCGCTACTTGCCCTGGGCTGGGGCTCAGCTGAGCAAGGTACACCGGGCACTCCTAAAATCCGCACGCCGGAGCTTCCGAGCTACCACTCCAGGTCCGGGACTGGTCTCGCCCTATTCGCATGCCGTCGCGGCGGCACTGCTTGCCGCGCCCGACCTCGACCACGCCTCGGCTCTCGCCAGGGAGTACCGCCCCCGGGGGCCGGACGGAGAGGTGCTGAACTACGGCGATCAACGTCTGCACGCAGCTGCGGAGCCCTTCACCGATGCGGCCACCGCCTACAACTCGGCTGCCCGTCAACTCGTGATGTACTTCCTCGCCATCGTACAGTGGGCCGACGACGAGGACGTGGACCTGGGCGAGTATTCGCTCGCCGAGGCCATCGACGGGGCGATGCGCCACGCCGAGGAACAGGCCGAGGAGGAGGACTGGTCGGCGGTCGCCGAGAACAGTCGCGTGGTCTACGAGTGGCCCGACGGCTGGACGATCCAAGAACTCCTCACGACGAACGAGCTGGTCTACGAGGGCAACGCCCTGCGTCACTGCATCAAAGACTACACCGAAGACGATCTCGTTGTTGGCGGCGGGGCCTCGCGGGTCTACTCGCTACGCAACAAGGAGAATCGACCGGTCGTCACCATGGAGTGGAAGACAGACGAGCGACTGGTGCCCGTGAGCGGCTTGCGTGGGTTCGCAAACAAGACGCCGGAGATGGCTGAGCTGTCGCGCATGTACGAGTTCCGCCGTCGGTGCCAAGTCTTCGACCACAGTTGGAAACCACAAACCGTGGGGCTAGATTCGGTGAACCGAGGGGAGAACTGGGGCGGTCGGTACACTCGACGCATCGGCCGCGACGTGAACGGGAACAGTCTCTACGAGAGCGTGGACGTGTACCCCAACGGTGTCTACGACGCCGACCAGATCGAATGGGCGCTGGCCTCGCTGCTTGAGTCAGCGGCGTTCGACGACTCCGCCTACGAGGAGTGCCTGGAGAGCGACTACCCCGAGTGGACAGAGCAGCACCCCGATGGTGGCGAGTGCGAGCCGTGTCGGGAGTGGGCGGACCAACAGGACCGGGACCGGATGGAGGATCTGGTTCGGCACTTCGACCCGGAGGACGACATTCCTCGGGCTGATCTGGCCACGTTCGACTTCGCGCTGGACCCGAGGGTGGCCGACCCCGAGTGGGCTCCCTGGGGCGCTGGGGCCAAGGGCGACCTCAACTGGCTCCACTGGCTGGTCACTGGTCAACAGCTTCCGGGCTGGGACGAGACCGACGAGATGCAGGAGTGGCTGGACGAGCTTCACACCGCACGCGCCCTCCTCCCCGGGATGCCGCCGCACCGCCACCCGAGCGTGCCGGACGGCCACCCTCACCGTATGGTCCCGGGGCCCCCGAACGTCGGCTGGGTGCGCCGGAGCATTCCAACGCGCCCAGGTCAACCGGACGCCGGCTGGCAAGACCAGCAGCTCCACCCGGCGGGTCGGTCGGTCGGCGACTGGTGCGTCTCCAGCGACCTTGTGGACGCCCCGGGCGACGGCTAGAGGCTTACGGCGCCAGCCGTTGACCTCGCTACGCCCGCCGAGATGGGCCTCCCGCACGTTTAGTGCTGGGCGAACCCGGGAGTCCAGGGCACTTCGCCGGGGATGTTCTCCGGGGTGGCCTCGGTCGCGTGGAAGCTGGCGGTCTGGGTCTCGGCCGGGGTCTCGCCCATCTCCCCGAGGACGTGGCCCATGAGCCCCTGCCAGAAGGCGACGTTGCCCGGGTGGGTCTCGCCGTGGGGCGGGAACTGCGAGAGGCACACCTCGAGTTGGTCGCCGGCTGCATAGGGACCGCCCTTCACCTCGTCGCGGATGATGGCGAGGGCGATCTGTTCGCCGACGGTGTAGCCGTCACGGCGAGCCTGGAAGTAGAGGCGTTGGCCCCGGTCCTTCCACCAGTCGCCGTTGTAGTCGAGGGGAACGCCCACCGTGAAGTTGTCGACCCGGCAGATCAGCCGGCCGTGGTGCTTGGCTCGGTAGCCCATGTAGACCGCGCCGATGCCGAGCGCGGCCAGTGCAGCTGCGCCGATAGCGAGCCCGATGCCGGGGTTCCGAATAGGGGCGCCGTAGGGGTTTAGCGCGACGGGGCCTGGGAACGGGGGCGCGAGTTCCATGCGCGAAGCGTACCACTTGGAGGTGGTGGTGGGCGCGCGTCCCACGGTAGGGTCCACCATGCCCATCACCCCAGAAGACCTCGACTGCCGTTTCACGTACCACAAGCCCGCGGAGGGCCAGCCCGAGAAATACGAGGCCATCCGCGCAAAGGCCCGTGAGTTGGCCGAGCTGATCGTCGAACTCACCCCGGCGAGCCGGGAACAGAGCACGGCGATCACCAAGGTCGAGGAGGCCGCAATGTGGGCCAACGCCGCCGTGGCCCGCCACGGGGCTCCTCACGCCCATCGCGGCCCCAGCTTCGCCACCGCCGGCGTCGGCTCCTGAACTCCGGCTAGGTCTGGTAGGCTCGGCCCCATGCCCTGGCCCCAGCCAAACCCAGTAGGAGTCGGCCTCGCGGGGATCGGAGCCCTCGGGCTGGCGATGGGGGCGCGGATCAGTAAGGGGTTAGGGAACTGGGCACCGGCGCCAGACGGCGATCCCGCGCCGGAACCTGTACGGACGCGCCCCGAG
>Ga0255055_10001696_pt1 | contig 15803 bp, 31 predicted proteins | sample JV7_2_27_MG_FD_188633 | JGI IMG/M metagenome (GOLD analysis project Ga0255055, IMG submission 188633) | Seawater microbial communities from Jervis Inlet, British Columbia, Canada - JV7_2_27 | ecosystem: Environmental > Aquatic > Marine > Inlet | place: Canada: British Columbia | collected... | reverse complement strand
CGCCGCATGATCACATCATCGGAACAATCCGGAACATGGGATATTGGCACAGTAACAACTTTGACAGGCATTACCAATGATGTAAACATCGCTGATGGTGGAAACACGATCACAGTAGATGGAACAATCGCAGCAACCCAATCGGGTACATGGAACATCGCAACAGTAACAACTCTTACCGGCATTACCAACGATGTTAGTATTGACGATGGCGGTAACACTATCACAGTTGATGCGCTTAATCTTGATATTCGGGATCTTACCCATGTATCAGATACAGTTGGCATCGGAGATGGTACAGATCTGTTAGGCGTAAACGCCGATGGCTCGATCAATGTTGTTGTTGCTGGCGTATCGGGTACAAAGATTCACGATTATAAAACAGCAACTCCCGGCGCTGGAGCAAGCGATAATCACGATTATTCAGTATCAACCGGGCCTTTTGAGCTATCAAGAGTTGAATGGGCCGGATCCGGAAAGGTAAGAGTTGAGGTACAAGTTGGGCCGATTGGTACTCTTGTATCAAAAGCTGTTGGCTTCTCGGAAAAAGACAGTAAAGATTACATTGAGTTTAACCCTACATTATCAGTACCGGCCACAGGCACAGGAACAGTACGAGTTATTGTTACCAATCGCCAGGGCGCAGCCGTTGATGTGTATTCAACCATCATGGGTACTGATGCGTAACGAGTAAAGGAGAATAAGAGATGAGCAAAACGAAAAGTGTAGATCTCCCGGCATCAAAGCCAGGCGAGATCCAGGTAAACTTTGGGAATGTTGAAGCTCTTAAATTACAGTTGTTGAACGAAATGAGCAAAACTCTGAGAGCGGCAAGAGATCTTTTAGTGAAGATGGATGCAACTCTTATCCGCTTAGAGGGGAAATACGATGCTAATCAAGAGGAAACAAAGGTATGAGCGATCAAAATGATCTAACAACCAATGTAACCCTTTACGATGAAGCTGGTAATCCGGTAGATATTATCCTCGATGGTAGTATCTATCGGCTTGCTTGCGATGTTACCGGAAGCGAGATAATTGTATCCGATAGTGAATCGGCAACGAAATATCAGATGCAAACTGATTATGATGCCGTTGGTACAACTCTTAATACATCAACGGATGAGGTTTTGTTTAGCACAACCGGCACAGGAACGCTGGATTTTGTTGCTATTACCGGGAGCAATGCTAACTTCCAGATCGCTATTGAGGTTGATGGAACGGAGAGGATCCGAATAACGATGGCGCAGCTATCAGCTATCGGATTATCTAATGCAACCAATGTACCATTTTGGGCCGAGGTTGCTAATAAAAACTTCCGGTACTCGCCAAATATACCGGTAGGTTATACAGCAAGCTTCCGGATCCTAGCAAAAGCAACCGGCGCTCCGCTGGCAACAGTAGATCATTTAGTAATGTATAGAGAGAGGATCGCATAATGGGCCAGGTAAATACAGAAAAGACATTTGATGCTCTGGCTATCCGAGATACATCGGGCCATAATGGATCAACAATCGATCTGTTTGATTTCCGGTTAAAAACCATAATCATTGAAAATGGATTGGATCAGCAAGTAACGCTGCAATGCCAGGGATCAGCGCATGATGATTTTTCTAACAGCTTCAACATTGGATCATCATTTAATGTTGCGGCAACAACTGATACCTTTCAAACTTGCGATAGTTACTTTCCGTATATGCGCATGACGGCAATATGCGGATCCTCGCCGACAACCGGAGATTTAACAGTTTACCTTGTGCAATACGGAGCGTAATTATGGGAACACTTGATGCGCCAACAGGCGGAATAGTAAAGAGATACAGCAAGATTCTCAACATTGACGGCATGACAAGGCCGGAAACAAAAGCGGCGCTGGATGAGTTTCTTAACAAGGGATGGATCCTAACTGCGATCTATAACGAGGGATCACAAACCAGAGCTTGCCTTGTGAGAACAGTTGATGGATAAGTATGTTTTCCTGGCGCTGATCTTTGTTGCCGGATGTACCTACATCCAGGAATCCGGCATGACGGAATGGGATTACAAGGCCATGAACGAGGGCCGGGATCTCCATTGTACAGAGATGATCGGGGAGCAATGCCTTACCCGGCAATGGGTAAACGGCTCAACAAACACATACCAGAGGTATCATTATGGGCCAGGTATCAACGGAGCAAACAGTAGCGATCATTGAAGCGGTTGGCGATGCAATTCCGGATCCGGTAATGCAAGCTTCTCCTAACATGAGTTTCTGGCCATTATTGTTGCTTGCAATTATCCCTGTATTATTGGCATTTTGGTTGAGGAAAAAGAAATGATCGGCATTACATTGAGAGAATATATCGCTCTTGGTATTTTCATTGTTGCAATCATAGGATTGGTTGTAAGAGTTTCCCATGTTTTAAATAAAAAAGTTTCTTACGAGAGTTTGGATCGTTGCCGGAAAGAGGTAACGGATTCTTTTGTATCAAAGGATGTATTTATTCTTTCATACAATACTGTAAAAGAAGATATTGTTGAGATAAAAAAAGATGTAAAGGAATTGCTATCCCGGAAATGAGCGATCACAAGTTGAATATAGATGTACAAAAGATCGCCATTGCAATCCAGGAGATAAGGGCGCAAGCAGATCTTATTGAAAATATAATACATGAAGCTTTATTAAAGGAAAACGAAAATGGATGAAATAACCTTACAATGGATCCAGGGAGTTAAACTTTTGATCCTCGGCACATTCGCAATGCTGTACGGCTTTGGCGGAGTTTCCGGGAAATGGAAGCGCAGATTTATAGGGCCGATTGTATATGTTGCCGGAATATCCGGGGTATCGCTATGGATGGGTACATTCAATCTATGGTACTTGCTTTGTGCGCCGCTGTTATTTGGCTCGCTGAGTTTAGGATATGGCGCTAGTACAACAGCAGAAAAAATTAAAAAAAGAGCGATAGCCGGAGCCGCTTGCGGATGCGCAACGCTTCCAATCTTCATCGTTAATGGAGCTTACACGCTATTGCCATTACATATAGCAGTATGTATGGCCGTATCAATAGTTGCTGGCACATGGAATCAAACATCCTCGGCAAGAGCAGAGGAAACTATGATCGGCGCAACATACGCCTTAATACCATTATTCATCATCTAAGGGGAGATAAGATATGAGGAAATTGATTTTTGTTTTACTAATCGCTTGCGTTGCCTTTATCGGCTGCGAAGCAAAAGAAGCAGAAGCAAGAGGGGGTGGAGATCCTTGTAAATCATTCTTGGGATCTATACTTAACGATTGTATCCCGGAAGCGGATGTTGATGATCCGAAATCCGCAATCGGCGTTGGTACGGATATTAAACTTTGGGAGCATGAAAAGTTTACCATCGACCAGGAAACTCGCCTTAACCTTAACGGCTATGGCGGAGTTGATGAGGGAGATTGGGCCACATACGCTGTACTCAAACCTAAAATGGAAAAGGGATTGCTGCAAGTTGTTGGCGATTTCATTGGCAAGCTCTTTAACAAAGGAGAATAACTATGTATTGGTGGCCTGTATTCTTGGTAGCAGCTGTTTTTGCAGTTATGGTAATTTTAACCATCATTAGACGGAGAAAAAAATAATGTTAAAGGGATGGAAAACTTATATCGTTATGATCGTTGGAGTTTTGGCTAATGGCGCTGTTGCGATGGGATATATCCCGGAAGCATATATTGGCGCTATCAATAGCGTACTCGGCTTCTTAGGATTGGGAGCGCTTAGAGCTGGAGTTGCCAAAAAATGACATTGGCCAATCAAATTGTTGGTTTGGTTAAAGAGGGATTGGGCGCTTATAAAACTTACCTCGCAACCCGGCAAGAAGCATATAATCGCAAGCAAGATAAGAAGCAAATTAGAGCGATCCAGGCCGGCGAGCAGTATATCTTAACGAATGAGAAGCTGAAGTTGGCCAAAGATCCGAAAGAGATCCGGAAGCTCCAGAAATATCTATCGGCTTGGAAGATCAAGTTTTTTAAAGCGAATTAAGATAATCCTCGAAGAGTTGGATAAGCCGCTCCGATGGCTTTCTCGGCAGCGGCTTATTCATGTGGCAGATTGAGCAGATCGGCAAACAGTTAAACGGCGATTGAGTGTATAATGGAAACTTCTTATTATTCACTTTATCGTTAGGAATGATATGATGAAAATGCTCGGCAATCTCTGAGCATCCCGGCATGGCACATCGGTATCCATACGCTTCCAGCATAACAGTTTTTGTTTCTTCAGAAAACTTATAATCCACAGTATCCCTCACATTCATCATCAAAAAGATCTGGCTGGTTATCGAAATCTATATCTTCTAATGGCCGCAAGCTCCGGTGTAGGAAAGCTTTGTTTTTCAAAGATACCCTATGCTTCCGGATAGCATGATCAAAATCCACAGCATCGGCAAACTCCGCTGGGGAATTGGCCTTGAGCTGCTTCCAAAATATATCTGAGTGATAAGGGCATCCAATACAGGCGCTCTTGGGCGGCAGATGCCATCCTTGATTCTTAATAAATTGGATACATTGATTTCTATTTATCTCATGTTTGATCAGCGGATAGATATTCTCGATCCATTTAACCCGGTTTGGCTTCATCCGGGCCGCTTCATCCAAAGAGATCCCTAACCAGAGCTTCACTTGCGTATTGTGGCGCTCATACGGCTTTAGGCCCAGGATCTTCCGGATCTCCTGGTAAACCGGCTGTACTTTATATTCATTCGTACATTGCCGGCGCAACATTCCGTATGACGGCCCGGCTTCATCATTCTCCGTAAACAGCGGCATGGCGGCAAAGCGCTTGGAGTTATCCAGCGCATCATCCCTTAGATTCCCATGCTGAACAGTATGAAACTTCATCCCTTTGGCTTCCAGCCAGGGTATAAACCAGCTCAAATAGGAGTATGTACCCTCAACTTCCCAGCCGGTATCAGCGAATACAACATGATCCGGCAGAGGAATCGTGCCTTTAGCGCACATCATGGCCAGCGCAACTGTTTGGATTCCGCCGCCAAACGATAGGATGTTTAGCTCATCTTTCACGCTGCATTTCCTCAATGATCTTGAATTGGCCCTTTTTGATCGCATCAATGATGCTGGCCACAGTTTTTCTTGATGAATGTTCGGCGTGAAACATCTCTGAATGGCATACGATCTTTCCATTACAGGCGATCAGCCGCCAATGATATTTCTGAGCGCCTTTATTCCGGCGCACAAACTCAAACCTAAACTTTGCCCAATGCTTCTTATTCTTTTTCTTTACCATCAGTATTCTCCGGTTTGTAGTATCGGCAATGATGCTGATACCATGCGGTTAAAAGTGGATCTCCCGGATGCTGCGCAAACAATCTCAGCTTAAACTCCATGCACATCTTCCGGAAACTCATATATAACTCTTGCGTTAAAGTGTTATTATCCATATAAATACCCTCGGATTCTTTTTATCGATACCACAGCATCGGATATAAATCGATGGAACGCATTGCCAACAATCATCTTTTATGATCCGGAGATCCTTTAACAGATCTAAAATGCTGGTTAGTTTATTATCAAGATCGGCCCGGCGGTTATCCGGCATCCAAAACTCAAGCTGCATAGTACAATTATCCATCATCCTATTTTTGTACTTCAACAGCTCCAGGGATTGCTTCTTATGCCAGCTCCGATGCTCCTTTGATGTTACTCCATATTTAACTCTGCTATTTTTCTTGGCCGGGATCCGGCCATATATTTCAAGATGGAGCATTAAAACATCCCTTTCATTATATCCTTGATTGATTGGGCCGCCGGCCCTCTTGGATCCGGCTTGTTTGCTTGCTGCTTATTAGCATACCATTGAGCTGAAACCATCTGAAATGTTTTGATGAAATAAGGATACGGCTTCTGAGCGCCTGGCTTTCTCTTCCAATACGCTTCAAAGAGAAGCATCATCACTTCATCCGGAAACGGATCAGATCGCTTCAGCTCTTTCTTCAAGCGGCCATCGTACATATAGATATTGAAGCCATCTTTATATACGGCAGCCGCTTTTGATTCTACTTCCGGATTGGCAAAGTAAGGTTTTCTTGCCATTAGACAGATAAAGCTCCGATCTGATCCCGGATCCGGGCAGTTTGATCATCGATAACATCAAGGCGTTGCCCGATTGTCATTACCTTGCCGTTTATTGGAGCTTTGAATTGATCTTGATGCCGTTTTATTTTCCAGCGCTCTTTCATCCGTATTGCCTGGCGCTCCCTTGCTGCCTTGCTCCATTTTCCTTTCTTCTTTCTTTTCCTGGCTGCTAACTGCTCTTCGCTGAACTTGTAACCGGTGTGCATTGCGGCTCTCCTTTTTTGTGCCATTTTTCTTCTTAGTTTATGGTTTGGTTTCATCCCTAACTTCAACCGATATTTGCGCTTCTTCAACCTTTCGTATTTTGTCCTATCCATAGGATCCTCTTTATTTTTTGTTTGGTTTCTCGAAGTATGCGCAGATCGCTTCATACTGATCCTTACCTATGTGCTTTGTTGATTCCAGCTGGTACTCCCATTGCAGATGCGCATGGATCTCTTCATCCGAATAACCGGATCCTTTAGCGATGGCGTACAGCCGTTTGCCCTGTTTATCGGTAATGGCATTGGCTGGCGGCTGGGAAGATCGTTGCTCTGGCGGCTTCTCATCGCCTGTTTTTTCTGTAACTTGCTCTGATTCCTGGCTTTCCGGCTTAATTGGCTCCGGATCTTGCTCCGGCGGCTGCGGATAATGCTCCGGATCGTTTAGATCCGGCGCTTTCTCAGCCGGTTTCGGATCCGCTTCAATCGTATCGCCATTCCAGGCCGTATTATCCTTAACTGATGCCATATCCGGATCGATCTCATTCTTGATCGTTTCATCGGTTGCAACTTTCCGCTGATCATCCACAGATAGCGGTAGAAGCTTACAGATTCGCTTCACAACTGTTTTCTTGGCCATCTCCGAGTACCATGTATTCCAGGGCGAAAAATCGCTCTGAGATGCCTTAGAAGAGCTTTTTACCTTGTCAATTTCGCTCTTATCCATGTAAACAAACACTTTTTCATCTGCTACAAGGTTTTTCGCCACACAGTACACGCCACGAATCGGCATTTTTTCCTTATCCCAGGCCGGTATATGCCTTAGTTTCGGGTTAAGGCCCAGCTCATACTCAAACTCATCTCCCTCATACACGATCTCAGTTGATAAAAGGGTTGCTTTGCCGCATCGATTCAGCAGCTCAACGATCCCTTTGTACCCGATCACAAACTGTACTTCCAGGTTGCCTTTATTCCTAAAGGGTATGAAATGGCAATGGCCGATGTTGCCGGGCGTTAGGCCCAGCTGTACGGTTTGGATTACGGCAGCGATCAAGCTGGATTGGGTGCATTGCGCAAGCTCCGGCGATGATCTCAATACCATTGTGAATACTCCGATCATTCGCTCCGGCGTAATGGATGCCGGGAGCGCTTTGGCGATCAGATCCTTCTTTTGCTCCAGAAAATCGTAAACTGTAACAATCTTCTGAGTAGATGCTTGCTTAGCAACTTCTTTCTGTGTAGCCATGTTAATTCTCCTTTTTTTCCATTCCATGATCAAGCGATCCGGCGTAATTGATGCCGGCAGCGCCTTGAAATCTTCCGATAGATCCGGCATCTCTTTCATGCTTTCCTCACTCTCAATACCCGGCTATCAGAATCATAGGCGTACCGGTTATAGATCTCCGGCTGCTCTTCCTTGAGATTCTTCTGATCCAGGCGTTTTGTGGTTTGCTTCTTCCATGTTATTTTATAATCCGATGTTTGGATTCCCAGGTTATCGCCAATAACTTGCTTCAGCTTGGCTTCAACCTCATCTTTTTGCTCCAGCGTATCCTTAATGGTTGCCTTGAGCTGCTGCAACAGGGCGATCGAAGCATTCATCTCTTCAACATCCTGGAGCTGCTCATCGCTCTCCGGATGGATCTCGATCATGAAGGCGTTATCATCGCCCATAGCCAGCGGCGCTTGATCATCCTTAACCATCTGCCAGAATATGATCGCTGCCTTCTCCTGGTTATCAAACAGCTCCGGATCAAACTCAATCTCCTTATAGAGAAACTTCTGGCCGCCGATCAGTACGGCAATATGCCCGATCTCCCGGCCGGTAATGCCCAGCTGCCAATTAACTTGAAGGATATACTCCGTTGGGATCTCCTCATCTTCCCATTCCTTCTCTTTCCAGGCGCTCGCTGTTTTACATTCCAGCAGCTCATCGGTTCCAACAACCAGCCGATCAACCTGGCAGCGCATCCAATCACGCTTTGGATGCTGATAATTCTTTGGCGCTCTGCGTACCTTTTTACCGGTACGCTTGGTAAACATCCGGGCAACTGTTTCCTCAAGCTCAGTACCCATCTCAACTGCTTCATTTCCCGATAGATCCGGCGATTCGATCTTACCGGTTTTCTCGCTCCACAGCTGGAGCGGAGTTTTCCATCTATTCATTCCCATTACTGCGGATATATCTGATCCGCCAATGAATCCTTTTCTTTCCATAATCTGCTCTCCCTTAAAATAACCGGTTAGTGAATCTCCATTGTACTTTTCTAACGCTTCTCTTCGTTGCCGGATCCTCTACATTCCGTACTTCTTCCAGCATCCCATCCTTGATCAGCTTCGTTATCTTGGGCCGTACCATGTTCATATCGTTAAATGGCAGCTGGCCGGCTCCGTACATCAGATCCTTAACTTCCCGATCCGTAAAGCTATGGGCCGATCTTTGCTCAAAATAATAGGCAATCCGGTGGATGATCCTCTTGAAATTATCATCTGCTTTACATTCTTCATACGATTTGCGGCTGTTGTTGTGCATTAGCGCTCTCCTTAATAGGCCAGGCCAGCCAGGAGCCGATTGCTTTCCTTTGATGTGCGAGCATCGCCGGAAACCTGGCGGTTATTATAATTTTGCCCGGCAAGCTTCCATGTATTTCCGGTTGATCGGATGAAACAGCGGATCATCAAATAGGGCGTTGGCGGCCCAATCCTCAAGCCGATCAATTACTTCCGGATCGCCGCCATGTTCCATCAGCCATTCATAGCCGCCATCCTCATTGCCTATTCGATCAGCGTATTCGTATGCCAAAAACTCTTCATCCAGAGATCTTAGATACGCTCTGTAACATTTATATTTTATTTGGATCAGCTGCTCGGTAAGATTCTCTTTTTCAACATCAGCCATTGCTTCCTTTAATGTTCTCTGCATATTCGCATCTCCTGGTGGTAGGTTATTACTTCTGGATTATAAGGCCCTCTGTTGAGATCCATACTTCATTCTTTTTTATTTGATGATCGGTGTTGCAGCACATATTGGCATAACGAAAAACGCTGCCGCCTGTTTTGTGATTGTACCCGGCGAGGATTACTTCTGCATCATCTGAAAACTTGCTGATCGCTTCTTTTAGATCTTTTACTTTCATATCGCATCTCCTGGTTGTGGGCCGCTCCCGGCCCGGTTGAACTGCTGGGATCTAAAGTATATACTAGGATAGATCTTTTGTCAAGTGATTTCTCGCTAGGATAAATAAATAAAATAACTTGCATCTCGGATATTTCGGGAGTATAATTTTCAACATGGCACAGAAACCAAACAATATGCCGCAAATCGGTAACACTAGACCTCGGCGATCCGGAAGCCATCCGGCCACACGAAACAACTTTATACTTGATTCCCTAACCTTGTACCGGCATGAAATGCTAAACTCCGTAGATTCCGGGAGCGCCAGAGAAATCTGCCCGGCCCTGTCCTAGTGGCGTAAGCCAGAGAGCATCGTGTGGATGCGTTTACATATTGTTGATCATTTACTCCTGGATCCGTAGGGAGCGCTTTACCTTTCAAACCCTACCTTACCCGGCATGAAAGACACAAGCTATGAAGAAAAAGATAGTATGCCCAATATGCCGTACAACAAAGAAGAAACCAGGCAAATGCCCTTGCCAGAAAGGAAACAATGAAACAAATACGAATCAACCTAGAATCTTCAGAGATCGTATTGCCGAATAAACCTAAAAACAATATCAGCTTGCAGATCAGCGATAATTGTGATCCGGAAGATGTTAAGCAGATGGCCAATATGTTTCTTACTTGGTATATCACACATTCGATTGCGCCGCAGCCGGATGTTTCAGCTGCATCGAAGAATTAAATGCCCAGCAATCGTGGCCATAAGTTGAGCGATTATATGAAGTTGAATGAAAAATCTGCGATCAAGAAAGAAAAAAGAAGAGTAAAGACCTGGAAACGAAGTACGCCGATCTTAAATAATCCAGAATCCTCGCCGAGCGTTGATATTCCGCAACATAGATCAACATAATGTTTAAAAAAAACAACATATCTGCTTGACAAATCCCTATTTTACCTTTTATAATTAGAGTACACGCAAGTTTTGCGGCTTGTTGTGTGCCATGCTGAGTGAGAGGTAACAGGCAAAACTTTCTCAACAAACTATTATGCCTTACATAATGTTTACAATTCTAATCATCTGAGCAACCGGATCCCATCCACAGGGATCCTTTTTTATTTATGCTATCGGATAAAGAGTTTACAAAAATCGAAAAAGCGCTGGATAACGGAACGCTCAAACTAAGGTTTTTAACTGATGCCGAATATGCAGAAGCCGAAAAAAAGTGGCGGCAAGCAAAAGCCAGGCAAAACATCCAGCCGGGAGAGGTACTAAATGCCTAAAGGCACAAAGGTACACAAGGTTTATGATGCGCTGCGCAGAGAGGGCAAATCTCCGGGTAGCGCTGCGAGGATCGCACAGGCAAAAACCGGCCAGAGCTTGAAAACCGGTAAAAAATCAAGGAGTTGAGATTATGGGAATAACCAAAGCGAAAACGGCGAAAGAAATCAATGCCGAAATCAAAGCAAAACGAAACCCGGAAGCAGTTGAGCCGGTGGTTGAGGATCCGAAAGATGCGCCTGTTGGGGTTGAAGATACTAACGATGCTGGAGCCGCTGAATCTTCTGAAGAAGCCAAAGACGGATTACAAAGCGCCGACAACGCTGGCGCAAGTGATTCTGAGGAAGAAACAGAGGATCAGAAGATCCCTGGCCCGGAAGCAAGCTGATGAAAACCGGTAGGCCGCTGCTCTTTGAAAGCGTGGAAGCGCTAGAATCGGCCATTGAAGCTTATTTTGAGAGCTGCTGGGAAGAGGTTTGGATTCAGAATCGCCGGCTAGATGATCAAGGTAAGCCGATCAAGGATCCGCAAGGCGGATTTGAGCTTGAATGGGTACAGAAGCTTGATCGCAACGGCAAAGTGATTCTCCGGCAGATGAAGCCGTATAGTATTACAGGCCTAGCAGTTGCGTTAAATACTTCCCGGCAAACGCTTTTAAACTATGAAGCTCGGCCAGAGTTTTTTGACACTATAAAAAGGGCGAAAGATATTTGCGAGAGATTTCTGGAAGAGGGATTGCTTTGCGGCGAGATCCCGGCTGCTCCAGGCATCTTTAACGCTAAGAATAATTACGGATGGATTGATCGTACTGATCAGTTTGTTGCGGCCACAGTTACAGAGATGCCAACGATCAAGAAAGATGGCAAGGATATGAACTTTAACATCGGCCCGGATGCAGAAAGCAACGCCACATGACCTTAGAGCTGCCCAAATTGTTAGATCTACCGGCGTTATTACTGCAAATCGTTGATAAGTTTGATCTTTTTAGATATTTTCTCGCAGAGGGTGGGCGTGGCGGCGGCAAAAGCCAGGGAGTTGCCCGGCTGTTGCTATACCTTGCCGGCCATTTTAAGCTGCGCATCGTGTGTGGCCGGGAGATCCAGAAGAGTATTGATGAATCGGTTTATACCATATTTAAAGATCTGATCATTGAAAACCAGCTTAACTTTGAAGTACAGGCGCAGCGGATCATCCATCGAAAGACCGGTACGGAGATCAATTTCAAAGGTTTCCGGGAGCAAGGATCGGTAAACATCAAAGGTTTAGAGGGCGTTGATATTCTCTGGATCGATGAGAGCCAATCGATCACGCAGCATACGCTGGATATTATCATACCAACGATCCGGAAGAGCAAAGCCAAAGTATTCTTTACCATGAATCGGCATCTAAAGAATGATCCGGTGTACAAAGAGTTTGTGAATCGGGATGATTGCTTACACATTAAGATCAATTACCTGGATAATCCATTCTGTTCAAAGGAGCTGATCCATGAAGCTGAGTTGTGCCAGGCCAACAGGCCGGATGATTATCCGCATATCTGGCTGGGCGAGCCGCTTGAAGAAGCGGATAATTTTTTGTTTACTGAGCAGCGTTTACTTGATTGCGCTGGCACAGATTTTCTTGGCTGCGGCCATCATGAAATGGTTATGGGCGTGGATCTCGCCAGATACGGAGAAGATAAATGCGTAGCGAAGATCTTACAGAAGCGAGGGCCGCTGAAGTTTGAAACAAAGCATACTGAGCGCTGGGGTAAAAAGAATCTGATGGAATCCACAGGCCGGATCGTGGATCTTATGACACGCTTTAAGCTGGATGCAGTTGCGATTGATGCCGATGGCCTGGTTGGAGTATGTGATCGGCTTACGGAATTGAAGTACAACATCAATGAGTTTCATGGCGGCTTCTCCGGGAAAGATCATGTTGAAGCTTGGCAGAGTTACGCAAATGTAAAAACAGAGTGGTATCACAAGCTTGAGATCCTAATCGGCATGGGATACATGGGCGAGATCGATCAGCATACGATTGATAGCTTGCTTACCATCATGTTTACGCATCGATCCAATGGCTCGAAGATCATTATCAGCAAAGAGATCATGCGATCCAAAGGGTTTAAATCGCCGGATGAAGCTGATGCTCTGATGATGGCCCTGTACGCAACGCAGTTCATTGGCCGGAAGATCGAAGAGAATGAGGATTTTAAAACGCCAATCGTGGCTCAGAAGCCGCAAGATGGCAATTTATTTAGGATAGCCGGTTACAGATGAGCGATGATACAAAGAATTGGTTATACAGATTGCATTTCCCTTGCCGGAAGAAACGATGCAACTGTGATAAGATTATCAAGGATGCGGAGAAATACTTAGATGAGAAAGTTAAAGCAGATGGTAAAGAGATCAAAGCGAATCTTGATCCGCAACTTCGTTGATCTACATTCCAGGGATGGAGAGAGATCCCGGCGCAAGCGGCAGATCAAAGCCGGATCCTTAACAGCAAGCAATGGATTGGTAACATAGTGTATGAATGGGATAATGAGTATGCACATCCGGGAGATGATCTTATGAAGCCGAATGAATGGGTATTAACGATCTTGCAAGTAGCAGCGCCGGTGTACGCTTTTAGCATCGGCAACAAACCAATGGGGATCTTTTTAACGATATGGCTGATTATGTTTGGTATTGCAGAGGTAGTATCCAAAGCGATAACCGGTGGAACACTATCACAGAATGTTTGGAAACAACCGAAACATCGGCGAGTAATCTTATCCTTACTCATGATTGCCGGAATGATCGCTCTTGGATGGCACTTTATATGGGGTTGATAAAGATCTCTGCTATAATAATAATAACGATTCTGGCAATGTTCGGCGCTTATATGCTTTTTCTATTCTGGCCGATCATCCAGGCAGCGTACTAGGGAGAAACGATATGGCATCATTTATAAGAAGATTGTTTGGCGGCGGATCAAAGCCAAAGCCGGCTCCTGTACCGGCAGCTCCAGCTCCAGCGCCTAAAGCTCCGGCAGCTCCGGCAGCTAAAGCGGAAGATACCGGCGGAACGCCAGCCCAGCCACAAGGTAAAACTCAATCCGGATCAACGAAGCAGAAGAAGCGCACAGGGCGCACAGTTTATACTGAAACATTAGGATTATCGGCAGCACAGAGATCCGGTACTAATCTTAAAACATTAACCGGCCAATAGGAGCAGAGCAATGATCTTAGATGATAAGAGATTACATTTCAATTATGATGCCGATAAATATATCCATCGGCGCTATCTCGGCTTCACAACAGCCATCGGAACAGCGATCTTAGGCGCAACAGCCGGAACAGCAGCGGCCACAGCAGTTGGCATAGGAGTTACCGGCCTGGCAGCATACGGCGCTTACAAAGGATTCAGCGCATTAACAGCGAAGCCAAAGGAAGTTGCAACGGCAGATCTACCGGGAGCGGCGGCATTAAAGGAAGCAGAGCCATCATACAACCGAGCTGAAGAGCTTGCAAAGAAACAAACCGATGCAAAGCGCAGAGGGATTGCCCGGAACAAGCCACAATATACATCGCCATTGGGCCTAACGCCATTGGATCAGAGCAACCTAAATCTTAAAACATTGACCGGAGCGTAATGACAACAGCAACCAAAGAGCAAGAGTTTATCGTTACCCGGTACAGCGAAAGTTATGATCCGGATGTAACAAGGTTATGCCAGGCGTTTAGCGATGAAAGCTTGCATGAGTACGGCCTTGAGGTTAAGCCGGATCGCCTAGCGCAAATGACAGAGGTTTGCAAGGATATTTCATTCTTCCTTACCATTGATCGCAAGGTTGTTGGCTTGATCGCCGGCATGAAGCAAGAGAATCTAACCAATGGCAAGCTCGCATTGCAAGAAGTGATCTGGTATGTGGATAAGGATTACCGAGCCAATGGCCGGATCCTATTGCAATACTTTGAGGAAGCAGCAAAGATGATGGGCGCATCATGCGTTGTTATGGGATTGATGTGCAACTCCGGCATGGATAAGCTAGATAAGTTTTATAAACGGATGGGATACAAGCCGTTTGAGATTCAGTATTTAAAGGAGATTACATAATGGCAGATCAGATCGCAGAGTTATCAGCAGAGAAGATCGTACAGCACAAGGGAACGCTCAAGGGCCAGCGATCTAACTTTGATACCTATTACCAAACCTTGCATGATTATTTTTATGTTGAAGCGGAGAACATCAATCGATCATATTATCCCGGTACTGAGCTTGATTATCTTTATTTACTTGATGGAACGAGTTTAGAGCTTTCCGACATACTCGCATCCGGCGTGGCAAACTATCTAACGCCATCAGCTTCCAAATGGTTTACGCTTGAGCATCCGGATAAAAACATCCGGGATGATAAAAAGGTACGGATGTGGATGCAAGATGTGGCCGATGAAGTAAACTTTGTGCTGAACAGATCCAACTTCTATAACCAGATGCCGATCTTTTATAAATCATCCGGCGTGTATGGTACATCAGTTATCATGCTGGAAGAGGATGTTGAGGATGAGATACGTTTCTATAACTTGCCGATCCGCCATGTTTACATTACAGAGGATGCCAGGGAGAAGCCGCTTGAGTTTTACATGACCTTTGAGTATAGCGCCGAGCAAGCATTTACGAAGTTTGGCGATAAGTGCGATAAAGATATTATCGAATCGATCAAATCGAAGCGAGATGCTGATAAGAAATATGAATATGTTTATTATCTAGGGCCGAGAGTGATCCGGGAGTTTGGCAAGAATACGCAAGATAACATGGCAATCCGGGGAGTTTGGGTTGAAGCGAAAACAAATAAGATCATGGCAGAAGAGGGATACAATGAGATGCCGGCTGTTGCGCATCGATTCTATAAACGGCCACGCATTGCATACGGCTTCTCGCCGGCCATGAAAGCATTGCCCTGGATCCGGATGTTGAACACGATGGCCGATACGATACTCCGGGCAGCTATGAAGCAAACAGATCCGCCAATCGCCGTACCGGATAGCGGATTCTTAGCGCCAATGAACTTCAACCCTAGAGCGCAGAATTATTACAAAAAGGGAAAGCTTGAT
>Ga0255055_10001695_pt1 | contig 15815 bp, 16 predicted proteins | sample JV7_2_27_MG_FD_188633 | JGI IMG/M metagenome (GOLD analysis project Ga0255055, IMG submission 188633) | Seawater microbial communities from Jervis Inlet, British Columbia, Canada - JV7_2_27 | ecosystem: Environmental > Aquatic > Marine > Inlet | place: Canada: British Columbia | collected... | reverse complement strand
GCCACCTGCCAATTTATCCACGAGAAAGTATCCGTGTTCATTGTCGGTCCCTGCGGCACCGGTAAAAGCCATATCGGTCAAGCTTTAGGCCATTGCGCTATCCGCAACGGCTACGATGTACTTTTTACGACTCAAAGCAAAATGTTGGGAAAACTGCACGCGGCCAGGGCCACCAATACCTACGATCGGCAGTTTAACCAGCTGACCAAGGTCAGATTGCTAATCATCGACGACTTCGGCCTCAAGCCGTTGCGCTCACCTCAGGATGAAGACCTGCATGATATCATCTCCGAGCGCTATGAACGCCGTTCCACCATCGTTACCAGCAACCTGGATCTATCCGAATGGGGAGAAGCCTTCCCAAACCGTCTTTTAGGCGCTGCTACCATCGACCGGCTGCGCCATGGTGCTTATAAAGTTGTGCTGGAAGGCAAGAGCTTTCGATGCATGAAACCAGATCAAAAAAACACAAAATCAACCAGCGTGATGGAAGTAGCCAAGAAAAATAAGAGCAAAAAACCTGATGGCCCGGCAAAGGGCTCTAAGTGAGTGGGTTTTGGGTAATGGTAACCTATGGGCCGGACACAGATCGTTGATTGTAGGGCATTGTCGTAAGCCATTTTTCCGACAAATCAAAGATAGGAAAAAAAATATGGAACAAACCGTTTACAACCCGCAAAAAGGCAGGCTGGAAACAATTAATATCGATTTTACGGATGAAAACACAACTTGGTTTGACGGCCATGCAAACATTGAAGAAATTTATGCGGTATCAACATTCGTGGTAAAATCCGGGACTTTTAATTGTCGTTGAGGGGAGATAATAATTGTCGTTGATCAGCAGCGCAAAAACCATAAAAAAAATTGTTGCAAAAGGGGGTGAAAAACTCTAATTTAAAGGCCCTCCGAGACCCCTAATTTTGCCACTTTAAAGTGGCTCCATTACGCCGGACATGGGTGGCTCCATTAGGGCGGTCATCAACATATTCAGGCCGGAAAACGTCAAATCGGTTTAGTCGGGCAAATAGAACATCAAGTTAGGTTCTTTTTTGGCACTGATTTATTAAATCCAAAATGTGTAGCCTTTAACCATTTTATCTGATTACCCCAATTATTTGAAACCCCACCAGTATCCGCTCTAAAACTCTAACTTATAAATTTAGCGGTCTTTACTCGGTTGTGACCGGATTTGTCACGGCAGTGCGCTATAATTTTATGGAAAAAAGCACCTATTTCATAACCTTACGATTCTATTCAAGAAATCATTCGATCTTGCCGATAATAGATAAGAACCCATACGCCTCATCAAAGGTTTGCAAAATTTGGGGATAAACTCGGTAACATAGTTCTAATTGGAGGAATTCCATGCTTGGTTTAAAAAAATTTAAGGGCGATGGCGGATTTATCTGCGGGGATTTAACCATTCATAAAACTGCCAATATAAAAGAGATCGACAAAGGACAATCCATAAATGGAGTATCATGCTCTGGTGAACAGAAAATATATGAAGTTCGTGGAGATGGCATCAAACTCGATCTCGGCTATACAACATGGGCAAATGGCGAAAAAGACATACGTACAGCTTATAGTGTAAAAGGACCAGTTGCAATTAGGCGTCTCGAGCGTGGCTTAAGACTCCAAATTAGTCCACCTGATAATGCCCGAAACGGCCAAGTTCTCGATTATGTTATCTTAAAGCAGGCCCGAGTGAAAATTGAGACATTCAATAAATGGTCCACCCTTTGCAAAGCCAATAGAGAAGAACTCGATAGGGGGTCTGGTTTGGATTCTTTTAAGATATTAGAAAGCGCCGGTGCTCTTTATCTGGGAACAAAAGAAGAGTTATTTGGTGCAACAGATAGGAATCGCTCATTTCTTTGCGCAAAATTTGAAATGGAGAATAAGCTTTTTCCTGCGGTTGCTTTTGTGATTACTCGCGTATTACCTTTGATTAATGAATATCCTGCCCGATAAGTTCGAGTAAGTCCAGACATGATTCAATAATATTTTAGACTTAAATAAGAGCATAGAAAATTTTGCATACAACAATAATCTTAGCAATTTTCTATACGACCTCACACATAAATAGATGACATGAACAAAGAAGTTCCAATAAAGCATTCTGCTCAAGTTGGAGTATCTGATCGCGTTAAATTCTATAATCAAAATCGAGAATATTTTGGTTATGTTTGTAAAAAGGGAAGAAGGTACGCTTTTATCGTTTGTAATGACGAAAGCGAATTTAGGGTTCCTTACCAAAAGTTGTATAAAATTTATGGGGCAGCGAAACGTCAGATATTGAGTCGTACAGATAAATTACGACTCCAATTTCATGTCAATGATAAGGTGAGCTTCGATTTCAAAGGGCGGGAATTTTCCGGAATTATCACCCGACTCAACCCAAAACGAGCGTATATACTGGGTGACGATGAGAAAGAGTATCAAGTTCCCTATGAGCTGTTGACTCTGCTCCTTTCAAACCAAAACACGCATGGCACTGGAGAAAACAGGGGTGAAAAAGAACTCGCTGCCATTGCCCAACTTGCGAAGGAATTGCTGGATCAGCATCAATTAAATGACTGGAGTTTCCAGTTTGATCACGCAACCAAACGGGCAGGTTGTTGTCAGTACGGCCATCATGTGATTTCTCTGTCCTATGACTATGCAAAACATGATACTTATGCTGATATTCAGGAAACTATTTTACATGAGATTGCCCATGCATTGGTTGGAAAAGAACATCATCACGATGCTGCTTGGAAAGCCAAGGCTCTTCAAATCGGATGTTCAGGAAACCGTTGTCACGACATCCGATTTACTCCACCACGATATATTCTAAAATGTGAAAATAATTGCTGGGTTGCAACGGCCGAACGGAGGAGGCGAGGCAGCATATGTAGAAAGTGTCATGGAAAGCTCGTCTATCTCACTTATACTGAAGAACGTTGGACACAAGAACAAAAACACATCACTGTTGAAGGGGGATCAAATAAAAACTAGACTGTTCTTAACTTTTTAACTTCTGCTATTAAAATCAACCAATCAAGCAAATCCCCATCTAATTTTTCCCCATAAGTATCATCTTTTCCTGATATCAAATTTCCACTGCCCATTACTGTCAGCTAAATAGGGACGATGCTGGTATATTGCGTTTCTAATTCTTGTCATTTAATATTTTCAAAAATGCCTTTAAGATCATCTCTGCCTCAGCCCTTTCAGTTTTAATCAACACCCTGTGATCCACCGTCGCATTTGATATATTTATGAGGTGCCTTTCGATTCTATTTTTCATAAAGTCTAAAAATTCGCTGACTTGGTTCCCGCACATTGTTTTCATAATTGAAATCCTCCTTTGAGATGTTAAGTTGGCCGGTTAACCCGTTGGCCCGTTTACCCGTTAAATTCTGAATAATTCCTTTATTTTAATCTACTGAGCGGGTTGCAGGAGAACCGGCAAGTATTTCTTTTTGAATTCATCTTAGCAGGGGGGTGTGACAGATACGGTCACGGGGGCAGGGCGCTTTTGGCGCCAGCTTAAAGCTCATAGCTGAAAGCTCAAAGGGGTATGCAGATTACATAGATAGGGTAGGTCATAATTTATCCGCAGATTAAGCAGATTTCGCAGATTACACAGACCCGTCTTCGCTCTGGCGAGCTTCGCCGCGGCAGGTTACTCAGTTTTTTATAAAATACATAAGAGCAAGGTCGACTTTGGGGTCAGCTCAGAGGGCTAATTAAGGTCTGAGTGCTGAGGACTGAGGACTGGGGCCAAAACCAGGACTGGAGACTGAGGGCCCGCCGTCGTCACGCTTTTAGCATGGTTGTGGACCGGCAGGCAGGCCGGCTTGGATCAAATGTCTTCCAGCCTTTCGGCAATCCATATTTTAATGAGTGACTGGCGGGCGACACCGAGACGCCTGGCCTCCCTGTCCAGGCGATGGATCATCCAGACAGGAAAATCAACGTTCACCCGTTTTTGTTCCTGCCCGGGTTTTGTTGCGCGGGATAGGTCAAGGTACTTTGTAATATCCTCACCTTTATCAAATTTTTTATCAAAATTACTCGCTTTCATAAATATCAACCTCTTCATTTCTTGATCGGCGAACCGATATGATTCTTATTTTTTCAAGGCGATGGGTAAAAACTGCCGACCAGCATTTTTCAGCAATCTTTCCGATCAGAAGATACCGTGGTTCATCCGTTGTCCTGGCCGGGATTACAACGCGATCCGGGTCCTCCCATAAAAGCTGTGCTTCAAAAAAATCGATGCCATGCTTTTCCCGATTTTTTTTGCTTTTATCGTTATCGAATTCAATTTCCATTTAAGTATATTAAATATACCTATTTTATACTTTTTGTCAACAATATTTATATCTCTACGCCACCGGACATGTCAGACAGCGTTTTTTGCGTAAGTTGAATATACTACAACCGAAGCCTCTCCAATCCCTATATAGTGGTTGTCAAAAAAACGTTCCGGTGTTCAAACGTTTTTTTTCTACAACCCCTTATGCCGCAATTCCGTATTTCGGAACATTATCATGGAAAGCGGTATAAATCCCAGAATTCAAAACCGGTGACCGGATCTGTCAAAGGGGCGTGATATTCTGTTCATGTCATTGAGAAAAATAAGGGTAGGTACCAAAGAGATAGAATCTATAACGAAGGGAGCAGACCCAATGGCTGAAGACAAAGAAATCAAGACTGAAAAATCGAATTTAAAGAAGGGGGAGGGTACCATATTGATTGTTGATGATGATTTGTCCATTCGCCGAGTGTTAAAAGAATTTCTGAATTCAAAGGGTTTTGAAGCGCATACAGCTCCTTTGGCTGGAGATGCAATTGAGATTTCGAACGAAACCAACTTTGACCTTGTTATTACCAATATAAGGATGCCCGGAATGGACGGCCTCGAGCTTACCAGGTTGATTAAGAGCAGATATGATTGGGTTTTCCAAACCGGGTGCTTAGCACCCGGTTTCACCCGCAACGATTGGGGCACTTCGCGCCCCTGTCTTTTCCCGCCTATGCGGAAAAATCCAAGCCACCCGCTGTGCGGGTGGTCGTTGACTCAGATGTAATCATTATGACCGGTTATCATAGTTTCAAATATGAGGAGGCGCTCCGTATCGGCGCAAGTGACTTACTGCACAAGCCGGCAAAGCTGGAAGATTTGCTGGACAGCATAAACCGTGTTCTCAACAAATAAAATTGCGAAAAAATTTGGATAAAACACAATATAAAAAATTTAGCGGGAATGACCGGATCTGTCATGAGGCTCTGGTAGATTATGACTAAAACAAAATCTTTAGAAAGGAGCAGTATAGATCATGAACATCAAAACTTTGAATTTTTCGAAAATTAGTTTCTTTTTATTTCACATTCTTTTTTTTATCGCCACAATCTCCTTTGTATTGCCGGGTTCCGCACCGGCTGCAACCGACGTACGGGATTCGATGGTGAAAATTTACTGTGTGCAAAACGAACCTGACTACGACAATCCCTGGCAGATGAAAGGACCCGAGGCGTTCAGCGGGTCGGGGGCTGTCATTGCCGGCAACCGGATTCTGACCAATGCACATGTCGTCAGCGACCACACGTTTATTCAGGTCCGCCTGCATGGCCAGGCAAAGAAACACCCGGCAAAAGTCATTGCAGTCTCCCACGAAGCCGACGTCGCCTTGCTGACCGTTGACGACCCCTCATTTTTCAAAGGCATAAAACCGCTCAAACTCGGCAGATTGCCGGAAATCGAGGAGGAAGTTATTGTGTGCGGTTTTCCCGAAGGCGGCGACACCCTCAGCACCACCAAAGGTGTGGTTTCCCGCATCGAAAGCCGGCGTTACGCTCACAGCCTGATGGAACTTCTGGCCGGCCAGCTGGATGCAGCCATTAATTCGGGCAACAGCGGCGGACCGGTTATGGTTAACAACCGCATCGTCGGGGTGGTGATGCAGACCCTGAAAGAATCCGAAAACATCGGCTACATGGTCCCGGTGCCGGTAATAGAGCATTTTTTGACGGATATAGAAGATGGGCGTTACGATGGCTTTCCGGAAGACGGCCTGCTTATTCAGCCTCTAGAAAATGCGAGCCTCAAAAAAATGAATGGGCTAAATGACGATCAATCGGGGGCATTGGTGGTGTCCGTAATCGCGGGTTCGGTGGCCAAGAACCGGATTTTTCCCGGAGATGTGCTTCTTTCTATAGACGGCCATCGGATTGCGGATGATGGCACGGTTGAATTTCGCCCCCGGGAACGGACCAGTTGTGACTTCTATGTCAAACAGCACCAGATCGGAGAAGATATCGTTTACAAAGTTCTGCGCTACGGCAAAGAAAAAACCGTTAAATTTTCCCTGGACAAAAATTCCCGGAACAGCAGGCTGGTGCCGAAATACCGGTATGACGTGCGCCCGTCTTACTACGTGTACGGCGGTCTAGTATTTTCCCCTTTGACTTTGAACTACATCATGACCTGGGGTGATAACTGGACCGAAGATGCCCCTTTCAATTTAGTCAACTATTTCACACACGGGCTTCCGGCCAAGGAAAATGAAGAGGTCGTCACCATAATTAAGGTTCTGCCGTCCGATGTCAACACCGCCTACGACGATTTCACCAACGAACGAATCATTATGGCCAACGGAAAAACAATCATAAACCTTCGCCACCTGATCGCCATCGTGGAAAGCAGCACGGAAGATCCGTTTGTGGTTTTTGTAACTGAAAAGGGGCACAAGATCGCCCTCGATCGCAAAAAGGCCGAGCGTGATCAGGTCGCGATTTTAGCGACTTATCAAATTTTATATGGCAGATCTCCGGATCTCAAAACAGCTGTGAGCAACAATAATGCAAAAAGTAACGAGCTGGCGAAAGCTTCATCAACGCAGGTTAATTAAGACAAAGATTGTTAGAAGCATTATGAAAATCAAACAGACTCAGGTACCCGATTTAGTTTTCGACGCCTGCCCTTCATACAAGAAGGCCTGGCCCAATATAAATTTGGGCAATTTAAGAGGCAAAAGGCATTCAGTTCCCATTCTGGCCGGACTTGCAAAGCATGTTGCCCGGCTGTGGAAGGATCAGCGTTTTGAAGAGTTTCCATCAATATTTAATTTGATAGAGACTCTGCATGTAGAAGGAACCGAGAAAGTTATTGATGACGTGGTGTACTTTTTCACAGAGACGCTGTACATCGAACTTGAAAATCGTGGCATTAACCCGCGCTTTATGGATCGTTGGCTCGGCCCTGAAAGTAGCTACTGGCTCAATGTCATTAAAAAAATTCTCGGCTGGAATTGAAATTTTCAGAATTAGATTTTAGCAGAATAAAAATTGACGATAATAATTTAGAGCGATAAAATCAAAGATAAATGCTGGAGAATATATGCAAATCAGAAACTACTATTATAAAAACTTCAAAGATGATTTGTTAGGATTCTTGCCAGACACCAGATTGCCCTATTTTGGGCATACATGGCAGCACGATTGCGGTAATTTAAATGATGTAGATTCTCAATCCAGAGCTGCCTTCTTAATTTGTCTATATTTCACTGTTCTGGTTGATCAAACCATGCATGCTCACTTTATCCGGGATTATCCGAAATTTGAGAAATTTACCCGGTATCCCAAATTTTGTCATGGTCTGGCTCAATTTCACAAAAATCCAAGAGACATATTATATGTCCCGGTTAAAAAGGGTTTGGTTAATCGGGAAAATATAGAATCTTTAATAACGCATGGAATGGAGCTCTTCGTTGATGAAGTAATTGAATTTTTACAAGATCATATGTCCCATATCAAACCTGAAGCGTTCTTTGAAAAGCTCATTTATGATCCGGATGTTCAAATCCCTTTGATCTTTGTACTCGCAGACAATAGCTTAAAAGAAGATATTGTTTTCAAGGCGTATGAAGAACTTAAGAAAGCGGTTAAAAAACATATTTCCGAATATAAATTAAAACGACCAAAATCCAGAGGCAAATTCATGAACACTAATACTCTTAAAAAGTGCTATGACGGACTAAAAGAAATTGTCGGTGAAGATATTGAGAGTTTCGAGATAGTTAATGAAGTTGAAAATTACCGCCAGTTTTGGAAACCTAAAAAAGGTGTTAAAGTAGTGCTCCTGGCTGAATCTCATATATTTACGGAGGAAAAAGAATTTAAATGCCAGTTAAAAAGTTCAAATCTCAATTTGGATGGATATCCAAAAAACTATGTGAGATTTGTATACTGCCTTGCTTATGGTGAAAATGATTTACTAGAAAATGATTCCTGCGTAAATAAGAATAGAGGAAGCTCGCAGTTTTGGAAAGATTTATACAGCTGCGTTTTCAAAATTGAAGCTAATGATGATTTTGATCCAGTTTTGAAAAAAGGAACTCCAAATTTTAGCAAAAGGATCAACAATAAAATAAAATTATTAAGAACTCTCCAGGAATGCGGAATCTGGCTTGTTGATGCGAGCATTATAGGATTATATAGAAGCAATGCCTATGGTACTGCCGACTATCAAAGACTTAAAAATGAGGTTATTTCTTCCTGCTGGCACACTCACACGAAACATGAGTTGAAAAAGGCTGACCCTAATTTTATCATATGTATAGGTAAAGATGTTGAAGGACTTTTAGAAAAACATCTAAATAAAGAACCGTTTAAGGGTCGATTCGATAGTATTCCTCAACCGCAGGCTCGACGAGATAGTATCAGTATTTGCAAGGCCTTTGAAAAATATTTCACGCTCTGTAAAAAATTCTGTCGATATAATTGGAAAAAATTCTATGTTTTATTGATAAAAGTCATTGTTACATTACTTGTGTTTTATGGCCTCATTTATAGCATGACATGAAGTGTCATATCGCGAAATAAGGTCTTTTTGAAATTCCAGAATATTTCTGATCATTTCATCTTCAATCTCACCTTGTTTATGTTCGATCATCTTGAGTGCCTCATTGAAATGCCCAGCCCTTCGCAGAAGATCAACGGTAATTGCGAGATCTGCCCCAGGTTCATCCGAAATTGTTTGTCCACTTAATTCCGCCTCCCTGATTAAATTAACAGCTTGTATGCGGCATTGCTTCGCTGATTGGTCATCTCTGGAGTCATCACATGCCCAAGCAGCATGAATAGTGGTCCATGTAGATTGGGCCAAATCACCATTTACATTTTCCAACATGGCTTTGCACAAGAATGAACTTGCGAGTTCTGGATATTTACTGCTTCCTAGTTGGTACTGATATTTCTGGCTGTTAATCCTTGAGTCGACGGCTTTAGAAACTTTTTCGATGTTTGATGCACAGTATCCACAATGCGGACAGCGTTGAACCCAGGTGTTTATTGTGTATCTCATATGAGCGGGTGGACGTGTGTCCAAATCAAGTGAACCAAATGTGTTGGTACTGACAATAATGTCATGCTCGCTCTTTTTGCTGCAAATTCTGCAATTAACCGTACCCTTAAACATCGTCGTCATATTTCCGCCTCCTCTCAGTTAAACAATAGCTGCCATGACCTGATCTTATCATGTGATTTTGACAGATCCGGTCATAACCTGATTTTTTTCCAAGCGGATAAAAAGTCATTTCTGAATGACCGGATCTGTCACACCTCTCTGATATTATCTCCTAAAAATGAGAAAATTCATAAGGAGGGCATACATATGGTGGAAAAAATGAAATTAGGAGAAATTCTTTTTGAAGCTGGTTTGATATCGAAAGAGCAGCTGCAAGAGGCACTGGCTGACCATAAAAAATCAGGTTTGAAATTGGGTCAGTTTCTGGTGAGAGAAGGCATTGTCAGTGAATTAGACATGGTGAATGCGCTGGCTGATCAGCTGAAATTGGACGTCTACAGGCCGTCCAGGCATGCAGTTGACCCTGAGCTTGCGAAAATTGTTCCGTTTGAACTGGCCAATAAATACCAGGTGGCACCTTTTGAAATCGATGACCACCTCCTCAGGGTAGCCATGCCTGACCCACTGGGTATACGTGCTATGGATGCGATTGAAGATAAAACTCAGTTAGAAGTGGAAGCGGTCATCTGCACGGAGCAACAATTGATTCAGCTGCACAAACGCCTTTATGGTGCATACACGGGTATCGGCGGTGTTCTCAAAGGAATCGGTGAGGTGGAAATCGACGATGGAGAAGAAAAAACCGCTGAAACCGAAGATGTCGAGGTGAGCATCCTCCAGGGGATGGCTGAAAAAGCCCCGGTAGTAATGCTGGCCAATTCGATCATCTCCCAGGCTGTGCAGGAAGGTGCCAGCGACGTGCACGTCAGTCCGCAAAAAGATTATGTCCGGGTGCGGTTCCGGGTGGACGGCAGACTCCATGAAGTACCATCGCCGCCGAAGCAACTGTTTTTGCCGCTTGTTTCCCGGCTGAAAATTTTGGCCCATATGGACATCTCTATCTCTCGAAAAGCCCAGGATGGAAGGTTCAACGTCAAGATGAAAAACAGGGATATCAATGTGAGAGCCTCCACCATACCGTCCATTTACGGGGAGAACGTAGTGCTTCGTCTGTTGGACACCAGCAATGGTGTCTACTCACTTGAACGTCTCGGTATGGCCGAACCCGATAGAAAAAAACTGGAAACCATGATTACCCGACCGCACGGCATGATATTAAGCACCGGCCCCACCGGAAGCGGCAAAAGCACCAGCCTTTATGCAATTTTGAAGGAGGTCAATCAGCAGGACATCACATAATCACCGTGGAAGACCCGGTGGAGTACCGCATCAAAAACATTATGCAGGTACAGTTGAACACGAAAGCAGGAATGAATTTTGCGGGCGGGCTGCGGTCCATCCTGCGCCAGGACCCGGATGTGGTCATGGTAGGTGAGATCCGGGATCTCGAAACCGCCAGGGTGGCCGTTCAGGCCGCTTTGACTGGACACCGGGTGTTGAGCACCCTACACACCAATGATGCTACCGGCGCTGTTACGAGGCTTATAGATATGGGTATAGAGCCCTTTCTGGTGTCTTCGGTAATGGCCGCTTCATTTGCCCAGCGGTTGGTTCGAAAGATTTGTCCAAACTGCAAGGAACCATACTATCCGTCCGAAGAAGTACTCAATCACTGGAACCTTGATGTATCGAACAGCCAACACTTTTTTAAGGGCAAAGGGTGCATCAACTGTATGCACACCGGATATAAAGGTCGAACGGGTATATACGAGGTACTGGTGGTCGATGAAATGATTCAAGATTTAATTTTAAAAAAGAAGCCGGCTCACGAAATCACCCAAGCCGCGGTCGAAACCGGCAAACTTAAAACCCTTAAAGAGAATGCTGTTGAAAAGGTGTTAAAAGGAATCACAACCCTGGAGGAGATCGCATCGGTGGTGATGGACTGATGGAGGAAAGTTTGAATGCTGTAATTTTCCTACTGTCTGTTTTATGCGGTTAAGGTCTTTTCCACCGGCTCCATGCCGTTGGCATAACCGGCCATCACTTCTATTGCTTCGGCCTGGATTTCGTTCCTTAACTCCTCAGGTTCGAGGACGATGGCTTTGGAACCCCAGCGCATGATCCAGGCCTTGAAATCTTTGGTACAGGCCACATCGGCCTCAAAAAGAACGGAGCCGTCGGGGTTATCGTGGATTTTCTGGGTTTCATGCCAGATTTTTTCTTTGATGTATTCAGCAATGTCAGAAGAAAATAATACTTTGACCTTTTCCGGTTTGCCGTGAAACGCACCGAAGCTGTTTCCCATGAATTCTTCGATATCAAAATCATCCGGCACCTCAAATATTTCGTCGGTGAGACCAAGCATTTTGATTCGATCAACAGCAAAAACGCGAATCTCCTTTATCCATTTGCAGTGACCGATCATGTAGAAAGTGCCGTCAAGGAACCATAGCTTGTAAGGTGCCACTTTTCTCTTTGTCTCTTTTTTGCGGCTCATCGTGTAATATACAATATCGATAACTCTCCTGTTGATCACCGCCTTGTTAATCTGCTCGATGAGTTTCTTGTATTTGCTGTATGGTTTGTAAGGCTTTGAGCCCACTTTTAGGCTTTGTTCGACATTTTTCAGATATTTTTTGGATTCCGGTGGAAGGGTGGTTTTGATTTTCTGAAAAAGCTCTTCCAGAGAATCATAAAAAACCGTGCCTTTCAGTATTTTGAGGGCATCCCTGCCGAAATAAAGAGCCATGAGTTCCGGCAGTTTGAACGTCATCGGCATCGGCTTCCTTGCGGAATCAAGCAGACACCAGAGGGTTTTACCGTTTACATTTTCGGTATAAAGGGGAAACCCGGCTACCTCGAGGGCATTCAGATCCCGGTAAACCGTCCGCGGGTGGCAATCCAGATTTTTAGCCAGATCTGAAACTGACTTGCCGTACCTGGAAGTTACGAGCGTTTGAAAAATTTTCCATTGCCTGGCTAATTGATCACCCCGTGCCATGTTATATCCTTTTTTATATTGGTTTAGACAGGATTTACCCCGGTTAAATCCGCTTCGCTTCTTTTCTTAGGGAAAAATTTAACTGGGCGAGCAGGATTAATTGGATTATTTTTCCTTCCTCATTTCCCGGACGGAAATGAGGAAACCCAATCCGCCTCAGCGGAATGACTGTTACTGCTCGGTCAGGGTCAGCCGTATAAATGAGTCTGTATCCGTCTGTGTAAATCTGTATCTAAAAACAATTTCTCACGATTATATATCGGTCTAAGTAACTTAAAACTTTAGTGATTAAAAAAGATCACGGGTTTGACCGGATCTGTCAAAACCTTGTGGTATCTTGTAATCAGAATGAGGTTGGGATGAAAATTCGTGAATTAAGTGATAGGGTGCAAAACGAAAAATAAGGTAACGTGCTATGAAGAAGTTAATAATGATATTGGTCTGCTCTATCCTCCTTTTTAGCTGTGCTACAGCAAACCATAAGATAGGAGCTGCCATTATGTCGGGCAATCAGTATGGTGACGATCCTACTGTTACGGGTCTTATGATAGGATTCGATGTTCTCACGTTCTTAGTAACTTCTATCGACTTAGCACCTGAAGATCCAGGATCAAGCAAACAACCTTGGCGCTGTCACGAAGAGTCAGAGGATGGGTTCGAGGCTGAAGATTATTATGAATTACAAATGCATTGGGCATCGAAACATCCAGAGAAGTATGATGAACAAGGCAATGTTAGGGAGGATCACAATAAAGAAGCAGATGACGCTAAAAGCCTCACAGACGAAGAAGCCAGCGATTAAATTAAAACTATATCTATCTGGGAGTCTCCAAAAGCGTTTTTTGCCGTTCTAAAACCTCTGATATCTCCAATTAGGCTTTCTACCTGCCTTGGCAAGACTTAATATTGTAACCAAATATTCTGCCATAATTCTTCATAAACGCCGATAATCAAAGGGCAGGGTTAAAAGTTTACATAAAGACTTATTATCAGACCTTGCAGCTTCAGTAACACTATGAAAATGAGAAAAAATGGCAGGTTTCGCGAGATCGCAGCATTGGAGATAACAGCAAAATCGCCAATTTGAGACGATTTGTTATCTCGGTACAACCGGAGATTTCTGAGCGCAATCGCTTCTAAACGACACAATTTTATTCTTACGGTTCTGCGTATTTGAAGAAATGCCCGTATGAGAAAGGAAATCGAAGATTAGGACGATTTGGGCCTGGGAAGATGACACAAATTCAGTCAACCATCGTCCTACGGATTGTTACTCACACCCCAATTCACCCATGAGAGCCAGGATCATTTCGGCCAGGGTTTGGGTTGCCGGACCAGTCACGAAATCTGGGGGCCGCGGCAGGCCGTCGCAGCGTTGGAAAGAATCCCACAACTGCTCACAGGCGTCTCCCCCGTCTTCGATGATGTCTCCGGCGGCCTTTATCTTATTCCTCAGGGCTTTCTTGCGGCCGTCGGCTGAATTTCCCGGTCCATTTCCAACCAGCGAACCATCTGCATCAGACTGGTCGAAGAAATCCAGAATATCCTGGACAGTAGTCGGCTCTCCGGGTGCACTAACTCCTACTCCCGTGAATTCCACGTAAGCCGTGCCCTGTTCACCATTTGTCCAGTCGATAGCCAGCGTAGCGCTGGCGGCCCCCAAGGCAGAGGGAGAAAAGGTAACCACCACGTCCGCTGATTCACCAATTCCGAGCACCGTACCCGCCGGATCCGCCGTTATAGCGAAGTCTCCACCAGCAAGAACGAGTTCGACCGAATCGATGGTAATTGGGGGAAATCCGACGTTCTGAATCGTGATGACTGCTGATGCGGACGCACCCAGCTCAACATCTCCGAAATCCTCGCTGGAATCTACGTCTACTTGGGCGCCGGCCGCCAAGGGAAATGTCAAGAGTAAGATGAAGATGGAGAATAGGCGTAGCTTGCTTTTCATGAGACTACCTCCTTTCAAAAAAGCCTGATCGTTCAGCATCGATATCTTTACGATTGCCACCCATGACTGGTAGAGCTATCCATGCAAGGCAAGGCTTCGGTTCTGAAAGCAAATTCCGTTTGAGATTTCGGTGTTGGTTGGATTGTTGTTTAGGTCACGAGAGATCAGGCTGGCGTGTGTTACAATTAGGTAATACAGAACAAGGCATAAGTCAATAGAGACAAAGGTGGGAATGGATATCACAGGTTATTGCGGGAGATCAATATCGCAGGTTGGCGTGATCGACGGTTTCATGGGATGCATAGAATCCGTGATATCGTCAATCTATCACAGCCTTCGGAATCGGATACTGAAGGTATCGATTTCAGGTCTTGGAATCTTCACTTCATGTGACAGGCTGCTAATCAGAGAAATCGTGACTATTTGGAGATTAGCCGGCAGTTGCTATTGGTCAATGATATGAGTACCAAAGCAGGCAACCTTTATATAACTGGCCTATGCAAGATGTGGTATGCTGCCATTTAAAAGAGCTTCCAGAACAGAATGTTTAGAAGGCTCATGAAAGCAGTGGATCAATAGAATCGCCACCTGAGTTTAATTTTGTTTGACCTCTTGTTGCCGAACCTGTTATTTAAAAGCGAGTTTCATTTTCATTTAACACATATAGAATAATAGCCAACGGATAACCCCATGGAGGTTACCATGTGCTGAATTTAAGACCCCATTTCTCAAATTTAGAGATGGGGTTTTGTTTTACACTTCATAGTTTGGAATATGATATGGTTGATAACCAGGTTTCCTTATCAAAAGATGACAGCTTGCGCTTATTAAACAAGTTTCTTGTTGATAATCCAGAGCTGGAGGAATTATCAGCTAAGCTTAGCGTATTTAATATATTAAATGTTCTTCGGATCGAAAGAACTGAAATTCGACATAGTAATGTTTTAGCATGGTTGATGGATCCTCAGGGAAGTCATGGAATGGGCCAAGCATTTATTCGCAGGGTTCTGTCTACAATTCTGCTTGAAAGTGAAAGTGCGGAAATTGAGCTTACTCCAGCAAGTATTGAACTCATGAATATGGTTGATGTTGAAGTATTGAGAGAGTGGAAAAATATAGATTTGTTGGTTATCAGTGAGACCAATAGATGGGTTTTATTGGTTGAGAATAAAATAAGATCAAGAGCGTCAAGGCGCCAATTGATTAAATACATTGAACTTGTAAAGAAGGAGTTCCCAAAATTCACTATTATTTCTGTTCTGTTAACATTGGAGCCAGATGAAGGTCTTGAAGCAGCAGAAGATGCAGGATACATCACTTGGAGCCATTGTAGGTCCGTAGATTATCTGTCCTTGAAGAGTGGAGGTATTTTTAGAATCGATTAAAAAGCAGAAATGGTTTATTAGAATAAATGGGTCTCAGATTTGAGGCCTTTTTTA
>Ga0255055_10001694_pt1 | contig 15821 bp, 9 predicted proteins | sample JV7_2_27_MG_FD_188633 | JGI IMG/M metagenome (GOLD analysis project Ga0255055, IMG submission 188633) | Seawater microbial communities from Jervis Inlet, British Columbia, Canada - JV7_2_27 | ecosystem: Environmental > Aquatic > Marine > Inlet | place: Canada: British Columbia | collected... | reverse complement strand
ACGAAGAAATGAAGGATCATACTCAAACGTGGCAAAACCTCGATCGTCATCCCAAGCCACAGCACCTGCAGGATCACCCCATAGATTAACTTTGGCAACATGAACCGGCATATGTTTTACTCCTTACCTTTCGTTCGTCTGCCGGATGCTCGTTGACGCTCATGCCCTCTAAGTTTTGCAAGTTGAAGCGGGCTAATACCAGGATCGGGCAAGAATACATCCAACTGGTCGAGTTTTCGCAATGCACGAAGAATTTCAATGAGCGCGCTGAGACCACAACCTTTCCCCCCTTCTAAATCAAGAACGACACGACGCGACACGCCTGCGCGCTGTGCTAGTGTCTCCTGCGTTAAATTCTGATTCAATCGTTCTCTACGGGTTCTAACGCCGATTTCCTTGAGCACCGCCTGGTTATTCATGGAACTAAATTTCATAACGCCTCATAATTGCAACTTTAAGTATTATTAATTAACCTAATGTATCAAATTTATAACATTAAAAAAGCTTTTTGTCAAGACCATTAACTGTTGATACTATATCATAATTGCAACATTATACTATAAAATCAGGTTTAATGTACTTAATTTGATACTTTAAATACAGCTCCAACAAAACCATACCTCTAATTTAAGACAATGCCAGCAAGGGGGAAAGAAAGGTTTTTGTATAAAGTATATTTTAGATTTTTTGTATAAAGCTATCACCGCGATCAACTTGATTTCACGAATGTATAATCATCTTCGACCAACGACCATTTTATTTTTCTTTGCTGTTTGCCCCACAAGCAGGCCGTTAATAAAAAGTGAGATATCAAGAGTTAGCGACTTTTGTCAGCATCGTCAGCCACACTAGCTGCGAACGTAACAAGGCATATATTTTCTAGTACATTTATTTGGCAAAATGGCCTACTAGTTTTTCTGACCCAATTTAAATCTTATCACTCTCTGCTACTAGTTCCCGGTAATGTATATCTGCAAAATTCACTTGACAATCCCCAAGAACTTTCGTGTAATTAGACGAGACTAGAAGCTATCTCAAAAATAGTAGATTGCGTCTAAGGGTCCGCCTCCGGCGGATTAGATGCATTTTTAAGAAGCTTCTAGTATGTGTAGGAGGTACTTCTAATGAAAATGTATACAATTGAAATTGATGAAAAAGTCTGGGGATTTTTACAAAAACATGCGGAACCGTTTATCGATACGCCCAATTCGGTTTTGAACCAGATACTATTTGGTGCTGGTAAAATATCAGATGAGCAAGAATGCGTCTCCACTACCGCGCAGGTAAAGATCCAAGGGGCGCCGAAGTCCCTTTCGCAAATCCTAGAAGTCATATATGAAATGGAGGTCAACGGCTATTCCCGAACCGAGGCCACAAACCGGGTGGCTCAAAAAAGAGGTACGGCTCCTCAGACGATCACCGATAAATACTGCCGCCAAATTGGCAAAAAAGCCCATGAAATCGATCAGTTGCTATCTGAAATCGGTTACAAAGAATTTAAGGCCCTGTTAAAGGAAAAGTTTGTCGCCCACCAGCAGGTCATTGATACCTATTTTGAAACATTGATGATCTCGTAAAAAGTCAGAAAAGCAACCTTTTTACGAGTGTGTTTTGTATTTGGTGTTTAGTGTTTAGTATTCTAACATGCCAATATAGCATCATATATTTCATACCAAACACCAAACACTTGATGAATTCGACTTTTTACGAATTCATCATAGTTCGATATTCAATATTGATTAAGTTTTGGGTGCCTTTTGATACAGCGGCGAAATGTCGCGCAACGTGCTGACGACATTTTTTAGAGCGTTCAGAAAGGCGACAAAATCTTCTTTTGAGTTATCAACACCGTATGAGATAACCAGCGTCCCCTGGGCGTCGGCATGGCTGAGTCCCAAAGACAGCAGCACATGTGATGCTCGCAGGGAGCCCGTTGCACAAGCCGAGCGCGTCGATATCGCGATATTTTCGTCATCCAGCATCAGCATCACACTTTCGCCTTCGATGTATTTAATAGAAATCGACAGCAGATTGGGCAAACTGTAATCCGGATGGGTATTGACAATGTATTCGTCAATGGAATTCGGCAATTCAGTTAACAGTTTTTCTTTTAATGCCCTCAGGTGCATAAGCCGCTTGTCCATATCCCGCAATGCAAGCCCCGCTGCTTTGCCGGTTCCGATAATGCCGATAAGATTTTCGGCACCGGCGCGCTTATTATTTTCCTGAACGCCCCCTTCTAGGAGCGGAAAAATTCGGGTTCCACGGCGAATAAACAAACCCCCGACACCGGCGGGTCCGTAAAACGTATTGGAAGCAAAACTGAGCAAATCCACCCCCAGTTTATTAACATCCAATGGAACCACCCCGACTGAGTCAACGGCATCTGAATGAAAAATCACTTTTTTTTGGCGGGTAATTTGCGCGATTTCTTCAATGGGCTGGATGGTGCCGGTTTCGTTATTGCTGTGCATAACGGATACCAGAATGGTGTCCTTGGTGATGGCCTCGGCAACATCTTTGGGGTTTACGCGGCCGCTGGAATCAACCGGCAGGGATGTTACCGTAAACCCGGATGATTTGAGTCGACGCAAGCTTCGCATAACGGCATTGTGCTCGATATTGGATGTAACGATATGCTTGCCCTTATCCTCGTTGGCCAGGGCCACGCCTTTGATGGCATGATTAACCGATTCGGTCCCCCCCGAGGTAAAAACGATTTCTTTGGGGGTGCTGCAGTTCAGCAGATCCGCCACCGCCTCACGCGCCTTTTGTAGGGCTGCGGCAGCTTCCTCACCGGTTTTATGTTGACTGGAAGGGTTGTGATAGTCCTTTTCAATAGCCCCGATCATCACCTCTTTGACTTCAGGCAATAATGGTTTTGCTGAAATGTGGTCCAAGTTTATAACCTTCATAATTGCTCAAGCTCCTGGCCAGGGATTTAATGTTCCTCTTCGAGACTGGATTGACAGGCATCACAAAATGTTATGTTTTCCTGGATTTCGATATCACAATAAGGACAATAACATTTTTCGCCGTGAGAATGTTCATGCTTTTCTTTGCGGATGGGTTCAGGACGGGTTACCCCGGCCAATTGATCCTCATAATTCTGGATAGCCAACTGAAGGGCATCCGCTCCCAGGTTAGAGCAGTGCAGTTTATTTTTGGGCAGTCCTTCCAAAGCTGCGGCCACATCTTTATTGGTAAGTTGTTTGGCGTCCGCCAGGCTTTTGCCCTTGGCGATTTCAGTGATCATACTCGATACGGCAATTGCAGAGCCGCATCCGAATGTCTGGAATTTTATATCCGCGATACGTTCATCTTTTATTTTCAGATAGATGGTCATCATATCACCGCAGAGTGGATTGCCAACCTCACCAACCCCATCGGCATCTTCAATTACCCCGACGTTGCGAGGATTGCGAAAGTGGTCCATAACCGTTTGATTGTACATGCAGCTTCCTCCTTTATCTCTATATAGTCCCTAACCCGGACTAGCAGGTCATATTTAAAATTTCCATTCTTGGCACAGATAGACTGCTAGACTAAATGAATATCGAATATCGAATCCGCCGGAGGCGGAAATATCGAAGTATGGCATCGCTTCGCTCTGTCTTTTTTATTAATAGTAATGACAGAATACCTTACTTGGACATTCAGTATTCAATATTCGATATTCGATATTCGATAATAAAATAGTTGTTTGACATGAAATGCAGGAAATAACAGTTTTAGTTAATTTTTAGTACCTTGGCACCTCGAATTTTTCTTTTTCTAAGTTCGACCAGGGCCCGATTGGCTTCTTCAAGTTCAAATTCCTGTACCTGCGGCTTAATCTGAATTTCAGCGGCCAGCTGCAAAAATTCACCGACATCTGTACGTGCAACGTTGGCGACACTTTTTATTTCTTTTTCAAGCCAAAGATGGTTCGGGTAGTCTAATTTTAGTAAAGCCTTTTTATCGCTTTCTTCCTTACGAATCGCATTGATAACGAGTCTGCCTCCCGGTTTTAAACAAGCCAACGCTTTAACAACGGGTTGCCAGGCCGGTGTGGTATCGATAATCCCATCCAGCTTTTCAGGTGGCTCGGCGCCTGTATCTCCCGCCCAAAACGCGCCCAACTGGCGGGCAAAATCCCTTTCCTTTTTGCTTCTGGCAAATACAAAAACTCTTGTATTCGGGTATTTGTGGCCTACCATCTGTAATACGAGATGCGCGGATGCACCAAAACCGGTCAAACCCAGGCTCTGATCATTTTCAATCCCGCTCAGCCGCATCGACCGATAACCGATGGCACCGGCACATAAAAGAGGTGCCGCCTGTGAATCGCTAAAGTCCGCCGGTATTTTATATGCAAAATCTTCGTGCACCTTGGTATATTGGGCATAACCACCGTGCACGTCCCGACCGGTCGCCTTAAATTGCTCGCATAAATTTTCACGGTCCCTCAAACAGAACGAACATTGACCGCAGGCAGAATGTATCCAGCCAACACCCACCCGATCACCAGCCTTAAATCTGCTTGCCCCGGCAGCAGCTATTTCAACCCGGCCGACAACTTGATGGCCTAAAATAACCGGCAATTGGGGCGGGGGCGTACGGCCTTCAATTTCATCCAATTCGGTGTGACACACGCCACAGGTGGATACTCTTATCAAAATCTCGTGGTCCTGCAAAACAGGTTCCGGCATGTCCACCATTTCCAACGGATGTCTGTTGTCAGCAATCGAGCCCAGCTTGTTTAACACCATTGCTTTCATGGACGAGCAACCTCCCTGGAAATAAACTTATAACCCATCAATAAAAGGAATATTAAATTTTGCAAAGCATAACAAAAATGGCAACCATTTTAAAGCCTTACCCCTGTTTTTCATTTTGTTTATGATCAATTAGGGTTGTATAGTTTTTATGCTGATTCTGCAATATTTATTGTCACCAAGCCGGGTAACATGCCTGAATACCAGAAAATAACAAATCAGAAGCGCAACTGCATACATTGTATATCGCGGCCTCCTCGTTGGCTTTGAGCTACGTAGTCGGGGAGGCTTTTTTATGACGTTTTTGCCTTCTATTTTAAAACGTGATATGCCATCATGCCATCGAACCTTTTTGAAATGAAAAATAGTGCCCAATCGATTGATCATCACACCCCATTATAAATAGCACCACCTTGACTTAATTCGTTCAAGAAATAGTGTCTATAATCCGATAAAAAAAATGAAACCTCACGAAGGTGGCGAATCGAAAATGTGAGTCTTAGATTCTTTTTACCTCGCAGGTCGAAGTCGCCGATACATCCTCCGTAGCAGGCTACTGCGGAGGACGGGTCAATATTCTCCTTAGTCCCGCCGTGGCGGAACGGAAGACGGGCACGCCAAAGCGGCTAGGGTGACAACGCGAGCAGCCAGAGAAAGCTTGATAAAATATCTTGTAATCACTTCCAGCTGAACAAATCACTGTGTTCTGCGTGGTCTATGTGGTACATTAATTGAAATGCACTATAACCCGTTTGATTGTTTTTGGCCCTTTTAATCGACTGGTTTCTATACGATGCGTAAACCCAGAAAAATACTTTTTTCACTCATCAGCCTCGCAGGAATTTTTTTGTGCTTGTTGATTATTCTTGTTATCGTCACCCCCCGGGTGATCAACCTGGATACGGTAAAAGAAAAAATCAAAAGCCAGTACGCCAAGAATGTGGGGGGCCAGATTGAATATGAGTATCTTAAGTTGGTCGTTTTTCCACGTCCCCGTGTTGTCATATCCGATGTCAAATTTACAATGCCGGATAATATCGACGGCACGCTGGAATCCCTCGATATTTATCCGAAAATCCTGCCTCTTTTCACGGGAAATCTTCGGATTGGAATACTCAGGTCACGGTCTCCGAAGATCAACATTCGATTCCCGGAAAAGTTAGATGATGAAAGTAAGGCCCTGGACTCCGTCTCAGCTGATACCCTGCAAGACGAACTGATATCAACCATCCGTTCCCTACCGCAATTAAATATACCCACCATCGTTTTGCGCATCAGGAATGGACGCATCCATTTTTTTGAAGGAAACTCGCGGGTTTTTGCCGTGCAAGGCATAAATGGAAATATAAAGCGACACGCAAACAGTTTTGAATTTGACTTCAAGTGTCAATCCAACTTCTGGGAAAGCATGGCTATGAAGGGCCGATATGAGGAGCCCGGTTTTCGAATTAAAAGCCAGATCAAGCTCAACCACTTCAGACCGCATGCCTTAGTCGACTCTTTTTTCCCCCGATCCGCACTGAAGCTGACAAATGCCCGGACCAATTTAACGCTGGATTTGCAAACGGACGGCCCCGAACGTCTTCAGGCCAAAATAAAGGGCTCCATACCTTATTTAAATTTGCGTCGAGGGAACAAAGAACTGAAACTCACCGATGCCAGCTTTCAAGCCGAATATCAGTTCAACAAAAAAGCCGTAACCCTGTCACTTTCACAGCTCAATTTAAAAGACCCCCAACTGAGCCTAGCGGGGCAGCTGCATGTCGACCCCGCGCTGCCGGACATCCAGCTTGAGCTGGAGGGCAGGCAGATCGATGTGGAGACCACCCAGCGGATCGCTCTGGCATTAACCGAAAATACCAGTACGGTTGACGAGGTTTTTGAAATACTGCAGAGCGGTGTATTCCAGCGCATAACGCTAAAGGCCCAGGGACCGACCCTGGCGGAGTTGGCCGATGGAGACAACTATGTGATTCAGGGAAACATGGTGGGCGGAAAGATTTTTATTCCAGACGGTCAATTAAATCTTGTGGACGTCTCGGGAGATGCCAAAATTATAAACGGCATCCTGGAGGGTGAAAATATCGAGGCGCGAATGGGAAATTCGTCTGCCAAAAAGGGAAAACTGGCCATTGCGCTCACAGATGATACGGCGCCGTTTCGCATCGAAGGGCTCATTCAGGCGGATTTGTCACAACTTCCCTCTGTGCTCACGCGTTTGATTGACAATGATGAACTGAAAAAGGAGCTGGCGCTTTTAAATAAATTCGAAGGCAGCGCTGTCGGTATGCTTGTCCTTGGCGAAGATACGGAAGACATCAATGTCAAAATAATGGCTTCCGACATCCAGCTTGATGCCGCCTACAAAAGAATTCCCTACCCGATAAAAATTAACGGGGGCAACTTTTTATTGGATGGTTCCCGCATCGAATTGACGAATTTAAATGCGATGGTAGGAAAGTCCAGCCTGTCCCGACTGTCTTCCAAATTTGGATGGGAAAAAACCTCATCTGTCAAAATTTCTTCCCAATCGGCCACGATTGACTTAGCCCAACTATATGCATGGTTATCAGAGGAAAAAAGGTTCAAACCGAAGCTCAAAGGGGTAACTGCTATTAGCGGCACGGTCGCTTTGAAAAAATTCAACTTAAGCGGACCGCTTTTGAAACCGAACAAATGGCGGATTCATTCCAATGGTAACGTCCAAAAGCTTTCGATGCATTCGGATTTGCTGCCCGGCAAGCTAAGCGTAGTCAAGGGCCATTTTACCTTTAAAGGGGATCAGATTTCTATAAAAAATTTGAACGCCAAGGTCGGCAGTTCTTCCTTTACAGGTCTTTCAGCCAGTCTTAAATGGGGTCAGGCGATAATGCTGACCGCCAATTCGGTAAAAACCGTTGTTTTTCTGGATGAGGTTTATCCATGGTTTAAGTCCCATAAAGTGTTAAAAAACAGTATAAAAGACATTCCGCCGTTAACAGGCAGACTGGCTTTTCAAAAACTGGCCGTTGAGGGTCCGATTACGGGAACCACAAAGAAAAAATTGAACCTTACCGGCAGCATTGAAAATTGGGATATCCGCTCGCCGGCATTCCCCACCAGCGTCAACCTTACCGGCGGCCAGCTGGCGTGGCACGGCACTCGAATCGATCTGCGAGACAGCAACGCCCGCTTTGGGGCGTCAACGATTACGCGGCTTGGCTTGGGAATGGAATGGGGCGAAGGGTCTTCATATGAGTTCAGAGCCGACTCGGCAGATATCCAAATTGTAGAGTTTTATCCATGGCTTATATCGTTTGTCACGCTGAAAAAAATGTTCAAAGGCTATACCGCAACGGGTGGGAAGCTGGCACTCACCAGCTTAGATTTAAAAGGGCCCGTAGGCCCTTCCAGGACCTGGAGGTTTGACCTTGCCGGTGACTTAAATGGTTTTGTTATGGAATCAGATTATTTCAATGAGCCGATACACATCAATACAACAAAATTTACTGCCAAAGACAGCAAAGGCTTAGAAGGTATTCATGGTCACATAAATCTGACGGATACTCAAATGAGTTGGGAAGATAGCCGTATTACTTTGCAGGGCGCCGCAGATTTTTCCGAGAATGAAATAATTCTTGACCTGGATGTGGCAGCGAATCGGCTTAGCTGGAGTCAGATTGAACAAATCGTGGACCTGCAAGAAAACCTGGAAACCGATTCAACCATGCTGCTGCTGGGTGAGTTGCGGGTCGTCTCGAAAAATTTTGCATACGATAGTTACACCTGGCAACCGCTCCATGCAGACATTTCGTTTAATAAAGCGGACACCAGCATCGTCATCAAAAAAGCGGACCTTTGCGGTATCCAATTCCCCGGGATCTTGAAAATTTCATCCAATGAGTTTGAATTTTATTTTAATCCGGTCGCCAAAAATCAAAATCTGGAGCCGAGTATCACCTGCCTATCAGACAAGAAAGATCTGGCCGACGGCACCTTTAGTCTTAACGCTGAACTCATGACCAAAGCCAGACTAACGGATTTCCCCAAATCTCTTTCGGGAAATCTTGATTTTACGGCTGAACAGGGCCGCATTTACCGCTTCGGGATGTTGGCTAAAATTGTTGCCCTGCTCAATGTTACTGAAATTTACAGGGGTGAAGTTCCCGATCTGGCCGGCAAAGGATTCGCCTATAATTCGATGTCTGCAAAAGCGGTGTTTGAAGACGGCAAGCTTATTTTCAAGGAAAGTTCGATCGACAGTCCATCTATGGGGATCGCCATCGAAGGGCATATCGATTTAATCAAAAAGAAAGTGGATCTGACCGTGCTGGTCGCACCGTTTAAAACTGTCGACCGCATTATCAAGCACATCCCGCTGGTGAGCAATATACTGGGCGGCAAGTTGGTTTCGATTCCCTTCAAGGCTGTCGGCGACTTAGGCGATCCGGATGTAATACCGCTGCCCCCCACAGCGGTGGGTGCGGGCCTGTTAGGCATTTTGCAAAGAACCCTCGAACTGCCAATCACCATCATCCAGCCGGTCCTACCCGGCTCAAAGGACGAAGAAGAAAAAGAAGATTAAAGAATTCTGCAATAGGTATTTCGGGATTTCTATAAAATATTGAAAGCATGTAGCTTTTTATGACACTGGTTTTATGCCGCCTGCATGGAATAATGGAATGCTGGAATAATGGAATTATGGTCAAAAGCGCATACCTTCAGTGTTTGGATTGAGGTTTTTGTGATCAATGTCATGTAATTGGCGCCCTACCAAACCCTGAGCTTTTTAAAACCTCGGTTGATATTTTTTCGATCCATGACGGGTTTATCTCATGGATCATGATATTTTTGAATGTGTTGCAATACAGACCCAATATAGCGCAAAAGCTTCACTGCGTGCCCAGTGTTCCATCTTTCCATCATTCCAATTGTGAGCGAAGCGAACGAAGGTCCATTTTGCCTTTCTTGACTTTTTTAGCAATAATACTCATATTGATGCAGGAAAAAAGCACATCGTTTGAAATCAGAAAATTGTTTGACTTTTTTTTTATTAGATAGGTTATGAAAGGAGGTTAATGATGCCTTACACATGTAAAAACTGCGGAGCAGTAGCCACCGCTCCGGGCCACCTGTGCAATCCGTGCGGCGATAAAGCCAAATGCAGTTTCTGCGGCGCGACCGAGACGGATCATACCCACCTTTGTAAGGACAAACTGTCGGCGATGAAGTTTGTATGTGGCGGCTGTGGGCGCGCGGCTATGGAACAGGAGCACCTTTGTAAACCTTCGCCAATTGCCTGAATCATATCGACATAAAAGGGCGGCTGTTAAATGCCGCCCTTTGTTATTGAAAATTAGGTTATCCTAACGCATAAATAGAGAGTTTAAACGAAACTGTTGGGCTTTGGATAACGAGAACGAGGACGACGACGAGTACGAAGCGGAAGGAACGTTGCCTATCCCCGTACTCGTCCTCGTGCTCCTCCTCGTCCTCGATATTGGCATTTTCGAGATCGCTTAACCAGGAGATTATCATGAACAATACAAACCACCGATTTGAACAGGGCCCCATCCGACCGCCCAACGAAGCTCGCAGTCTATTATTGCGTTTGACGCGCAACTGCCCCTGGAACCAGTGCCTGTTCTGTCCGGTCTACAAAGAGCGCAAATTTTCGTTACGGACGGTTGATGAAATAAAACAGGACATTCAGTCCGCAAAGCAGATTGCAGATGATATCAAAGCCATTTCGCAGAAACTGGGACACAGCGGAGCCGTCAATGATGCAGTTGTCAGCGCCATCTTCAATCAGCCCGGCACCAACACCAATTATAAAAGTATTGCGGCCTGGCTGTACTATCAAACAGACGCCTGTTTTTTGCAGGATGCTGATAATCTGATCATGAAAACAAAGGACTTGGTGGAGGTCTTAACATATCTAAAGGAACAATTTCCGGACATCAAACGGGTCACTACCTATTCCAGATCCAGAACGGTTATTCGCAAATCCATCGATGCATTAAAACAAATTCGAAAGGCCGGTCTGGATAGGGTTCATATTGGACTGGAGACCGGATATGACCGGTTGCTCAAACTGATGAAAAAAGGTGTCACCGGCGAACAGCATATCGAAGCCGGCAGAAAATTATTGCAGGCCGGTATGGAAGTATCCGAATATGTGATGCCCGGACTGGGGGGACAGGAAATGTGGCGGGAGCACGCAATAGAAACCGCAAAGGTGCTGAATCAAATCAATCCTCATTTTATCCGTCTGCGCAGCCTCAGGGTGCCGGAAAGAGTGCCTCTGCATGAAAAGCTCACAGATGGAAGTTTCAGCATGCAAAGCGATGATATGCTGGCCGAAGAAATCAAGCAATTCATCGAAACCCTTGAGGGCATTAACAGTACGGTGACCAGCGATCATATCATGAATTTACTTGAAGAGGTAAACGGCAAGTTTCCCGAGGACAAAGAAAAAATGACAGCGGTAATTCAAGCTTATCAGGATCTCCCGGAAAGCGATCGACTCATTTACCGGGCCGGCCGCCGTGGCGGCGCCTATCGCTCGACCGATGATTTAAAACGCGATCCGGCAACTTACCAGAAAATTAAAAATCTAATCCAAGAAGTACAACAAAATGAAGGCCACCAGGGGGTCGAGAAGATGATTACGGAAATGGCTGATCGCTACATCTGATAAGCTGCCATAGAAATAATCGTTCGACCCCGTCGAAAGACCCTGTCGTTAGACCCTGAGGCTCTCGAAGGGAGGCTCTCGACGGGTAGAATACCTTACTTCGACATTCAATATTCGATAATCTACATTCGATATTATCATTGTTTATTTAACCTAACCCGGATCCGCCGAAGGCGGAGAACAAATTGCCACAAAGGCACCCAGACACAAAGTCCGCCTCAGGCGGATTAATATTCATCTTTGTGTCTGGGTGGCGTAAATGTTTTGCCATAAAATGCAAAGAATTCACAGCCAAGACTCTAAAATGCACAAATTTCAGGATGAAGCCGTCCGCGTTCGAAAGGGCCGCTTACTTATTGCTTTCCGATTACGCTTTTTAAATGTCGCACCAATTTCCCTGCCACATCGGTTATCTCATTTATTTTCAAGCTATACGCCAGGATCCCCATGATTAAAATAAAAGTCGACCCTGTCAGTATGATCACCAGGCTGCTTCCTGAAAAAGTCGCCGAATTTACGGCCTTCAGCACGTTTGTTTTCACCCAAATCAGCAATGGGCCCAACAGCGCGCTGTATAAAATAATTTTAGCGTAAAACATATAAACTCGGTGACTCCCTTTATTATCACTTCTTTTGTTCCAGAACATATACAAAAAAAGTACCTGAAGAATACCGGACAGCGAAATGGCTAAGGCGATACCCTTCGCTCCAAAGAAGCGCAAACCTAAAAAGTAAAAAGGGATACTGAGTAAAACCGCGATGCTGCCATAAACGGCAGGAAATAGGGTGTTTTGTGTGGCATAAAACGCTCTGGGCACAATTGTGTAAGCCGCAAGTGCAAACGCGCCCACAAGCAGATAAATCAGAATATCAGCGGTAAGAGCGGCGGCGGCGGCGTCAAATTGGCCTCGTTGGTATATGATGAAAACCACCTCATTTTTAAGCACCATGAGTAATACGGAAACCGGTATGACCAGAGCCAAATAACGCAGGGTGCTATTCAGCAGATTGTTCATTTCATCTATTTTTTTTTCAGCCACCAATCGCGCCATAAATGGATAGGCCGCAGTTCCGATGGCCTGTCCAAACATGGCAACCGGTATGAGCATGATCTTCAATCCATAGTTAATCCCCGAAATGCCTCCCGGCGGAAGATAGGAACCGAAAAATCTGAAAAAGAACTCCCTTGAAAATGTCATGGTCAATCCAATCATCAGCGGCAACGTTAACACGACGTATCTTCTCAAATCCGGATGCTTTAATTCAAATGAGATTTGAAATTTCATCCCCAGCCGTTTCGCACCGATACCCTGGACAATACAATTGCAGGCAGCTCCAGCCAGCACACCCCAGGAAAAACCGAGCATGCCGAACCGAGATCCCAGAAGAATCCCACCTAAAATTATTCCTAAATTGTATATGATCGGTGCCAGAGCAGGAATCGCAAATTTTTCTTTGGCAAACTGAACGGCCATAAAAAGTCCGCTTACAAAAAAGAAAAATTGGGCTGGAATAATGATTCGCGTCATGCGAATCACAGTCTTTGTAAGCTCCGGTTCATCGTAGCCCGGAGCCAGTATGGAAATAATATCAGCGGTAAATCCTTCCGCAAGACATATGAGCACTATTAAAATAATTCCCAAATTGGTGAGGATGATGGAAAAAATATGCCAGCCTTCGTTTTCCTCATCCTGAAAGAGATAACGAGAAAAAATGGGAATGAAGGTGATGGAAAGAAATCCACTGGCAAGAACATGATTCAGAATTTCAGGAATTAGGAAGGAAAGCTGATAGGCATCGACTTCCTGTCCGGCACCACGAACGAAAGCGATAACCATTTCCCTTATCAATCCGATCAGATTGCTCAGTAAAACCGAGGCCATCATGACCAGCGCGGCAATTCCGACCTTCTTATAAATCGAATGAGACATAGGCAACGCCAGTTTAGAACCTGTTTTAAAAAAGCCAATATCGAGGACGAGAAGGAGCACGAGGACGAATACGAGGTTAGCCAACGTTTCTTCGCTTCGTACTCGTCGTCGTCCTGGTTCTCGTTATGCAAAGCCCAATAGTTTCGTTTGAACCGCGGCGACTGCAATTGCATTATCAAAAACAATGCAAGAAGGCAAAGCATCACCAAAAACCTCTAATGTTGGGTCCTTTATGTAATTTACAAAACTCGGATTGGTTTTATTGATCTTACTATTCCAAGAAACAGCAAATTAAATCCCAAATAACAAAACTCAAATTCCAAACTTGTTTGAATCATTGGGAATTCGAATTTGGATATTGTTTGTTATTTGTTAATTGGTGCTTGGAATTTTCTCAATCATGGACGCAACAGTACTTAGATATCCATTACTATTTTTTTATTATATTTATGGGACATAACACTAGATCATCTGAATCTTTTTCATCCAGGATAGCATTAATTTCCGGAAAAGATGCTATCTTTTCGCATATTTTTCAAGGATTTAAAATTATTCGCGAATTTTTATTGGAAATTTTAGATTTGCCCTTTTTAGGATCCGGCCCCATATTACGGATGGAATCGAAACAGCGGGCATTCATTAGACTCAGCTGAAGATCCCACAGTGCTGAACTGGTGCGTCCTTGACAGGTTTTTGCAGATCTTTTATGATGAAAACCCTAGCCCGGATCCGCCTGAGGCGGAGAATTGACTATTGAATATTGACAATTGAATAGGCATCAGGGTTCATCCTGCGCGACCCGAAACGAGTCAACGACCACCCGCATAGCGGGTGGCTTGAATTTTCGGCCATAGGCCGAAAAGACAAAAGCACGTCAGGGCTTTAAACGTTGCGGTTGGAACCGGGTGCATGTCAATGATCATCCCGCTCATTGAGCGGGAGGTTTGGATTTTTCCGCCTAAGGCGGAATAAAACAAGCGAACGTCAGTTCGCAATCATTGTGTTTGTGATCGGATGTGCATCAACAGATCACAAACAACCACCCGGTTTGAAAACAACCAACTATTTTCTGAGGTAAACTGAACATGACCAAAGAAATTATTCCTCAAAAAATTACGGCACTTTTTGTTTACGGACGCCCCCCGTTGGTGTTTGCCGGAATGATATGTGCCATTGCTGTCATATGGACTCAAAGCCCGATTCTGTATACGATCGGAGTCGTTTTCTTATTCATCTCCATGAGCTTTGATCTGGTCGACGGATGGTTTGCCGCCCGCTTTGAGCTCAACGCCAAAATGGCGCAGCTCGCCGACCGGTTGATGGATAAGGTGGTCTACTCGATAATCTTTCCATTGGTAGCCGTTGGTGTCATGTGGCGGGTTCATTTCGCCTCTCCCGGCCCCAGCAAAGGGGAGATACTGCATGCCATCCTGGTTCTTCTTCTGGCTGTCACCGTTCTGATCCGGGATAATTTTGCGCATTTCATGCGCGGTTTTGCCATACGTAAAAATCAGGAACCCGAATACAAAGAATTTACCCGTTTGCGGACAATTGTCGCCGCACCCGTAGGTGCCCTGCTTTACGCTTATGCGTTTTATGTGCCGGAAGGACCACCGTCAAATATTTATTTCTGGATTTCGTGGCTGGGGAATTTGCCGCTGCGCGGTTTATTTTTCATAGAGATCATATTTTTAATCATCAATTTCGGCTCGATCGCAGGCTACGTCCGCAAGTACGGCACCCTGTGTTTGGATGAACTATGCCTGGGAAATGAACAGATGCGCCGGCGGATTCTGGCCTTTTTCCCCAACGCGTTGACGGTCATGAATGCCATGATGGGGCTGCTGGCCGTTTTTTTTGCCTATCAGGGACGCATCCGCGAGGCCGCTCTGTTTTTGATCGGTGCGACTATATTCGACAAACTTGACGGCGCGGTTGCGCGCAAACTTGGCCTGACAGAACCCCTGGATGAACAAGGCCCCCAAAAGGTAATCAACTTCGGCAGTCTGCTCGACGATATTTCAGATATGGTTAGCTTTTGTATCGCACCGGCCTGGATATTTTATATAACGCTTTCAAGCTCTGCGGACCCGGTGATTCAACAATTGCCCCTGGGTTGGATTGCGTGGTTCTATGTACTGCTGGGAATCGTGCGGCTGATTTATTTCACACTGGACAAATCACCGATCCCCGGTTTTTTTAAAGGCATGCCGACAACAGCCGCCGCTATGCTGGTAATGTCAGGATTCATCATATTTTCCCAGGCGGTTAAGGATGCATCCGATTGGACACGCTTCTGGGGTGTTTTTTCCTTTGGATTGATTATCCTGGCAGCATTGCTGATGAATGCCTATCCGATTCGTTATCTGCACCTGGGTCGTTTCATGAGTCGGCACCCCTGGTTTGCGCGCAGCTCACTTATTGTCCTGTTTTCGGTTTTTACACCCTATTTTGGAG
>Ga0255055_10001693_pt1 | contig 15823 bp, 9 predicted proteins | sample JV7_2_27_MG_FD_188633 | JGI IMG/M metagenome (GOLD analysis project Ga0255055, IMG submission 188633) | Seawater microbial communities from Jervis Inlet, British Columbia, Canada - JV7_2_27 | ecosystem: Environmental > Aquatic > Marine > Inlet | place: Canada: British Columbia | collected... | reverse complement strand
GATCGATCCGGTCTTCGTGATCCTGGAGGGGGAGAGCCGGATCGTGGCCACGGCGCACGCGGGTGAGGGCGGCAACATCTCGATCACCGCGGACGTGTTTCTGGCTTCGCCGGAGAGTGTCATCAGCGCCTCTTCGGAGCTGGGGATTCAGGGGACGGTGGAGATCCACGCGCCGGAGACGGACGTGGCGGGCACGCTGGCGTCGCTTCCGGAGACGTTCCTGGATGCGGCGGCGCTGATGAAGGAGCGCTGCGCTGCGCGCAAGGGCGGGGAGTCGGCGGGGAGCTTCGTGTGGACCGGTCGGCAGGGGGTTTCCTGGTCGCCGGACGGGATGATTCCGGCGTCGTACCAGGAGGCCGAGGAGGGGCCGGAGATGGATCCTATTGGCCTGGTGCCGGGGACGAGCCCGGCGACGGGTGAGCGGGTGGCGCTCCTGATCGGCTGCGGTGGCGGAGAGGCCGTTCGGAGCGGGCGTAGAACGGCGGAGGTTGCGATCCATGCGCGGTAGCAGGAAGGGCATCATTGCCGCGGGGGCCTTTCTTCTCGCCTCCTTGATTCCCCTTCTCGCCTTCGCCGACGTCGTCCGCGACGGGACCCTGGGGCCAGCCCGGAGCACGCAGCCCACCGGGCCGAACTTCCTGATCACCGAGGAGATGGGAGAGCGGCCGGGGAGCGGCCCCAATCTCTTCCACAGCTTCCAGGAGTTCTCGTTCCAGCACCCCGAGTCGGTGTCGTTTACCCTCAACGATCCGAGCGTTGCGAACATCTTGACCCGTGTAACCGGACTCACCGAGGCTGGTGATATCCACCTTCTACGATCCGAGATCAACGGATCGTTGTCGGCTCCGGCGAATCTCTACCTGATGAACCCGGCCGGCATGGTGTTCGGCGAGAGCGCCAGCCTGCACATCAACGGGTCGTTCCACGCCACCACCGCGGACTACATCGGCCTGGGTGCAGGGGGCGAGCGGTTCTACGCCGATCTTTCGCGGACGAGCCTGCTCTCGTCGGCGCCGCCGTCGGCGTTCGGTTTCCTGGGTGGAGGGGCAGCGGACGACGGCCTGGCTGCGATCACCGTCGAGGGCGCCAGCTTGCAGGTGCAAGACGGGGAGAGTCTCTCCTTCGTCGGGCGCGACGTCGGGAGCGGCGGCGTCGAGATCTCCGGTGCACACCTCCTGGCGGCGGGAGGGCGCATCGATCTGGTGAGCGTCGGCTCGGCGGGGGAGGTGCGGCTGGGCGAGCCGGGGAGCCCCGAGCCGCTCGACGTGAGCTCGTTCGAGGCGCTGGGGGCACTCGACATCGTCTCGGGGGCCTCCGTGGAGGTGAGCGGAGACCCGCCGGGCTCGGTGTGGATACGCGGCGGCCGGCTGGTGGTGGAGGGCACGAACTCGGGGGTTCTCGCCGTCAACCAAGGGTCGGATGAGAGAGGCGGGCGCATCTCGATCGCCGCCAGTGAATCGGTTCTCGTCCGCACGGAGGCGCCTAGGTTCCGTCAGGACGTGCTGATCGACGCCGGGACGGAGGCTTCCGGTCCCGGCGGCAAGATCGACGTGACGGCGCCCGAGCTCACCATCGAGAGGGGAAGGGTCACCTCGTCCGCCGCCACCGCCTCCGCGGGCGACGCGGGCACCGTCCACCTGGATGTCGGCACACTGGTGATTCGGAACGGATATGGGCTTGTCGCCCAACAGTTGGTTACCCCCATTGGGGTCACTGCCGAGACCCGAGGGAGCGGTGCGGGCGGCAAGATCGAGATCACAGCAGAGTCCGTCGAGCTCACCGGGAGGACAGCGATCAGCGCCGGCTCGATCGGCGGATCGGCGGGTGGGAAGGCGGGCACGATCGAGATCGACGCCGAATCACTGGTCATCGATGACGAGGCGTTCGTCGCTGCCGAGACGGCCTATGGCAGCAGCGGCGATGCGGGAAACATCGTGCTGGAGGTCGGCACGCTCAGGATCGATGGCACTCGCGGGCCGAACGTTCGTTGGCCGGCCTTCGTGAGCGTCGGCCAGGCCGACCCGGGCACCAGCGGCAAGGGGGGATCGATCGAGATCTGGGCGGAGTCGATCGAGCTCGTCAATGGGGCGTCGATCGGGGCTAGCTCGCTGGAAGGCGCCAAGGGCAGTGCTGGGGAAATCAATATCGAAGCGGACTCATTGCAGGTCTTGGATGGAAGCAACATCGCCGCGCTCGCCGAGCTCAGCTCGACGGGAAGCGCCGGAACCATCTCGATCGACGCGGATTCCATGCTCGTCCAAGGGAGATACTTCCACGTGCTGACGACTGGGGAGGAGGTCGTCGAGAACGCGGCTATCAACGCGAACACCTTTGCGCCTGGCGATGGCGGAACCATCCACATCGAAGCGGGCTCATTGCGAATCGAGGATAGAGGGGCAATCGCTGCGAATTCGTTCGGAACAGGCAACGCCGGCACAATCACAGTGGAGGCGACCGACTCCGTCTTCATCAGCGACGCCGGGGGCGATCGGTTCTCGTTACAAGGCGTCATAGACGGCGAATCGACGCCGACGGGCATCTACTCGGGCACGGTTCAGGGGGGCCACAGCGGCTCCATCAGCGTGAGCGCGCCGGAGATCACCGTCACCGAGGGCGCGGTCGTCGCCACCTCGACTGCGGGCGGGGGCGAAGCCGGCGACGTGACACTGCGCGACGCGAAGCACATCACCATCTCCGGCGGCGCCTTCGTCGACAGCACCAGCGTGCCCCTCTCCCTGGAGCTTCCGGGGGGTGCGGCGGGCAGTGTGACGCTCGTGGCGACCGAGTCGATCACCGTGGAGGGGCGGGGCGCGTTCGGAGACCAGAGCCGCGTGGCCTCGGCGACGCTCGGGCCCTCCGACGCCGGCAGCGTCACGCTGCGGGCGCCCCTCATCGTGGTCGACGACGGGGCGATCGCGACGACCTCGGTGCCGTCGCCGTACGGGGAGGGCGGACGAGCGGGAGACATCATCATCCTGGAAGCCGAAGAGCTGCACGTCACCGGCGGCGGCCGGGTGGACAGCAGCAGCATGACTGCGGGGTCGGCCGGGACCATCCAGGTCGGGACCATGCAGGTCTTTGCGAGCGAGTTGCTGCGGGTGGCGGGCGCCGGTAGCGGGATCGCCACCCGCACCGGGGGCCCGGGGCCGGGGGGCGACGTCGAGCTGTACGCGCCGCGGATCGAGGTGAGCGGTGGGGGAAAGATCTCGGCGGAGAGCACCGCGGACCCGCAGGAGACGCAGGCGACGCGCGACATCTTCGCCAGCCTCGACGTCGAGGGGTGGATCGCGGCCTTTCCCGAGGAGGCCACCGGCAACGCGGGCAGCGTGAAGCTCCAGGCGGACCAGGTGCTGGTGCACCGCGGCTCGATCGCCACCCACTCGGAGGAGGCGGATGGGGGCGACGTCATCACCCACGCCACCGAGAGGCTTCACCTGATCGACGGGGAGATGACGGCGGGCGTGAGAGACGCTTCCGGGGGCAACATCGTGATCGATCCGGTCTTCGTGATCCTGGAGGGGGAGAGCCGGATCGTGGCCACGGCGCACGCGGGTGAGGGCGGCAACATCTCGATCACCGCGGACGTGTTTCTGGCTTCTCCGGAGAGCGTCATCAGCGCCGATTCGGAGCTGGGGATTCAGGGGACGGTGGAGATCCACGCGCCGGAGACGGACGTGGCGGGCACACTGGCGTCGCTTCCGGAGACGTTCCTGGATGCGGCGGCGCTGATGAAGGAGCGCTGCGCGGCGCGCAAGGGCGGGGAGTCGGCGGGGAGCTTCGTGTGGACCGGTCGGCAGGGGGTCTCCTGGTCGCCGGACGGGATGATTCCGGCGTCGTACCAGGAGGCCGAGGAGGGGCCGGAGCCCGCCGGTCTGGTGCTGGGGACGAGCTCGGAGACCGGTGAGCGGGTGGCGCTCCTGGTCGGCTGCGGTGGCGGGGGGGAGTCTTCGCGACGCTAACGCGGCGCCTGGGCCGCGCGCCTCTCCCAGGCAGCGGCTTCGTCCAGATCCACCTGCTCCAGCAGCGCCGCGCGCTGGGTGCGCAGACGGGTCTCTTCCGGGTACCGCTCGATCCAGCCGGAGAGGAAGGTGAGGGCGTCGTACCAGAGCCCGTTTCGCGCGTAGACGTGGCCCAGCTGGGACGGGTCGGCCTCCTCGAGCTGCGCCCGGAGCTGCTCGCCGGGGCGGATGCGGTCGATCACGCCCCCCGCGCTCACGTCCTTGGAGCGGCGGGCTGCATCGGGCACCAGGGACACGAACCATCGGTACCGCGTGCCCGGTTGGAGCACGACTCCCCGCTCGGATAGACGCACCGCGTGCATGCCGGCCTTGACCGGAGCTGGGATGTCGAACTCGAGGATCGGGTCGATCGAGTCGGGTTCGCTGAGAGCGAACTCCGCCGGGACGGTCGAGTCCTCGGAGAGGAACCAGTAGAGGGTCGGGCTCTCTTCCACGGTGAGGCCGATGTGGCTCGGAGCCACGGCGAGCAGAGTCGGAAGCTCCGCCAGCGCGCCTCGCGTCCCGCCGCCGACCCGCCCCGACGGCATTCCGCGGCTCGGCGGGACGTAGAGGGGCGGGCTCGTTTCGGCCAGGGCGGCCAGCACCAGCACGTCTGCGCCTTCGGGCTTCTCCTCCTCAACTTGCCCTTTCGCCTCGGTGGGGATCGGCTCGGTCGGCTCCTTCGCCGGTGCCGGCTTCGGCTCGGGCGGCGGCTCGACCGCGGCGACCTCGGTCCGCGCCGCCGGCTCCTCCGCACCGGTGCTCGGCTCGGGAGCCTCGGGGACGGAAGGCGGCTCCTCTTTTTCCTTCGCTGCTACGAGCGCGGGCTCCTCCGGAGCCTCGAGCGGCGCGACGCCGGCTTCAGGCACCTGAGGCCCCGCCGGACCCGGTCCGATGGGCTCGGGCGCCGGCTCGACCGCGGCCACCTGGGCGTCAGGCGCGCCGGAGGGGCCCTCCGCGGGGTCCTTCCACAGAGACCACAAGAGCAGAACCGCCGGGATCAACACCAGCAGCGAGAGGATGGCCACCGCGGGCACGGGTGTGGGAGGCAGCTGAACGAGTGGCCGGAGGGCGTCCGCCAGGCGCGAGAGGAGACCGGGCGCGGCCCTATCGAGCGGCCGCTTCACGCCGAGCATCGCAGGATCGAGGGATGCCACCGCCGCCAACGCATCGCGGCACATGGCGCAGGCCGAGAGGTGCTCCCTGATCGATCGGTGCTCCTCCGGCGCCAGGTCCGTCGGCTGGTTCTGGAACACGAGAAGCGCCTCCTCGCTCGGGTGAACCGGTTCGGCGGGAGCGCTCGCGACGCGCAGAAGAGCCTCGAGATCGGACCATCCGGCGAGCTCCTGCGAGCACTCCGGGCAAGTCGGATAGTGCTCCCGGAACCGGGCCCATTCGGGTGCGGTGGGCTCGATCAGGTAGGCCTCGAAATCGATGTCCGACTGGATCGGACAGGTCACTGGAACTTCCTTCCGTGCCGGCTCGCGCCATCACGCGCGCCTCCTAGAAATTGAGTCCGATTGGAGGCTCGAATCGGATCACCCTCCCGCCGAGAGCTCGCGGCGCAGCGTTGCCAGGCCCTCCCGCAGGTAGCGCTTGAGCGAGCCGAGGGGGATCCCCGTCTCCACCGCCACCTGGTCGTAGGTCCTTCCCTCTCCGTACACCCCCACCACCACTTTCCTGTGGTTTTCCGGGAGCTTCCGAAGGAGTTGCCGAACCGTGGCGAGCGTTTCCTGGGGCGGCGCCCGGTTGGGGTTCCGCACCCACTCCGGGCTGGCCCGGGGCCAGTCCAGGTCGTCGTCCTCCCTTCGCCTCAGATGGGCGTTCAGCCGGTTCACGAACTTGTTGCGAGTGATGCTGCGGATGTACCCCACCATCGCCTCTGGCTTTTGGACTTTCTTCTCCCGCAGAGCCGCCAGCAGCGCCACCAGAACGTCCTGGGTCAGATCCGGCCACTCTTCGTGAAAGTCGTAAGCCCGCAACTGCACCAGGAAGCCGGTGATGAGGCGGCTCACCTTGAGGAGCGCAATGGGGTCACCAGCCAGCAGGCGCTCGGAGATCTCGGCCCAATCCTGAGGATCGCGGCGCACGACGCCCATGCTATCAGAAGCCGGCCGGCCGATTCATCCCCGTGTCGCAAGGTCCCGGCCGCCTTTCCAGCGCCGCGGCGTGTTTCCCGGGTCACCATCCCGGGGAGCGCAGCTATCCTGACGCGGTGATGCGTCGTCTTCGGGAGCTTCGCTGGCCGGTCGCCGCGGGGCTCGGTGGTGCCGTCTTCCTCCTCGTCCTCGGGGCACGGAGCCTCGGACTGCTCGCCCCGCTCGAATTCGGCGCCTACGACTGGCTGCTGCGAAACCGTTTCGCCTCCGAGGCTCCCGACTCCAGGCTCGTTCTGATCCAGGTTCGGGAGACCGACATCGCGCGCTACGGGTATCCCCTCCCCGATGCGCTGCTGGCGGCCGCGATCCGAACCCTCCTGGACGCTGGCCCCGCGGCGGTCGGAATCGACATCTACCGCGATCGCCCGGTCGGCGAGGGCCGCGACGCGCTCGAGCGCACCGTGCTGAAGGACCCGAGGGTGGTCCTGATCGAGAAGCTCGGCGAGGCGCCGGAGGAGGTGGTTGCGGCCCCCTCGTTCCTGCCGCGCCAGCAGATCGGCTTCAACGACCTGGTGAGGGACCCCGACCACGTGGTTCGGCGCGGGCTGCTCTACGCGGCGGACCGTGTCTCCCTCTCGCTCCAGCTGGCGGATCGGTACCTGCGGCCGCGCGGCGCCGGCGTGGGGCCAGATCCCGCGGATCCGCGCCTGGTGCGCCTGGGCGAGACGTCCTTTCCCCACTTTCGCGGGAGCGATGGGAGCTACGTGGGGGCCGACGACGCCGGCTACCAGTACCTGCTCGACTACCGCGGGGCGTCGGTTCCCTTTCCGGGATTCTCCATCTCGCAGCTGCTCGCGGGCGAGGTCGGCGCGGAGGCGATCCGGGATCGGATCGTCCTGCTCGGCACCACCGCCGCCAGCGTGAAGGATCACTGCAAGACCCCGGCCGTCCGGGACCGGGAGAGCTACTGCGTCGAAGTCCACGCCCACGCGGTGAGCCAGCTGCTGCGGGCGGGGCTCGAGGGCCAGGGCCCAGTTCGCACCCTCTCGGACGGCGCCGAGGCGGCCTGGCTGCTCTTCTGGAGTCTCTGCGGTGCGCTGCTCGGGATGCGCCTGCGCTCACCGGCGGGTCTCTCGGCGGCGCTGCTCGCGGAGCTCGCCCTGGTGCTCGGGGCGGGGGTTCTCGCCTTCGCTCGCGGCCTATGGATGCCGGTGGTTCCCCCGGCACTGGCCGGCTGCGGCGCCGCGGCAATCGCCATGGCCTGGAGCTCCCGGGAGGAGCGCGCCCAGCGCCAGCTCGTCATGCAGCTCTTCGCTCGGAGCGTGGGCCGGAAGGTGGCGGACCGGATCTGGGAGCAACGCGAGGAGTTCATGGATGGGGGGAGACCCCGATCCCAGCGACTCGTCCTCACCGTGCTGATGGCGGATCTCAAGGGCTTTGCCGGCGCCGCGGCGAAGATGGATCCGGTTCTCCTGATGGACTGGGTGAACGAATACATGGGCGCCATGACGCGGCTCGTGGAGGAGCACGGTGGGGCGGTTGACGACTACGCGGGGGATGGCATCAAGGCCAACTTCGGCGTCCCGGTGCCGCGCAAGGACGAGGAGGCGATCAGCCGCGACGCGCGCAACGCCATCGAGTGCGCGATCGCCATGAGCGAAGCGATGCAGGAGCTGAACCGCCGCTGGGAGGAGGAGAAACGACCCACCGCCAGGCTGCGGATCGGGATCCACACCGGGCCCGCGGTGGTCGGGAGCCTCGGGAGCGACGAGCGGTTCAAGTTCACCTCGGTCGGCGACACGGTGAACACCGCCTCGCGGCTCGAGAGCTTCGAGAAGGACGTGTTCGCGAGCGAGGGGCCGGCCAGCATCTGCCGCATCCTGATCGGAGAGGACACCTTCCGGCGGGTGAAGGACCTCTTCGCGATCCAGCCGCTGGGCGAGCATCCCGTCCCCGGGAAGGCGGAGAAGATCCCCATCTACAGGGTCCATCCCGACCCGAGCCGGTAGCGCGCGCGCCACCGCTCCCGGCAAATGGATGATCTGATTTTTCGCCCAGGCGGACTCACTTGATAGAGTAGGGGATTGCGCGAAGGTGCGACCCATCTGGGAGGAGGTCGCGGATGCCGGCGGTATCGGAGCGGGTTCCTGCGGTGGCCGCACGCCTCTACCAGGAGGTCAGCGGTCCCGGCCTCGACCCCGACGACCTGGAGGGCCGCGATCCGCGCTTCATCGAGGAGGTGGGCCGCCCGTTTTGCGACTGGCTGCGGAAGGTCTACTTTCGCGCCGAGTGCGAGGGCCTCGAGTACCTGCCGCGGCGCGGCTCCTTCATCGCCGTCGCCAACCACAGTGGCGGCCCGATGCTTCCCGACATCTGGGTGATGATCTCGCAGTTCTGGGAGCTCTTCGGGAGCCAGGCGCCGTCCTATGCGCTCGTCCACGACGCGGCCTTCCGCGTGCCGGGCGTGCGCAACGCGCTGATCAAGCTCGGGGCGCTGCGCGCCTCCCGGCGCAACGCCGAGAAGGTGCTCGAGGCGGGCGGCGTGCTCCTGATTACGCCGGGCGGCGACCTGGAGGCATTGCGAAGCTTCCGGCAGCGAAACCGCCTCGATCTGCACGGTCGCACCGCCTTCGTGGAGTGGGCCTTCCGCTACGGAGCCCCGGTCCTTCCGGTGGTGAACGTGGGCGCCCACGAGGTGTACTGCACCCTTTTCTCGAGTCGCGCCCTCGCCCGCTGGAGCGGCATCGAGCGGTGGACGGGCGTCAAGACCGTGCCCGTGAACCTGGGGCTTCCCTGGGGCATCTGGCTCACGGGCTTCGTCCCTTACCTCCCCTTCCCGTCGAAGATGTCCTTTCAGATAGGGAAGCCCTTCCGCTTCCCCAAGGATCCCCGGCTCGCCCAGAACCCCGACGCCGTGATGCGCGCCTTCCATCGCGTCGGCGATCGGATGCAGGAAATGCTCGACGAGCTGGCAGCCCGACGCCGCTTCCCCGTGATCGGCTGAGGAGCCTCCGTGCCATGATGTCCCGTGAAGAGAAACTCGAGATCCTGTCCGGGGTGCCGCTCTTCGCCGGGTTGCGCCCGGCCGAGAGGGAGCGACTCGCCGACGTCTTCGGGGAGCGTACCCTCCAGCGCGGAGACATTCTCTGCCGCGAAGGGGAAGCGGGCGACAGTCTATACGTGATCGCGAGAGGTGAGCTCGAGATCGAGAGTGAGGCCTCCCCCGGGCGCGTCCTCCGGCGTCTCGGGCCGGGGGAGTTCGTGGGAGAGATCGCGCTCCTCCTGGGCGGCCCCCGCACGGCAACGGTCCAGGCCGGTCGCCCGTCCTTGCTACTGGCGCTGACCAAGAAGGATTTCCAGGAGCTCTTCGGGGGGAACGCTGCCGCCCTCGAGGCCGTCTCGCGAATCCTGGCGCGGCGCCTCGCCACCGCGGAGATCGCTCGCCACGTCGAGAAGGAGAACCTCGTCGTCTCCGTCCACGGTCGGAGGGGAGTGCCGGGCGTGTCGCTGGTAGCGAATGCCCTGGCGGCCCTGCTCCAGGAGTTCACGCACTCGGGAGCCCTGCTCGTCGAGCTGCGGCCGGCGGGGAGGAGAAGCGAACTTCCCGACCTCCGGGAGCTCGCGAAGGCTCCGCCGGACACGATCCGCACCGGCGCCAAGCCGACACTTGCGGGATACCACCACCTGAGCCTTGCCCTCCCCAGCGGCCTGGAGCAGAAGGAACTCGCGGGCTGTCTCGATGCGATCGCCTGGAAGAGCCAGGAGACTTTTCCCTGCATCGTCGTCGATCTGCCCGCTGCCGTGGCCTGCCGGTCCGCACCGCTCTTCAGCGACGTCGTGATTCGGGTCTCGAACCGCATCGAGGAGCGGCAGAAGCCGGCCGACGGCCGGACACGGCGTTTCGAGGTGCTGAACCTGTACGCCGAGAGCGCCCCCTCGCTTCCCATCAGCCACTGCGAGCCCTTTGTCCTGCGCGCGGACGCCGGCCTCGCGGAGCTCGACGGCCCCGGCCAGGCTCGCCACCTGCTCGACCACCCGCGCTCCCCTGCTTCGCCAGCTCTGCGGCGGCTGGCGCGCAAGATCCTCGGCAACTGCGTGGGCATCGCTCTGGGTGGGGGCGCGGCCTTCGGCATCGCCCACGTGGGCGTCTTCCAAGTGCTGGAGGAGCACGGCATTCCCGTCGACCTGGTGGCGGGCACCAGCATGGGCTCGATGGTGGCCCTCGGCTACGCCGGTGGCATCGAGCCCCGCGAAATGCGGGAGATCGCGGGACGCATCGGGAACAAGCGCACCACCTTATCGGCCCTGGACTTCACGCTGACGAAGCCGGGCCTCCTCGCCGGCGACCGGCTCGTGTCCATCTTCGCGCCCCTGCTGGGGCCGGTGCAGGACTTCGAGCAGCTCCTCTTCCCCTGCCGCACCGTTGCCACCGACATCGAATCGGGAGAGCGCATCTCCATCACGGAAGGGAAGGCCGCCGATGCCTTCCGGGCCAGCTGCTCCGTGCCGCTCCTGTGGTCTCCCGTGCGGAGGGATGGCCGGGTGCTCGTCGACGGAGGCATGGTGGACCCGGTTCCGGCGGAGGTGGCGCGGGAGATGGGAGCCGACGTATGCATCGCGGTGAACGTGGTCCCCCAGCTCGAGAGGGGCGTGGAGACCGTCCTCTCGCGGTGGTACCGGCGCGCGAACGCGCTGAACCCGCTCTCCTACCTGGGGGAGAGCCGTGGCATGCCGAGCACCTTCGACACCATCATGAACGCGATCCAGGTGCTCCAGTACGAGCTCGGGAACTTCAAGGCCATCTCCGCGGACGTCCGCATCAACCCGGACCTGGCGGGTTTCACCTGGATCGAGTTCTACCGCCCGCTCGAGCTCATCGAGCGGGGCGCCGTCGCGACCGAGCGCGCCATCCCGGAGATCAAGCGCGTGCTCGCCGAGCGAGCCCCCGCGTGGGGCCGTGTTTGAGTGGTGACTTTTCTTGCCAGGGATTCGTAACGGAGCTCTGTTCGAGTGGACCGGAGTTTTCCCGACTTCCTATCTCGAGCTCCATCCGATCTGGGACGGCCTTCGCTCGGACCCCCGATTCACTGCGGTCTTGAAGTCGATGGGCCTCGAGGACTGACGTGATCCAGCCTGGCCCCGTCGCGGGGAAACCGGTGCGTGAGCGCGCGCTGCTGGCAGTCACCCTGCTGGTGGGTTTCTTCGCGAGCTATTTCCTGATCGGCCTCTCGGTCGATCCCGCTCGCGCCCGGTCCGTTCGCATACCTTTCGATGACGCGATCCCGTTCGTTCCCGAGTCGATTTTCCTCTATGCGTGGGTCTACACGGCGATGCTCTTTCCCCTCTTTGTGGTGCGCTGTCCAGTGCTCTTCCGCCGTGCAGCGCTGGCCTACGCCCTGGTGCTCGCCGTCTCTTTCGTCACCTTCGCGCTCTATCCCGTCACGGCGATCGGCTTGCGCTCGGACCTGAGCGGCCTCGACCCGGGTCGATTCGCCCACTGGGGCATCGTGTTGACCTACACGCTGGATCCACCCTACAACCTCTTCCCCTCCGTGCACCTCGCGATCGCCACCCTCGCGGCGCTGGTGAGCTGGAAGGCACGGACAGCGTATGGAGCGGTGGCCTTCGGTTTCGTCGCCCTGATCGCCGTCGCGATCTGCACCACCAAGCAACACTTCGTGGTGGATGGCTTCGTCGGTGTCGCGCTGGCGCTGTTCGCCTATGCTCTCGTGGTGCACCCGTACCGCAGCGCATCAGGCGTGGCCGTGGCCTACGGCTGGCGCGGCCCGGCGAGTTATCTCGTCCTGCATTCTCTGGTCTACCTGGGGCTTTTCGGAGCCTTTCTCGCCGGGTTTGACATCGAAGGAGGGGATCGATGATGATCTCGACTCGCCGGCTCCATGAGTGCATCGCGGCAACGTGCTGGCTCGCCCTGTTTCTGGCGGTGCCCACGCCGGTGGACGCGGCTACGGACGAGGCTCCGGCATCGGTAAACGAGGTCGCCACCTGCGTCTCGGCCAACGCGCCGAAGCAGTCGATGCGGCAGCATCTCGAGCTGAAGACGATCGACCCCGTGGGCGACGAGCGCACCCTCCAGGTAAAGCTCGAGTGGAAGCGCGCGGAGAATGACCTCTCGAAGGTGTTGCTGCGGGTCAGTGCGCCGCCGGATCTGCGCGGCTCGGCGTTCCTGATGATCGAGCGGGAGGGGCGGGAGAACGATCTGTTCAGCTACCTGCCGGAACTCGGCCGGGTGCGGCGCGTCACCACGCGTTCCGCCTCGGGCTCCCTGTTCGGTTCGGACTTCAGCTACGAGGACGTGGAGCGTCTCGAGCACCTCGCGGAGACCGGCTCGTCGCGGCGGCTTGCCGACGCAGTGATCCAAGGGCGGCCCGTCTACGTGCTCGAAGGGACGCCGGAGCCGGACTCCGGATCCGCCTACTCCCGCGTCGTCAGCTACGTCGATCGGGAGAGGTGCGTCCCGCTGCGAATCGAGTTCTACGAAAGGGTGGGCGAGATCCGGAAGGTGCTCGAGGCGCCACCGGAGAAGGCGGTGAAGGAAGGCTCGGTGTGGATCCCCACCGAGATCTCGATGGTGGACCGGCAGAACGGGACGCGCTCGGTGATGCGGGTCGAGGAGATCGAACTCGACGTGGAGATCCCCGATCGAACCTTCTCCCAGGGTGCGCTGGAGAGACGACGCTGAGAGGAGCCAGCGGTGTGGTGAGGCGAATCCTCGCGATTCCGGTCCGGTTTCCCCTGAGCGTCATGGCCGTGACGCTCATCCTCACCGTGCTCTTCGCCGGGCGCATCGTGGACTTCCGGACCGGGGAGGTCCATCTCCAGGTGGATTCCTCGGTCGACCGTCTGCTCCCCGACGGCGACGAGGCGCGCGAGTACCTCGAACGGATGAGCCGGAAGTTCGGGATCAAGGACTCGCTGCTGGTTGTGCTGGTGATGGACGACGTCTTCACGGCCGAAGGGCTGGAAAACGTCGCGCGGGTGAGCGAGCGCCTGGCTGCAATGGAGGGCGTACGGCGCGTCGTGAGCCTGGCCACGGCGCTCAACATCCGGAGCGTCGAGGGGGGGCTCGAGATCGAGCCGTTTCTCGCGCAAATCCCGACGACCCGCGAGGAAATCGGGCGGATCCGATCCGACGTCCTGGGGAATCCCATCTACGCCGGGAACCTGGTCTCGCGGGACTCTCGGGCGGCCGGACTCGTGGTGTACCTCACCCCCATGTCGGACCAGGCGTTCGTCGATGGCGAGATGGATCTCAAGCTCCGGACGGCCGCCGAGGAGGCGAGCGGCGGGGAGGCGGAGGTCCTCTTCACCGGACCGGCGCACATCAAGGCCACCACCGCCCGGCTCATCTTCTCGGGGCTCGGTGTGATTCTCCCGATCTCTTTCGCGCTGATGGGACTGATCGGGCTGCTGGCGTACCGGACCTGGCTCGGGGTGCTGGTTCCGCTGGCGACGGTCACGGTGGCGATCGTCTGGACCCTGGGCATCCTCGCCTGGGCGGGTGTCTCCCTCAACCTCGTGACCACCATCGTGCCGCCGTTGCTGCTCGTGCTCGGCTTCGCCTACACGATCCACGTGACCTCCGCCTACTATCAGGCGCACCGCGAGCCGCACGAGGCGGTGGCGGCTGCCGGCGGCCCATCCTCCTGGGCTCTGAGACACGTGTCGCTGCCGGTGGTCCTCACGGCTCTCACCACCATGGCGGGCTTCCTCGCTCTCACGATCAGTCCTTTCGGCGCGGTGCGCGAGTTCGGATGGATCTCCTTGCTGGGCGTGGCTCTGATCGTGATCGTGTCGCTGAGCTTCGGCCCGGCGATCTTCGAGCGCTTCGGTCGGCCGCGGCGGGAACAGCCGGCCTTCCCGGGGGGGGACCGGGTGCCGGGCCGCTTCGAAGGCCTTCTGGAACGGCTCGGGCGATTCGACATCCGGCACCGCTTCGCGGTCATCGCCGTCTGCGCCGCGGTGGCGCTGGTGGGCCTCTTCGGGATGGCGCGCATCGAGGTCAACTCGGATCTCGCCTCCAACTTCAGGTCCACCAACCCCGTCCGCCTGCAGTTCGAGGCGATCAACCAGAGGCTGGAGGGAGCGATCCCCTTCAATGTCGTGATCGAGTCCGACGTGAAAGACGCGTTCGTCCAGCCGGAAAACCTGCGCGTCATCGAGTCGCTGCAGACCTGGCTCGAGGCCCAGCCCGAGGTGGGCGACACCACGTCGGTGGTGGACTACGTGAAGGTACTGCACCGAGCTCTCCGCGACGGAGACCCGAACGCGCTCCAGATTCCCGAGCGGCCACGGCTGACGAAGCAGCTCCTCTTCTTTGGCGCCGGCGAAGAGCTCGCGAGTTTCGTGGACTCGCGCTACCAGGCCGTCAACATCCACGTGCGCGCCAAGCCCGGCGACACCATTGGAATGGCGAGGATCGTCGAAAGGCTGGAGGAGCAACTCGAGGCCCTCCCCAGACATCTCTTGCCCCACGTCACGGGCGATCCGGTCCTGCTCGCGCGGGCGATGGATGAAATCGCCGAGGGACAGATCGAGACGCTCTCACTGGCGTTCCTCTTCATCTATGGGATCCTCGTGGCCCTGTTCACCTCCTTTCGCGTCGGGCTCTACGCGCTCTTGCCGAACGCGCTGCCGGTGCTGGTCTACTTCGGCGTTCTTGGTCTCACGGGCATCGGGCTCAATACGACCACCGGCCTCTTCGCCTGTATGATCCTGGGCATCGCGGTCGACGACACGATTCACTTCCTGACGCGATTCAACACCGAGGCGCGAGAACGGGTCGACGAGAGGGAAGGCGCCGTGAACGCTCTCGTGTCGGTGGGTCGCCCGGTCACGATCACGACGGTCGGGTTGTGTCTCGGCTTCCTGGCCTTGACCTCCAGCGAGCTCAAGGGCCAGGTCGAGTTCGGCACACTGGGCGCCTTCACACTGGCGTTCGCCTGGCTCGTGGACGTGACCTTCACTCCCGCGCTATGTGCTGGGATGCGCGTCGTCACCCTATGGGACGTGCTGACCTTGGATCTGGGGGAGAGTCCGCAGCACTCGATCCCGCTGCTGAGCGGCCTCTCCAAGACCCAGGCACGCATCGCCGCGCTCATGACCGACGTCGTGCGGTTCGGCGGGGGGACGCCCATGTGCCGAGCGGGCGATCCGGGAGACGAGCTCTACGTGATCATCGAAGGCGAGGTGAGCGCGTCGATCGCCACACCAAGCGGACGCGTCGAGCTTTCGCGTGCCAAGGTCGGCGACGTGATCGGGGAGCTCGCGATCTACCGGGGCAAGAGGACTGCGGATGCCGACGCGGTGACCGACGTTCGATGCCTGCGCCTCACCAAGGGGAACCTGGAGCGGCTGCGCAACCGCTACCCGCGGATCGGTGCTCGCGTGCTTTGGAATCTCTCGGAGATCCTTGCGGCACGGCTCGACCGCGCGACCCAGCGGATCACGTAGTGGGTCGTGCGGTCGGTTGCTCTGCCTGGAGGAACCGCTGAGCCGGAGGGCAGGATTCCTTCGGCGCGAAGGACGCGCGAGCGATCCCTCGAGGCGACCACAGTCTCGCGGCTCGCCGGGCCCTTCCGAGCCGGATCAGGCCCGTTTGTAGCGATCCGCTACCTCGCGGGGCTGGGCGTTTCGGAGGGTCGTGACGATCTGGTCCTGCAGGATCTCCCACGTCCAGCTGTACATGCTGTCGTCGCGCTTGGA
>Ga0255055_10001692_pt1 | contig 15831 bp, 14 predicted proteins | sample JV7_2_27_MG_FD_188633 | JGI IMG/M metagenome (GOLD analysis project Ga0255055, IMG submission 188633) | Seawater microbial communities from Jervis Inlet, British Columbia, Canada - JV7_2_27 | ecosystem: Environmental > Aquatic > Marine > Inlet | place: Canada: British Columbia | collected... | reverse complement strand
GCCTGAGAAACTAATTTTTGAAGATTATCCACTAAATCTTCAGCTTTTTGAACCCCTGAATTATTCTTCACTTCAACCAAATAGTTATTGGAAAAATCAACAATATTAATGTTTTCTATCAAAAATGTTCTAGATAGTATTTGCTGTGTATTCATAGCTTCTTCAATCATCTAATCTCTTTTCACAAATCCTGAGGTTTCAAAGGATGAGGCTATTTCTAGAAGAAAAATTCAACTGAATTTTCAGTTATTAATCTAAAATTATAAAGTCATCTTCAATTGTTTTTTGTTCTTCTTGCTTCTCTGGAACAAAACGGTTGACTATCATTGATACTAAAACTATTTCTGCAGTCGCTGCAATAGCTAATCCAAGATAGATAAAGAAGGTTAGTCTGTAATCAAAAGAAGGAACGACATCACCTAAAGCTGTGGATATTTGTATAAGAATAAAGAAAAGCCCCACACCCAAGCTTGTATAAATATTAAATTGTTTTAATCTTTTTCTACTTAATAAACCAGCTAACAAACCTACTGCTATACTACCCAAGTATACTACAAGATAACCACTACGTAACTTCGAATTTCTTTCGAAATAGTAGAGCAAGAAATAAAGAGAAGCTCCATACAGTATTCCAAAGACAACAGCAAGTTGACGATATATTCGTTCTTTTCGGAAATTCCTTAAACTTTCAGCCACAATCCAACAAACAAAAAGGAGTTAATAAATCTTTTATCTGAACAAAGTTCAGAAACACCAATCAATTGGTTTCCTAATCCACACTGACTAATTTTTTACCAAACCTTAATATTTTATATGAGTTAACTCTTTTTGGGCTAATAACCCATTGAAGGTAAATCTTTTGAGAGTAGAGGAATTTGATGCAGTGATTGTAGGAGCTGGCTTAAGTGGATTAAGAGCTGCTCTTGAACTTTCGAGCAAATGGAAGGTAGCTGTTGTCAGCAAAGTCCATCCTGTTAGAAGCCATTCGGGTGCTGCACAAGGAGGGATAAATGCTTCCTTGGGTAACACAGATGTCGGAAAGGAAGATTCTCCGGAAAAGCATGCATATGATACTGTGTATGGTTCTGATTATTTAGCAGATCAAGATGCAGTTAAGTTCATGTGTGAGGAAGCCCCTAAAATTGTAGTAGAATTTGAGAGTATGGGAGCACCGTTTTCTCGTCTTGAAAGCGGTTTAATTGCTCAACGTCCTTTTGGTGGAGCAGGTTTTCCAAGAACTTGCTATGCAGGAGATAGAACTGGACATGCATTATTACACACACTTTACGAACAGTGTATAAATAAGAACGTTAATTTCTTTGATGAATTCTTCCTAATTGATTTAATCAAAGTTAATGACACTATCACAGGAATTATCTCTTTAGATATGACTTCTGGTGAGTTAGTAGTCTTCCGCTCAGGATATGTAATATTAGCTACTGGAGGATTTGGTCGTACTTACACTCGCTCTACTAATGCTATAATTAATACAGGAGATGGTGTTGGAGCAGCATTTCGTGTTGGTGTTCCTATGCAAGATTGTGAATTTGTTCAATTTCATCCAACTACACTTTATGGAACAAATATACTAATTTCCGAAGGTGCAAGAGGTGAAGGTGGCCTTCTCTATAACAAAGATGGAGAAAGGTTCATGCTTCAAGTTGCACCCAAAGCTAAAGAACTTGCTCCAAGAGATATAGTAGCACGAGCAATTCAAACGGAAGTTAGAGAGGGGAGAGGAATAGAGGATGCTTATGTTCATTTAGATCTTACTCATTTGGGTGATGAAAGAATTCGAGAACGATTACCAGGAATAAGAGAGATTTCTATATATTTTGCAGGTGTTGATCCTATTGAAGAACCCATACCTGTCCAACCTGGACAACACTATTCCATGGGAGGTATTGCAACAAAATACGATGGAGATTTCTGTGAGTCTACCTTAAATGGATTATATGTGGTTGGTGAAACTGCCTGTATTTCAGTTCATGGGGCTAATAGATTAGGGGGTAATTCTCTATTAGAAACAGCTGTTTTTGGTCGTTATATAGGAAGAATATTACTTGAAAAAGATCTTCCAACATTACCTTCTATTGAAGATACTGAAGAAGCTGAAAAAGAAGGGATAGCGGAAATAGAAGATTTGTTCAAGAAATGGGAAAACAACACAGGAAAGAAACCTGTGGATATTCGTGAAAGAATGGGAGATGTTTTGGATAAATTTGTTGGAGTATATAGGACTGAAAAAGAGCTAGAAAACGCTTACAAAGATTTGTGCGAACTGCAAGAGGAATTTGAAAATGTATCAATCTCCACAACAAATAGGAAGTTTAATTTTGGAGTTGTTAGAGCATTAGAACTTCGAAATATGTTAGATATTGCAGAAGTAACTGCTTATGCAGCTTTATGGAGAAAAGAGAGTCGTGGAGCTCATTCAAGGTTAGATTATCCCAATAGAAATGATGATGAGTACCTTGTTCATTCCTTAGTGTATAGAACTGAAGAAGGTTTGGAGCTAAAAACGAAACCTGTGAAACTGGGAATTTTTGAGGTAAAGGAGCGTGTTTATTGATGGAAGAAAAACAGAAGTTCTTGATTTTTAGAAAAGGACCTAATGATGCTGAAGCTAGATATGAAAGGTATGAAATTCCTTTACGCAAAGGTATGACAATATTAGAAGCATTGTTTTACATTCAAGATCATTATGATTCTACACTTGCATTTCGTTACGCTTGTCGAGGTGCAATTTGTGGTTCTTGTGGTTTGACTATTGACAAATATCCACAATTAGCTTGTAGAACACAAGTATCATCGATAAAAACTGCAAAAAAACCTCCTAAGCTTCCTGAATTTAATTTCGCTGATTTTCTTGAATGGGATGAGCAGAATGAAATTCTAATTGAACCTCTTCCTAATATGAAAGTTGTTGCTGATTTAGTAGTAGATATGGAACCCTTTTGGGAATTTTATAAGGAAGTCCAACCTTACTTCATTAGAGAATGGAATGATATAGCTCCAGAATCAACACAGGATTCAAAAGATGCTAAATCAATTGAACACTTGATTTATTGTATTCTTTGTGGTTTATGCTGGTCATGCCCAGTTAATGCTTCAAACGATAGATATCTAGGTCCTACTGCTATTGCCAAAGGATATAGATTTATTGCTGACACAAGACTTTCTGAGAAACACAGAGAGGACATAGTTGACAGAGTATGGAAAGATGATGCAGTACCTTCATGCGAACAGTTTTTTGTATGTAATAGAGTCTGTCCAAGAGGTGTCAGACCAGGAACTGCAATAAAACATGTTAGAGATAAGTGGTCAAAAAATGAATAAGAAAACTAGGATAGAAAAAGATGTTTTGGGAGAGTTAGAAATACATGAAGAAGTCTATTGGGGGATAAATACTCAAAGAGCTATCCAGAATTTCAAAATAAGCGGAAAACAGTTTCCAAGTACATTCATTATAGCATTAGCTCAGGTGAAAAAAGCTTGCTTATTAGCAAACATGGATTTAGGATTAATTGAAGAAGAAATAGGAAAAGCAATACTAAAAGCATCAGATGAGATTATAGTTGAAGAAAAACATTTAGATCAATTTCCAGTTGACATTTTTCAAACAGGTTCAGGAACTCAAACAAATATGAACATGAACGAAGTTTTAGCAAATAGAGCAAATGAGATATTAGGTCATCCGAAGGGAAAAAAACAACCAATCCATCCAAACGACCATGTGAATAGAGCTCAATCCTCAAATGATGTAATTCCTACTTCGATGCATCTTTCAATTTTATCGTGTTTGAAGTATGATCTTATTCCTGCCTTAAAAGAAATTCAAAATACTTTAGCTAAAAAAATCAGTGAATTTCAAGGAATAATCAAAGTGGGTAGAACTCATCTTCAAGATGCTGTTCCTATTCCATTATCCTTGGAATTTGAGGTTTATAAAAAGCAAATAGAACAGAATGAAAATAGATTATCTAGCGCTTGCGAAGAATTGTATTTGATTCCTCTAGGAGGAACAGCTGTTGGTACAGGGATTAATATTCACAAAGATTTCAGTGATAAAGCAGTTTCCAATCTTTCCTCAATAACTGATTTTCCTTTCAAAGAGAATCCAGTTAAAGCAGAAGGGATTGCTTCTCATAATGCAATTGTCAAATTATCTGGAATTTTGAAAACTTTAGCATTATCATTACTAAAAATGGCAAATGATATTAGGTGGATGGGAAGCGGTCCAAGAGCAGGATTAGGTGAACTTATTCTTCCTCAAAATGAACCAGGATCATCAATTATGCCAGGTAAAACAAATCCCACTCAAGCAGAAATGCTAATCCAGGTTTGTATTCAAATTATTGGGAATGATACTACGATTTCTTTTGCTGAAGGATATGGCAGTACACTTGATTTGAATGTAGCCAAACCCTTAATGATTTCAATTTTATTAGAATCTATTAATCTTCTATCCAACTCAATCATTTCTTTTAGTAAATTGACTTTAGAAAATCTAGAAGCAAACTTACCAGAAATTGAAAAACAATTAGAACAGAGCTTGATGATTATCACCAAGCTAACTCCAATTATAGGTTATGATGTTGCAGCAGATATTGTCCAAGAAGCTTATCGAAATGGTAAAACCGTCAAGGAAATTCTCATTGAGAAGAATATAAAATTAGAAGAAAATATTGACGAATTATTAGATCCAAGAAAAATGGTTTAATCATAAAATTTGGTTTCTTTTGCGTTTTGAATTTTGTTTTGGTTAAAACTATTAGTAGTAGAGTAGGTATCATAAGTATCAAAGAAAGGAAATTGGTTTTCCAAGGATATGATTCATCTGGTAATACCACTGGATTCTTCAGTGGATACAAATCGTATGAGTTTGCATTTCCATCAATAGAATACTTGTTTCTTCTCTGAAGATCAGACCAGTAGTTTCCAATGTATGGTTTTTGTAAATAACACAACTATATTTAGCTTAAAACGCTTGAAAAAATATAAGTGGATTTTATGAAAGAATATGATCTTATTGTTATTGGTACTGGATCAGCAATGAATCTAGTTGACCCGTTCTTAAGACAAAATCATCATGCAAAAGTAGCTGTTATAGATAAAGATGAACCTGGAGGTATTTGTTTAACCAGAGGGTGTATTCCAAGTAAATTAATCTTGTATCCTGCAGAACTTGTTCGTGAGATTGAGAAAGCAAAAGAACTTAATATTGATGTAGAAATTAAAAATGTCGATTTTAAAGGAATTATGAATCGCATGAGAGATACTATTAATCATGATATAGATCAAATCCGTCAGGGTTTGTCTACAACTAATGAAATAGACTATTATCCAGAAATAGCTGAATTCATCGAACCTTACACTCTCAAAGTAGGTGATGAAATCATCAAATCTGATCTAATTTTCTTATGCACAGGCTCAAAACCTACTATTCCACTAATCAAGAATCTTGAAGAAATTAGTTATCATACCAGCAGATCTGTCTTGAAACTTGATGAGCTTCCAGAGAGTATTGTTATAGTTGGTGGTGGATACATTGCTGCAGAATATGGCCACTTCTTTGCTGCTATGGGATCAGAGGTAACAATTGTTGGTAGAAATCCACAGTTTCTTCCTCAAGAAGAACCAGAAATTTCAGCTATTGCCTTGAAAGAACTTTCCAAACACATGAAGATTATTACAAACAGCGAAGTTGTTGAAGCTAGTTTGACTCCTAATGGTAAGAAGAAGATTATAGCAAAAAATCGGTTGAATAATGAGGTATTTGAAGTCATAGCTTCAGATATTCTAATATCAGCAGGTAGATCATCGCTCAATGATATTCTAAAACCTGAGAAGTCAGATATTGAAATTGATAAGCGAGGATGGATTAAGACTAATGAATTCTTAGAAACATCTAAACCAGGGATCTGGGCTTTTGGTGATGCAAATGGTAAATATCTGTTTAAACATGCAGCTAATTATGAATCAAGAGTTGTTTACTATAATGCTCTCCTAAGGAGAGAAGTACCAGTTGATTATCATGCTATTCCAAGTGCAGTTTTCACTTATCCAGAAATTGCATCTGTTGGATTGAGAGAAAAGGAAGCAATAGAGAGATTTGGTAAAGATGGTATTGTAATTGGATTACAAAGATACCAAGATACAGCAAAAGGAGAAGCAATAGCAGCTAAAGATTATTTCGTCAAAGTGATTATTGAAAGAGAAAACAATAGAATTCTTGGTGCCCATATAGTTGGACCTCAAGCTTCGGTTTTAATTCAAGAAATAATCAATCTAATGTACACTCATGATCAATCAACTGATCCAATTAATGTAGGAATGCACATTCATCCTGCTTTAACTGAAGTTGTTGAAAGAGCTTTCTATTCATTGATGCCAGTAGATCATTACCATGAAAATTTGAAGCATTTTGGATTGGAATAAAGATAATCATTATTCTTTTTCTTCTTCTCCAAACATTTTTCTTTTTATATATTTTTCACATGCTTCTTTTGTATTTGAAATTTCTTCATTCATTATTGCAATTGAGAGTATTAGTTTCACTTCACCAATTTCTCTCCCTTTAAATCCAAAAATTTCTTCAATTTCGTTTCCATTCAATTCCGGAACAAAATGTATTAAATCTTGTTTTTCATTAATTTGTTTAAGTTTCTCAATTAGAGGAGACAAAAAGATAGGTGCTTTTCTTGTTGAGTTTTCAGCCAGAGACAAGTGAATTAAATTATCTAGAAGAATTCCAATTTCTTTCAAAAATAACCTCATTTCTAACAAAGAAGGAGATAACTCAATAAATCCAAAAAGAGAATCCTTATTCTTGATGTATTGTCCAATTTCCTTTATTTCTTTATTTGAAAAAGTATACTTCTTCAGAAGAGTAATAATGTTTTGAAATCTTAAATAATCAGTTCTTTGTTTGCTATATTCCAGAACATCATCCAATTGCAATTCGGAGAGGATTGAAGCTAGAATAACTGTAGTGTCATTAATTTTTTGGTTATACAAATATTGCAGCTTCAATTCTATTTTATCCCAAAGTGAAGAGACAAGAAAAATCCCTCTATCAATTTCTATATTTCTCATTTGGGAAAATAATGTTTCAAGAATCCTAAGTTCCGCCATCAATTGAAAAGCTTTAACAGGCTGTGCTCCAAGAGCCAATTTAAGTTCATCAATTATTCTTTCATGTGGAACATCTAGTAGATTTTCAACAGATTTTTTTATCCCTACTTTAACATCGTTTTCTATTTTAAAATCAAGTTTGCATGCAAATCTAATTGCTCTAAGAATTCTCAAATAATCTTCCTGAAAGACAGTTGCTGGATTTTTAGTTGTTCTCAAAACAGCATTTCTAAGATCTTCAGTTCCATTAAAAACATCAATATATTTACTTCCAAATAATATTAGAGCATTAATTGTGAAATCTCTTCGTGTTATGTCTTCTGCAATTGATGCCTTTTCAACAATTGGAATTCGTGACGGATACTCATATCTTTCCTTTCGTGTAGAATTGAATTCGAATACTATTCCATCAGGAAATCTTAATTGAGTTGTCATGGTTTGATTACTCATCTTCCCAATCTTTCCTTGCATCTTTTCAGCTAATATTTCTGTTAACTTATTTAGATCTCCTTTGAACAAAACAAAGTCTACATCATCACTAGGATTCCCAAGTAAAAGATCTCTTACAAATCCACCAACGATTCCAATAGAACAATTATGCTTAGTAGAGATAGTAATAACCTGATTGATTTTGGAAATAATTTTAGGATCTATTTTACTTAACAAATCTTGATTTACATTATGTATTTTGGCTCTCATTCTATGACTCTGAAGCTCTTGAATACACAATTCTAAATCGTGATCATTCTCCACCAGCATTTAATCAAATAGTAAGTTAAATCCCAGTTTTATAAGGTTATTTAGCACATTAGATTTCTATAGCTTTTTAAGATTGAAAGTACAATTGTAACTTAACCAGTATGCAGGGTTAGTGAAAAATGGCTATTGATAGTTTCCTACTTGGTTTTGAAAATGCTCTTTGGTATCTAGCTATTGGACTACTTATTTCAGGAGGACTACTGGTTATACTTTCGGTAGTTTTTAACCTAGAAAGTTTTGCTCATGCTCTAGGCATAGGAGATCACGATATTTCAGCAGACCATGATTTTGCTAGTGACCATGATGTTGGTGATCATGACTTCTCAGCAGACCATGATGTTTCCATAGACCATGACGTTTCAGTTGATCATGATGTTTCCATAGACCATGACGTTTCAGTTGATCATGATGTTTCAATAGATCATGATGTCAGTATAGACTCTGATACATCTACTGTTCACTTAGATGGTATAAAGGACGCTACTCATTCGTCGGCACCCATTTTTCTACTTCTTTCTACGTATTTTCTAATGTTTGGAATCTTAGGTGTTTCCACACTTAGAATAGGTTCTTCGAGTGTTGCTCTTCGAATTTTCAGAATAGCGTTAATTATTATTTCCCCTTATTTATTAGCATTATCATTAACACATCTTTGGAGAAAAATTTCTACCACGAAAGTAAAGCCGATAAAACGTGGAGTTCAATTAATTGGTGAAATTGGAACTGTTTATGTTCCTGTAGATAACAAGGGAGGCATAATTCATGTAGATTTGGGAGAAGGGTTAGGAGTACAAAAACTCCATGCAATCAGTGCTGGTTATCATGACAGATTCGAAAGAGAAGATGAAGTTAGAATCGTTGCAGTTAAGAATAGGGTTTATCTTGTAGACAGAACATAATTCTTCTCCTTTTTTTATAAAACAACGTAAAATGCATTGATTCACCGTCAAAAATGCCAAATTTTGCTTTTTTATTTAGATACCTTAAAAAAGAACCATGCTTAATTTTGATTCACACGAAAGTGAGGGTATAGACAAAAATGCTATGGTATATATGGTTGCCAGTGGGTATAGTAATAGTAGGAATACTGTTTTTATTGTTTTATGCTTCTAGATATAGGAAGTTTACATCAGATACTTATATGATCCATTTTAGAAATGGGAGAGTAATCAAAGCAGGCATCGGTGGAAGAGCTGTTGTTATGCCTTTGATTGATGAAGTTCGTATGATCCCTGTAACAACACAATCTACATTTCTAGAAGCTAAAGAGAAAGTTGTTTCGAGAGAGTTTCAGGAGATATCAGTAACCGCTTTTGTTTTTTGGAGAGTAGTTGAACCAGAAGTTGCATTCTCAAGAACTTCTTGGGATCGTTCTTCAGCTGCCCATGTTGAAAATATCATCAAGAATGCCGCTGAAAGTATTATTAGAACGACCTGTGCAAATATGCCACTTGAAAAAATCATTCGTGATAGACAAGCGATTATCGAAGCTGTAACTAAAGAGCTTCATACTTTAACAAAGGATTGGGGCTTAGTGATAGAGAGCTGTGAAATTAGAGAGATAGAAATAATTGACCCCAATTTAAAATCTAATGTAAGTGCTATCATGAAAATTGAGCAAGAAAAATTAGCTCGTTTGAAGAATGCAGAGATGCAAGAAATCACACAACTCCGAGATTTGGAAGTAAGCAGAAAAATTGGAATTGAACAACAAGAAGTAAACCTCGATGTTGAATCCAAAGAGAAAGAGAAGAACATTAAAGTTCAAGAATTAGAGAAAAGACGAACTGAAGTTGAAGCGGAGACTTACCAAACAAAGGTAGAGATAGAAGCAAGCGCTGATGCAGAAAGAATCAAAAGATTAGCTGGAGCAAAACAATTTGAGATGGAGGCTAGAGCAATGGGAGACGCAGCAGGGATTAGAGAGGCAAAGAATGCTGAAGCTGAAGGTATTCTTAGAAGAATAGAAGCTCTTGCAAAATCTGATTCTCGATTGTTCCAAGAAATGATAATTGAGAAATTACCAGAAATCTATCAGAATTTGGAGATTGACAAAATGATTGTGACTGGAAACAAAGATGATGCATTTTCTGCAGTTGCAAACGCAATTCTTCCTTTCTTACAAATAGTTCCAGAACTAGTAAAAAAATCAACACTTGAAACAGAGAAAAAGAAATAATTTTCTCTTTTTTCCTTTTGTTAAATATTATTACAAAATATTATGTTCTCTGAATTAGAAGGAAACTGTTGTCTAGTCCAATGAATTTTACTTTTGATAAACCATAATGTTTCAGTATTGCAATATGCTCATCTAGAATTAAATTAAACTCATATGAATCAAATACGCTCAGAATCCAGTCTAAACCATAATTGAGTTTAGGAGTTAAAGTTAAAGCTAGGTAACCCTCTTGTTGTAAACTATCTTGAATACTCTTAATGTAATCCTTCATATCTTCCCTAAACACGAATTTTGATCCCATGAAAATGTCTATAGTACCTTTCCTAACAGCATGTTGTAATTGCTCTCTATCCATAAAATCTACGTTATAAATTTCGTATAAATCCTGAACAACTAAACAACGATAGATCGAGGTTATAGGTTCTATGCTAATAACATTAACTTTTTCTCCAAAGAAATCAGCTAGATGCAGACTATCATATCCTGAACCAACACCCCAATTAAGAACAGTAATTTTGTCTTTTGTGAAGAATAATGGAGATCTTGATGATATATTCTGGAAAAATAGATGTCTTAGTTGAAAGAAAAACTCTGAACCATATAAGGAATCTAATGTTCTAATTAATTCATTTTCATCTAATTTTCCTTGTTCTCCTTTCAATATAGCTTTATATTTGGAAGATAATCTGTTAAAAAGAGCAACAAAAGGTGTTAGTATAGTTTCTTCTTTCTCCTTAATATCTTCCATCAGATAATCGACAAGAAACTCTCGTCTAGGATTGTCAGAATAGAATTCACCCTGTTTAGTTAACAACTCATGTTCCGCCAATAAATCAAAAATCCTAATGAATTCTTCATCCATTGTATTAAAATTCAACATATGAAAAATTTCTTCTGGTGAACGAGGTCTGTTTAGAGTCTCAAAAACACCCAAATCCTCGAGCATTTGAGTTGCTTTTACTGCTGATAGTTTTTGAAGAAGATCTAAATTAGTACTTATCACTTCATCGGTTAGTTCTTCGGGAGGAGAATACATTTTCAATTGAATACACCTGGCTTTAACTTACTGAAGATGTTCTACAATAGAAATTATCAAGATAAACTTTTAATCTTTCTTATAGTTCTTCCTATATTAAGAAATAACCAATCTTTAGAAAATCATTTTTTCCTATAAATATCTAAATAATTCCTTGATTTCAAGAAAATCACAAACTCAATAACATAGGATACTGGAACTGACAAATCTTCACTAATAGAGTAAATAGACTCTTTACCTTTTAGTAATTCTAAATTCTCTACGAATAACTGATATTTCTGACTGAGTGTTATCCATCCTTGTTCTTTTATTATTTCAGGACGTTCAGAAAGTTCAGGATAATCGTCTTCGGAATTAATAATCAAATCCATGATTTCAGATACTATGTGTTTTTTTGGTTGTTTTGAGATGTTCTTATCTAAATACAGAATAGACTCAAGTGTAGACTTTGTTTTGCTTTCTCCTGAAACATTGATATAAGAGTTGAACAAAATTGTGAACCAATCATCAAGATACGAATAATTAATCTTGCTTTGAGGTTTTTTAGCCACAACCATTATAGCTTCTTTCTCTCTATGTTTGTACACTAATAGCTCTAAGCCTTTATAATACAAACTTATTAGATCACCCTCCTTTAAATCTACTTGATTTTTTTGAGTATCTACAAACTTGAAAAGATGTGAGAAATCTATTCTTTTTGTATCAATCAATTTTGGAAAGAAACGACCATCCATTACAGCCTTGTGATATTGAATAAACATAAACCCATAAAAATTGTTTAATTCAGTTCCAGACACTTCTGATTGATCATTAATGACTAGTCCTTTAGTAATCTCACCATCTTTTGTATAAGTTATTTTATGAGCAGCATCTTTTTCAGCTTCTATTAATTGCTTAACAGATTCATCGAAAACTAGTGGATTTCCTTTAGCTCTTTCTGATAAGGATCGAGCAAATTTTGCTAATTTATCTAAGTCTGCAGATGCAACGCAAATAAACAACAGAACAACCACATTTTCAACATCATCAAATCTTGTTATGTACCTTCCAATTACTATTCGTTCCTCTAAACTAGTAATTACATCTGCATTCGTTCTTGCAAAACCAGTATAAATCTCTGCTAAAGAACTTACATCTTTTAATTTTTCTCCAAAATTAGATCTTGAAAGCTCTTTTAGATAGCATACAGGTCCATAGATTATATCAAACATAATCATAGAAACTACCTTTATTCCCAAATCTCTCAAAAAGGGTAAATTGAATGGAGAGATTTGCAAATCTTGATATTTTTCTTCAGCAGTAATCTGTATCACCTTTGTCACTACAACACATAGATACTTTTCTTCTCATATGTTTTCTAAAGGACTCTGTGTTATTTATTTACACTTTTGGTTTAATAAATACTATTATAGTATTATCTGCATCAACTTTTCGCAAAAAGAGATTAGTCATTGATTCGCTCTCTTTCATCCTCAAGTACAGGTATTAATTCATTGATCACATCATATGGACAAGTGATTAATTGTTGCTTCGCTGTCTCCCAAAAACTATCAAAGAGAAAAGAATGATATCCTAGTGATTCATATGATAAAGCTTGAACAAGCAACTCCAATTTATCTACATATGAAACGAATTTTGCTTCGTTTGATTCCTTATCCTGTAATTCGGTGAAAGATTCTTTCCACTTTTCCTTCACTGTTTCATTCAAAATTAATGATAACAACTCGGTACTAGCGGAGGTAAGTACTTGATTCTTGAATTCCTGATATCTGTCCTTACCTAATAGAATCTGCACTTGTCTGTCGAAATCTTGGTATCTACATTCTGGTAAATCATGAATGATAGCTATTCTCATCACTATCTCTGTTTTAAGTTCTTTATCTGGATAAAGTGCATTATGGAGATCACTAAGAAGAAGTGACAACATAGCAGTATTATATGCATGATCTGCTACGCTTTCGACATCTGACAATGGGATACCTACTCTTATCCAACCATGTCGAGGCAATCTCTTCAGTTGAATAGCACTTTGAATAAATCCATAGACTAATTGGTATAGCTCGTCCACCTTGCTCTCACTTCACACTTGTCGTTGACTTTGAGTAAAGATGATTATTAAAAACATCGATGGGGGTAATCAGAAAAATAAAGAGAAGTAAGTAAAAAAAAAGGTTGAATTACATGAATTTTCTAATAAAATTCCATTGCCTTTCAGTATCTGCTGCCAGATTTTTCAGCTCTTCTTCTGTAATTCCTCTAAATCGTCCTTGAAGACTTGTCCAATCTGTAATTGGATCTCTGTTTTCTTTAACCTCGTACTTCCTGCTGGGACGACTTATAACAACTGTATTAGTTTCTCGATCCCACTCGAATAAAGGCCAAATTCCAGTTTGAACAGCTTTTCTAGAAATCTTAACTGAATGAGCTGAATCAGCACGCCAATTAGGAGGACAACTAATATCAATTTGGATAAATTTGAATCCTTCCATGGAAACTGCTTTCTGAAATTTCTCAACAAAATCTTCTAAATATGCTGCACTAGCTGTAGCAACATATCTTGCATTATTAGCCATCATAATGAAGGGAACCATTTTACGTGGAGTAGTGTTTCCTTTGGGTGTAGTAGTAGTACGAGCTCCAATCATAGTATCCCCACTTCTTTGACCACCAGTGTTTCCATATACGTTGTTCGAATACATCACATGGAGTATATTTTCTTGTCTGTCACATGCTCCTATCTCTGTAGCAATACCAATGTCAGCTGCGGAACCATCTCCTCCCCAGACTACAACCTTTAGATCACTTTTTCCTTTTTGTTTCAGTGCTCTAGATATTCCTGAAGCAACTGCATCACTTGCTGCAAAAGCTGTATTGACTGTGGGCACATTAAATGCAACCCCTTCTCCTGATCCTTGATATACACTTGCACAACTAGCGGGAACTACTACTACCACTTCTTCAGAAACTGATCCAATAGCATGTCTAAAAGCTAAAGCTGAACCACAACCTGCACATGCAAAATGTCCTTTCAGTATAGCTGGTTTTGATACTTTCAATAAATCCTTCTGTGTTACTGGCATCCTTTTCACCTCACTCCTTAAGCTCCTTTTTAACAATGTCCATAATCTTGCTGTATGGCACATCTTCTCCACCTATTCCCATTATTTTTCCAGCAACAGGTGTATCCACATTGTTTCTTTTAAGAACAGACTCTACCTCAATTCTTAATTGACCATCATGACCAAAACTAACTGAACGATCAATAACAAACAACTTACCATTCTTCTTTGCAAAATTCACAATATCTTCTTCTGGAAACGGTCTAAATGTTCTGACTCTGAGAGCATTTACACTGAATCCTTCCTCTTTGAGTCTATCTATGGCTTCTTCTGTTTCATCTGCGATTGTTCCTAAAGCCATCACAGTAATGTCTGCTACATCATCTCCATATTGTTCTACTAATCCATTTCCATAGGTTCGACCAAATCGCTCTCCGAATTCTTTATGGATTTCTACTATTTTTGTTTTAGCTCTTTCCATTGCTTCCATTAAATCTCTTCTATTTTTCCCATATTGTTCTGGTCCTGTCATAGCACCATAAGCCCAGGGATTATTTACATCAAGCTCAATAATGGGATCATCATATGGTCCAACAAATTCGAAAGAATCTTCAGCAGTAGGTAAATCTACTTGAGCAGTAGTATGACTTATAACAAATCCATCAAGACAAGGCATTGAAGGAAGAGCTATATCCTTGCTTTCAGTAATTCTGAATGATTGAAGAACAGTATCAAACACTTCTTGATTGTTCTTTGTATACATCTGAATCCAACCTGCATCCCGAAAAGCCATGCTATCTTGAAAATCAGGCCAGATATTCCAACCAGGAGCTATACACCTATTGACAACAGGCATTATAATTGGTAATCGTCCTAGTCCTGACCAAAATACATTTTCAGCCATATAGAGCAGTCCTTGTGAAGAAGTAGCTGTAAAAGTTCTTACACCACTCCATGCAGCACCCATACATGCTGCTAGTGCAGAATGTTCACTCTCAACTATAACAAATTCTGCGTCCAATATACCATCTTCAACATATTGACTCAGTTTTTCAACAATGGTCGTTTGAGGAGTTATTGGGTAAGCAGCAATCACATCTGGTTTTGCATAAAGAGCTGCATAAGAAGCTGCATCATTTCCTGTCATTGATTTAGTTTCTTGTGTAACGGTCATTTCTTCACTCACCCTCCACTACCATGGTTATTGCTTGTTTTGGACATTCTTCAGCACAAATACCGCAACCTTTGCAGTATTCATAATCGTAACTTATTGGCTGATCCTTTTCTCTATCTGCTGGATAGATTGCTGTATCTGGACAATACTTCCAACAGATGTTGCATTTTATACATTTTTCTGGATCTAAAACAGGATAAAATGTTCTCCAATCTCCTGTTCTTCCTGCTGCACCTTCCATTGGATATAAAATCGGTAAACTTGGTTCTTTTGTCATGCTATCACTACCTTTGTCTCTTCGAAAGCTCTTTTTGCAGCTTCAACATTTTTGGGTGCTCTTCTTTCTCCCCAAAAACTAGTTATAGCTTTCAATAAATTATCTATACTTACTATCTCTGTTCCTTTTGCAAAGGCTCCTAACATTGTCATATTAACAAGTATAAATCCACTTAGAACTAATCCTAACTCTTGAGAGATCTTTGTTGCA
>Ga0255055_10001691_pt1 | contig 15838 bp, 9 predicted proteins | sample JV7_2_27_MG_FD_188633 | JGI IMG/M metagenome (GOLD analysis project Ga0255055, IMG submission 188633) | Seawater microbial communities from Jervis Inlet, British Columbia, Canada - JV7_2_27 | ecosystem: Environmental > Aquatic > Marine > Inlet | place: Canada: British Columbia | collected... | reverse complement strand
CATCTCCCGGAAACGGTCCGGCCCGATGGCGATCATCAGCGAGAGCCCGACGGCCGAGTCGTAGGAGTAGCGGCCGCCAACCCAGTCCCAGAACCCGAACATGTTGGCGGTGTCGATGCCGAACTTCGCCACCTCCTCGGCGTTGGTGGACACCGCGACGAAGTGCTTCGCCACGGCCGCCTCGTCCGTGAGCGCCGCGAGGCACCACTCCCGCGCCGTCCGCGCATTGGCGAGGGTCTCGAGAGTCGTGAAGGTCTTGGAGCAGACGATGAGGAGGGTCTCCGCGGGATCGAATTCGCGCACCGTCTCCGCGAAGTCGTTGGCGTCCACGTTCGAGACGAAGCCAAAGCGGAGGCCTGGGTCGCTGTAGTGTCGGAGCGCCTCGTAGGCCATTACCGGCCCGAGGTCCGAGCCGCCGATGCCGATGTTGACCACGTTGCGGATGCGCTTGCCGGTGTGGCCCTTCCAAGCGCCGCTTCTCACCCGCTCCGCGAACTCCGCCATCTTGCCGAGGACGCCGTGCACGTCGGGGACGACGTTCGCGCCGCCGACCTCGATCACGGCGTCGCGCGGCGCCCGCAGCGCCACGTGGAGGACCGCCCGCTGCTCGGTCAAGTTGATCTTCTCGCCCCGGAACATGGCGTCGATGCGTTCGCGGAGCCCGACGCCCAGGGCCAGCTCGAAGAGCAGGCGCAGCGTCTCGTCGGTGACGAGGTTCTTCGAGTAGTCGAGGTAGAGGCCGACAGCGTCCAGCGCCAGTCGCTCGCCCCGCTCGGGGTCGTCGCGGAAGAGGTCGCGCAGATGCAGGCCCTCGATCTTCCGGCGATGCTCCGCCAGGGCCTTCCATTCGGGGCGCTGGGTGAGGGGGACTCGGCTCATGCTCGCAACTCCAGATCCGACCCCGGGACGCCGCTCGAGGGGGGCCTGTACTTCCTCGACAGCTTGCTGAAAAACCCCCTGCGAGGCCAGCGGGGGGGTGGTATGTAGGGGAGCGGGGGTGCGGGCATGCGCCGTGATGATCCGCCGAGGGAAGCGATGTGGAGCGACCTCTCGCCCCTGGGGGGTCGAGGGGTAGGGGCCCTCTCGATCCGGATCCCCCAAACTGACTCGGGCTGGAGAGGCGCGCTGTCCCACGGCGCGCCCGCTTACATACAGGGTGGCGAATCGTGAACGCGGACGAGGCCAAGCGGCAAGCGGGCCGGCGGGCGGCGGATTACGTGGAGGACGGCATGCGCGTCGGCCTCGGAACCGGCTCCACGGTCTACCACACCATCGTCGCACTCGGCGAGCGAAAGCCGGACATCATCTGCGTGGCCACCTCCGAGCGCAGCCGCGAGCTGGCGGAGGGGCTGGGCCTGCGGGTCGTGCCGCCGGACCGGGTCGGTGCCCTCGACCTGGCCATCGACGGTGCCGACGAGGTGGATCCCCGTCTCAACCTAATCAAGGGGGGTGGCGGCGCCCACACCCGCGAGAAGATCGTCGCCCAGATGGCGGCGCGGTTCATCGTGGTGGTGGACGAGTCGAAGCTGGTCGAGCAGCTCGGTGCGTTCGGCGTGCCTCTCGAGGTGCTGCCCTTCGCGCCGGAGGTGGCGGCGGCCCGTGTGCGTGAGCTGGGCGCCACCGAGGTCACCAGGCGCACCGAGCCCAGCGATAACGGCAACCTGCTCATGGACGCCGCCTTTCCGCCCATCGAGGATCCGGCGGCACTGGCGGCGCGACTTCAGGAGATTCCGGGCCTCGTGGAGCACGGGCTCTTCCTGTCGGACTGTGTCGAGCGCGTGATCGTCGCGGGGCCCGGGGGCGTCCGCGAGATCGAGCCGGTGAGAAGTGCAGGCTAGGAGCGCGAGCGTCTTCAGCCGCCGTCCTCTCCGTCTCCGAAGAGCGCTTCGAAGGCGGGCGTGGCCCGCGTCGCCAGGCCTCCCTCGCCCTTGCGAATCATGAAGTAGGCAGCGAGCTCCTCTCGCCGCGCCAGCTCGAAGCCCTCCTCTGGCCCGAGCACGATCAGCGCGGTGGCCCAGGCGTCGGCCCAGATCGCCTGGGGATGGATGACGCTCACCGAGGCCAGGCCGTGGTCGATGGGCCGCGCGCTCCGCGGGTCGATGAGGTGCGAGATCCAGACGCCCTCGCTCTCGTAGAAATTGCGGTAGTCGCCGGAGGTCGCCATCGCCCGGTCGCGCAGCTCCACCACTCGGTGTAGGATTCGCGCCTCGGGATCCGGCGTCTCGATCGCGACCCGCCACGGTCGGTCGTCGGGCCGGGCTCCGCGCGCCCGCACCTCGCCGCCGATCTCGACGAGGAAGTCGGTGTGGCCAAGGGCGGCGAGCGCCTCGGCCACCTGATCCACGGCGTGGCCTTTCGCGATGGCGGAGAGGTCGCAGACCGTGTCCGGGTGCCTCTTGGTGAGCGTCCCGGAAGTCTCATCGATCTCCACGAGGTGGTGGCCGACCCGCTCGCGCAGCCGGGCCACCTCCGCCTCGCTCGGCGGCCGGGGCGGGCGCTCCATCGGCCCGAAGCCCCAGGCCTCCACCAGCGGGCCCACCGTGACGTCGAACGCTCCCCCCGAGGCCTCGCTCACCTCACGCGCCACGCGCAGGACCTCGAGGGTCTCGGCCGACGCGGTGAACGGCGTCGACGCGCGGTGTCGGTTGAAGCGCGAGAGCTCCGAGTCCGTCTCCCAGGTGGACATGAGCCGGACCACCCGGTCGAGCTCCGCATCGATGGCCCCGCGGATCCGCGCTCGCTCCTCCGCGTCGAATCCGCCTGCGACGATCTTCACCGACCACGTGGTCCCCATGGTCGGGCCCTCGAACACCTCGACGGCGCGGCGCGGAGCGGCGCACACCAGGCGATGCACCGAGACGACCGCGAGCGTCAGCATCAGGACCCACAGCAGGATCTTCGCGCGGGGGCTCAGGGTGCCAGGCGGGTGCATCGCTGGATCAACCGAAGTCGTCGTCAAGAAAGTTCTTCTTGCCTCCGAGTCGACTTTGCCACGTCCCGCTCGACGACGCAGGCAGGCCGCCGAGTCGCGTGTGCAGCCGCTACGCAGTCAGTCGGTCGATTCCCCGTGGAGCCGCACCTCGTGTCGCCGGATGCCCAGCGGGATCTTCTCGCGGTCGAGGCGGAGCTTCGCCTCACGGGTGAGGTCCCAGTAGACCTGCCAGTAGTCCTCCCGCTTGACCCAGGGCCGCACGACGAACTGCGTGGCGGAGTCGGTGAGCTTGTGAACTTTGACCAGCGGCTCCGGATCCTCGAGCACCTTGGGGTGCTCCCGCAGGATCGAGGCGAGGACCTCCTCCGCGCGGGCCACGTCGACGGCGTGGGAGAGGCCGAACTCGAGGTCCACGCGACGGATGTCCTGGGCCGTGACGTTCCGGATCACGTCGCCCCAGATCTTGCTGTTGGGAACGACGAGGGTCTGGTTGTCGAAGGTCAGGATGGTGGTCGAGACCAGGCTCATGGCCTGGAAGAGCCGGGACCCGCAGGCCGGAGGACCCAAGTGCCGAAAGTCGAGATCCCAGCCGTGGATCACCTCCTCGAGCTCGTCCGCGTCGCGGATCTTCCGGCTGAGCACGGGGAGGGGTCGAGATTCGGAGTTGGCGACGGAAGTGGAGGCGTGCATCTGTCCGTTTCGTGTTGTCCTGACCGCGCATTTTCGACACAATTCGACTCGTAGTCAACGAAGGCGGCATCTACGCCTCGTGGAGGAGTCCATGACCCGTACCCTTACCCTTCTTCTCGCAGTCCTCGCCTGGGGCTGCGCGCCCCCGGCAGATGCACAGGATGTCGTCCACGACGCCGAGTACTACATCCTCGAGGCACAGAATGGAGAGGTCTGGGCGGTCGAGGACGCCGAGCTCGACGCCAAGCTCGCCGAGCTGCGCGCCAAGTACGGCCAGCCGCCGAACATCATCCATTACATGTGGGACGACCAGCCGCCGATGGCTTTCGGCGATCCGATCTACCAGAAGATCCGCGGCTACGAGACACCGCGCCTCAACACGCTGGCGGAAGAAGGCATGATCTTCGCCCGCATGTACACCGAGCCCGGCTGCACGCCGAGCCGCGCGGCGTCATTGACTGGGCAGCATGCCATCCGCACGGGCACCTTCGAGATCGGTTTTCCCATCGAGTACACGGGATTTGCGGCCGAGAACGTCACCATCGCCGAAGTGCTCTCCCAGGCCGGCTACGCCACCGCCTTCTACGGCAAGCTGCACCTGGGCGACATCGAGCAGTCCTACCCCCACAATCAGGGCTTCGATGAGGCCTTCTGGGCCCTCTACAACCAGATGACCAGCCTTTACAACAAACGGGGCGAGGCGGCCAACGCCATCATCGGGATGAAAGAGGAGCTCCTCGCCGAAAACCCGTACCAGCGTGATCGCAATTTCATTCAGGACGAAGCGTATGTCTTCTACGCGGAGGCCAAGAAAGGAGAGCAGGCGAAGGAATGGCGCGACGGTTCCCAAGAATTGCAGGACTACAAGGACTTCGATATCGAAGCGCGCAAGCGAGCGCTCGACTTCATCCGCCGCAACGCCGGAGCGAAAACGCCCTTCTACGTGGCCTGGTGGCCGCTGTGGATTCCGTTCATCCCTGACCCGAAGAAGACCACAATTCAGCGCGGCCTAGTCAGTGAGAGCTACATGCGTGTGATCGAGCCCGACATCGAAGCGCTGCGGAACACGCTGGAGGAGCTCGGCATCGCGGAGAACACGCTGATCATCGCGATGGCCGACAACGGGCCCATGACCCACAATCCCCCGCCGGGTGCCGGTCTTGGTGAGGGCATCTTCCGTGGTGGCAAGGGCGACTTCACCGAGGGCGGTGTGCGCGTCTGTGCCGCCGCCCTCTGGCCGGGAGTGATCGAACCAGGCCAGGTTGCCGGCGATATGATTCACGAGGTGGATCTCTTCACAACCTTCGCCCGGCTGGCGGGCGCTACCCAGTACATCCCCACCGACCGGATCATCGACGGTCTCGACCAGATGGCTTTGCTGCTGAATGGCGATACGCACGGTCGCCGCGATCACGTCTTCATCTACCAGGGACCCGACCTGGCGGCCTCGGTAAAGGACCAGTACAAGATACACTGGACTTCGGATGATCCCGGCCAGGCCAAGTCGGGCCTCACAGCGGTCTACGACCTCTATAACGATCATCGGGAAGTCAACCCGATCGTGGTCGGCGGGTTCCACATGAAGGAGCCGTTCAAGCGGATGCGGGCGCGCCACGAGTTGTGGAAGAAGAAGTATCCCGACAGGAAGGCTCCCCATGGGCCGGCCTACACCGGCATCTCCAATGCGCGACCGGAGACTCTTGCGCTATCGAAGCCGCCGGCAGACTTCAAGGAACTGCCCTTCGACCCGCTGGAGTTCATCGAGCACCTCGACGAGCTTCCGTTCGACCCGGCCAGCGAGCCGGGACCTGGGCAATAACGCCGCAACGGAAGTCCAGCCCCGCTGGATCGCACGGTTCGCCGTGAAGTTCATCATTGAGCGCCTGAACAAGTGCAGTCCAGGAGCCGGTCATGACTCGGGAGGTCGAGGGTTCAATCGGCTGAGTGCCATTCGGCTTTCAAGGTCACCGATTACTAGTCGGCGAGCTTGATGACGACCCTGTCCAACTCACCCGTGAAGGGGAAGGGGCCGCTGTAGTGCTTCGATACCTGGGTGCCCGTGTCGCGGCCCACGTCGAAGGTCTCCGCCAGCGAGTAGGTGCTGATGTGCATCTTGGGCATCTCGGTTTCCGCGACCTTCTCGCCGCCCACGTAGAGCTCGCCGGTCCCCGCGAACTCCCCGTTCTTGATGAAGTTGAACTTCAGCTCGGTCGCGCCTTCGGGGAGAGGCGGGGACTCGAGGGTGTAGTAGACGCCGTCCAGGTAGTTGTAGTCGTAGTAGAGCCGGCCGTCCTTGATGAACATGGTAAAGCCACCGGTCATGCCGCCCACGGAGACGATGACGCCCTCCTCGTCGCCGGTGAGGTCGAGGGTGGTGGTGATGGTGTGGGAGCGGTTCTTGACGGGAGCCGAGGCCTTCTCGGCGATGCGGAACGCGCCGGGAGCAAAGTACACGAACTCCTTCTGGTCTCCGAAGAGCCGGTCCTGCTGCTTGGCGAGACGCATGATCATGTCGTCGTGTAGGGGGTAGACGTTGTACTTCCACGCTTCCTCGTCGAACATCGCCTTCAGCTCCTCGAGCTTCTCGGGGTGCTGGGTGGCCAGGTTGGTGGCCTCGGAGAAGTCTTCGGCCACGTGATACAGCTCCCACTCGTCCTGGTCGAAGGGCAGGACGACATTGACGTTCCAAGGCATGCGCTTGGCGTGGAGGGTCACCGCCTTCCAGCCGTCGGACCAGATCGCCCGGTTGCCGAACATCTCGTAGTACTGGCGCTGCTTCCGGTTCGGCGCCGCGGCGTCGTCGAAGGAGTAGCGCATCGATACGCCGTCCAGCGGCTGCTGATCGACACCGTGGTAGCTCTCCGGCACGGAGGTGCCGGTGGCCTCCAGGATGGTCGGTGCGACGTCGGTGATGTGGTGGTACTGGTCGCGGATCTCGCCCTGGGCCTGGATGCCCTTCGGCCAGTGGACCACCAGGGCGTCGTGCTGTCCGCCGCGGTGCTCGCTCTGCTTGAAGTAGCGGAACGGCGTGTTGCCGGCCATGGCCCATCCGGCGTGGTAGTGCGGATAGGTCGTGGGATCGCCCCAGCGCTCGTAGTGCCGCAGGTTGGCGTCGAAGGGGGTCTGAAGGCCGTTCAGCACGTAGGTCTCGTTGAAGGTGCCCGCCAGCCCGCCCTCGCCACTGGCGCCGTTGTCGGCGGTCACGAAGATCAGCGTGTTCTCCAGCTGGCCGATCCGCTCCAGCTCGTCGAGGACGCGGCCGATCTGGAAGTCCACGTGCTCCATCTGCGCCGCGAAGGCCTCCATCTGCCGCGCGTAGAGCTTCTTCTCCTGGTCGTTGAGGGAGTCCCAGGCGGGGATCTCGTCGATCCTCTCGGTCAGCTGGGTGCTCGGCGGAACGACGCCGAGCGCCTTCTGCCTCTCCAGGATCATCTCGCGGGCCTTGTCCCAGCCCATGTCGAACTTGCCCCGGTACTTCTCCAGGTACTCGTCGGGTGCGTGATGCGGCGAGTGCATCGAGCCCGAAGCCCAGAGCATCATGAAGGGGAGATCCGGCTTGATCGACTTGTGGCCGGTGATCCAGTGGATGGCCCGATCGGCCAGGTCCCGGTCCAGGTGATAGGTCTTGCGATAGGGCTCGGGGGTGTGGTCATTCCACATCACGGGGATGAACTGGTGCACGTCCGCGGCCATGAAGGTGTAGGCGTGGTCGAAGCCTTCACCGCTCGGCCAGCGGTCGAAGGGCCCGACCTGGGACACCTCGTAGAGCGGTGTGTGGTCCCACTTGCCGAGCGCGTAGTTCACGAAGCCCGCCTGCTGGAGGTAATTGGCCACCGACTTGGCGGTCTCGGGCACCACGGCGTTGTAGCCGGGGAAGCCCATGGCGGTGAGCGCGTGGCTGCCCAGCCCGATCGCGTGCGGGTTGCGGCCGGCCATCAAGGAGGCCCGGGATGGGGAGCACAGCGCCGTGGTATGGAAGTTGTTGTAGCGAAGCCCGGCCTCGGCCAGGCGATCGATGCGGGGGGTGTCGATCAACCCGCCGAAGCTTCCGATCTGGGCAAAGCCCACGTCATCCAGGAGGAAGATGATGACGTTGGGCGTGCCTTTGGGGGGCTCGACCGGCTCGGGCCACCACTCCTCGCTCTCTGCGTAGCTCCGCGCGATCTTCCCCTTGAACTCGGTTCCCGTGTCGGCTGCCGGCGGGGGGCTGGCGGGCGGCGCAGGGGCTTCGGTCGGGAGAGCGGTGTCTTCGACCGGTGCGCTGGTGTCTTCCCCGGGCCCACAGCTCATCAGCGCCAGCACTGCGACGGAGAGAAACCCTTTCAAGATACGACGCATCGAGATGCCTCCTCCTCGGGACGGCGATCCGCCGCCCTGGAACAAAGATACCCAAACCGAGGGAAAGCGGGGACGTGAACGTTCAACTTCCCGGTCACGCTCGGGAAGTCGCACTTTCGACAGCGTCCCCGGCGGCGTCCGGAAGGCTCTCCACGTGCAGGGTCTGGGTGGGGAAGGCGAAGCTCACGTCGAGGCGCTCGGCCAGGCGGACGACCTCGAGCAGCACCTTCTGGCGCTCCACCAACTCGACGCTCCAATCGGGAGCCACGATGAAGAAGTAGAGCAGGATGTCGAGGCTGTGGGCCCCGAAGTCGTGGAAGACTACGTGGAAGTAGTCCTTGCGCGTGGTCGGGTGGGTGCGGAGGATCTCCTTGATGCCCTCGACGAAGGCCTCGATCTTCTCCGACGGCGTGTCATAGGTGACCTGGACGACGGTGCGCACCCGCCGGTAGCGGCGCATGCCCATGTTGTCGATCGAGGCGCCCACCAGCTCGCTGCTGGGAATGGTCACGACCGAGTTGTAGAAGGTGCGGATCCGGGTGCTGCGGAAGCCGATGTCCTCGACGTTGCCCTCTTGGCCGGCCACCTTGATCCAGTCGCCCACCCGGAAGGGCCGTTCGAACATGATCACTATCGAGCCGAGGAAATTGGCGAGGGTCTCGCGCGCCGCCAGCGCCACTGCCAGACCCCCGATCCCGAGACCCGTGAGCAGCGAGTAGGCGGGAAGCCCGAGCTGATCGGCGGCCGCGATCACGAGGGCCGCGGTCACGGCGATGATCACCAGCCGGAAGGCGAGGTGGACGAGTTGGCTGTCCACGCCGCGGGGTCGCAGGCGGGCCGTCGAGATCACCAGGCTCGCGATCTGGCTCAGCACCACCGCGACCAGACGCACGCCGCCCAGGAAGAACAGACCGGTGAGGAGGAGCGAGAGCGCGGTGAAGATCCCACCGGTTAGGTGGATCTCGCGGGCGACGGACTCGAAGAGTACGGACATCACCATGAGGGTCACCGGCAACACGTAGGCGCCGAGGTGCTCCCGAGAGGCCGCGAGCCGCCGGCCCGCGAGGTAGAGGAGCGCCGTCAACGCGGAGCCGATGGCCAGACACAGCGCCAGCCCCGCCCACTGCCAGACCGTCTGTCCCTTGTATGTCTTCTTCGTCCAGTCCGGGAGGCTGGCCACCCAGCGGCTCAAGAATTCCCCGCCGCCGACCTGGTATTCCTCGTAGTGGGCGCCCTTGCCGGTGCGCGGCCGGTAGGGCAGCTCGCGCACCCGCTCGTAGAACTCCTCGCTACGCTCGACCGTCTCCGGCGAGAAGAGGTACTCGCCGGCGCGGGGGCCCTCCACGACCTTGGCAATGGCGATCGGTGTATCGGGGATGGTCCAGCTCCCCGTCAGATCCTCCTCCATCTGGGCGGCGTCGGGAACGCTTCGGCCGGAGGGGACGGGGATCCGGTCGAGCACTTCCTTCAGCCGCAGGGCAGCCTCGAACCCGACGGTGTCGACAACCGTCGGAGGGACCTCACTCAGGTCGAGGCAGCGGATGGCATCGAAGACCAGCGCCCGGGCGCCCGCGCGGTCTCCTTCCTTGCGGTAGAGCGTGACCGCCTCGTTCATCTGCTCGAGAAAGCTGGTGAGCGTGGCCCGGGGGCTCGAGGTATCCACGGACTCCAGGGGGTTCTCTTTCTGTGCGGTGGCCGGGGACGCTGCGAAGAGCAGCAGCCACAGAGCCGCCAGCCAAAGGCTGCGGAGTCGGCGTCGTCGGTTCGCTTGGGTCGTCATGGTTCGCACGCGGGAGGCTAGCATCGGTCCGATGAGTTTAGAAGGCTCGCAACCGGGGACGTTGTTGAATGTTCAACAACGTCCCCGGTTGCGAGAAGACCGAGTAGGTAGAGCGGGCGAGCAACGCTCTAGGGTGTCGACTGGCTGAGCAGGGGAAGCGCCGCGAAGGACTTGATGACGGCTGAGCTCCGTCAGGGAAGCGAAGTCGGAGGGGGCTCTGAGGGGACGCGGAAGAGGATGGCGTAGAGGACCGGCACCACCACCATCGTCAGCACCGTCGCGAACAGGAGGCCGGCGATGATGGTCACCGCCATCGACACGAAGAAGGCGTCGGGAAGCAGCGGGATCATCCCCAGCGCCGTGGTGAGTGCGGCCATCGCCACCGGCCGCAGGCGGCTGATGCCGGAGTCGACGATGGCGGAGAGGAGATCCTTGTCCCCGCCGGCCTGGAGGTTGATCTCGTCGATCAGCACCACCGCGTTCTTGATCAGCATTCCCGAGAGGCTCAGGAAGCCGAGCAGCGCCATGAAGCCGAAGGGCTGCTGGGTGACCAGGAGCCCCGCGGTTACGCCGATCAGGGCCAGCGGGACGCAGAGCCAGATGATGAGCGGCTGCCGAAGCGAATTGAAGAGCCCGATCACGACGAGCACCATGAGGAGCAGGAAGACCGGAAGCGATGCGGCGAGGCCGGCCTGCGCCTCCGCCGAGTCCTCGTACTCGCCGCCCCACTCGAGTGTGTAGGCCGGGGGCAGCTCGATGGCCTCGATCTGGGGCCGCAGGCGCGCGAAGAGCTGGCTCGCCGGTCCCCTCTTGGGGTCACAGAAGACGGTGAGCGTCCGCTTGCGATCGAGGCGGATGATGATCTCGTCCTCGAAAGCCGTCTCGAAGCCCGAGACCACCTGCCGGAGCGGGATCATCGCCTCGGCTGCGGGGCTCCAGATCTGCAGGTTCCGCATGCTCGCGACGTCGGTCCGCTCCCGCTCCTCGGCGCGCAGTACGATCGGAAGCAGGTCGTCGCCCTCGCGGTAGACGCCGACGGTAGCGCCCTCGAAGCCCTCGAGAAGCGCCTTGGCGACGTCGGTCCGACGGATGCCGTTCAGGTTGGCCTCCTCCTCGGCGAGCTGCGGTCGCACCACCTTGACCCGCTGGCGCCAGTCGGTACGGATCGATTTCGCGTTGGGATCGTCGTGCATGATCCCCTCGATCCGGCTGGCGAGCTTCCGCAGCAGGTCGGGATCGCTGCCGGTGAGACGGGCCTGGATCTTGCCGGTGCTACCGGGGCCGAGCTGGAACTTCGAGACGTAGGCGAGGGCGTGGGGGTATTGCTCTTCCAGGTATCTCTCGATGGCGGGCGCCATCGCGTCGATCTTCCGGTAGTCGTCCACGTCGACCAGGAACTGGGCGTAGGCGCTGTTCAGTTTCTCGGGTGTGTAGGTGAGCAGGAAGCGGAGGCCCCCTTGACCGAGGAGCGAGGTGGCGTGCGTGACCCCTTCCTGGGCCAGAAGATATTCCTCGATGGACTCGGCCTCGCGCACCGTCTCGTCGATGTGGGTTCCCTGCGGCAGCCAGAGGTCGACCAGGAACTGGGGACGGGTGGAGGATGGGAAGAAGCTCTGGTCCACGTAGCCGAAGCCCCAGAGCGCGACTGCGAACATTCCCACCACTGCGCCCATGGTGAGCCAGCGCAGGCGGATGCAGCCGCGCAGGATTGCCTCGTAGGCCTGGTAGAAGCGGCCCCCATAAGGGTCCTTGGCCGGGGCTCCGCCCTCCGGCGCCTTCAAGAACATCACGCCCAGGAGCGGCGTGACGGTGACCGCGGTGACCCAGCTGAGCGAGAGGGAGACCAGCACCACCTGGTAGAGCGAGCGGCAGAACTCCCCCGTCGAGTCGTCGGAGGTGCCGATGGCGGCGAAGGCCAGGATCGCCACGACGGTGGCGCCGAGGAGAGGAAGCGCCGACTGGCTCACCACCTCGGAGGCGGCCTCCGTGGCGTCCTTCCCGCTCTGGATCCTGGTCAGCATGCCGTCCACTACGACGATGGCGTTGTCCACCAGCATGCCCAGCGCGATGATCAGCGCGCCGAGGGAGATCCGCTCCAGGGCGACGCCCATCGGGCTCAGGAAGATGAAGCTACCGGCGATGGTGAGGACGAGGACGAAGCCGATCAAGAGGCCGCTGCGCACACCCATGAAGAGGAGCAGCACGACGATCACGATGACGACCGCCTGGACCAGACTGGAGACGAAGCCGCGGATGGCCTTGGCGACGGCTTCCGACTGGAGCGAGATGATGCCGAACTCGATGCCCATGGGTCTCTGCCCCTCGAGTTCGAGGGCGCGCGTGCGCAGCGCCTCGCCCATGCTGACCACGTTGCCGCCCGAGACGGTGGAGATGCCCAGGGCGATGGCGGCCTTGCCGTCGTAGCGGACCAGGTTGGTGGGGGGCTCGACGTAGCCGCGCCGCACCGTCGCCACGTCGCGCAGGTAGATCTGACGCTCGGATCCCCCGCTGATCAGCAGTGACTCGAACTGCTCGACGGAGGTGATGGCGCCGGTGGGCTCGATGGCGATGAATTCCCGGCCTACCTGCACCCTGCCGGAATCTGCGACGAGGTTCTTCTGCTGCAGGTCGTCGATGATCGCGCTGGTCGGGATGCCGAGCTGGGACATCCGGTCGCGCGAGAGTTCCACGTAGACGACCTCGGGGCGCTCTCCGAAGGTCTCGATCTTGGCCACGTCCTGGACCACCAGGAACTCCCGGCGCAGCAGGTCCACGTAGTCCTTGAGCTCGGCGTAGGAGTACTCGTCGCCGTAGACCGCCACGAAGACCCCGTAGACGTCGCCGTAGTCGTCGACGACCAGGGAGGGGCCGGCGCCAGGGGGGAGGTCCTTCTGGGCGTCGCCGACCCTGCGGCGCAGCTCGTCCCAGACCTGTGGCAGCGACTCCCTGTCGTACTTCTTCTTGATCGAGACGGTGAGTGTCGAGAGGCCGCGATCGCTCTTGGACTCGACCTCGTCGAGCTGTCCGAGCTGCTGGACGGCCAGCTCGAGCTCGTCCGAGACCTCCTCCTCCACCTCGGCGGCGGAGGCGCCGGGGTAGGGCGTGATCACCAGCGCGTCCTTGATGGTGAATTCCGGGTCCTCGAGCCGGCTCATGCCCTGGTAGGAGGCGAGACCGCCACCCAGCAAGACGAAGGTGAGGACGAGGGTGACGGTGCGGTTGCGGATGGCGAACTCGGCGAGGTTCATCGGCGCAGCCCCGCCTGCCTACGGCTCGAGCCGGCGCACCGGCATGCCCTCGCGGAGCTGGTGGACGCCGGAGATCGCAATCAGGTCACTCCTCGAGAGCCCGCTTCGCACTTCGACCTCCGCACCCGACAGCTCGCCCAGCTCCACCTCGGTGCGTCGCACCGTCATCGAGTCCCGGTCCACCACCCAGACGGTGGCCTGGCCACTCTCGTCGGCCAGCGTCGCCGCGGCGGGGATCGAGAAGCCGACCTCGCCCCGGTCCGCTCCGGGGCGGTTGATGGTGACCTTGGCGGTCATCCCCGGCAGGATGTTGACATCGGCGGGATTGGCGAAGGCGAGGGTCACCTGGAAGGTGCGCGTCACCGGATCCGCCGTGGTCGCGAACTCCTTGATCGTCGCCGGGAAGCTGCGACCGGAAATCGAGGTGACGGTCACCGCAGGTGCGAGTATTCGGCTGGCCTCCTCGGGGGTGCGTTCTGGCCGCCCCGCCGTCAGGTCTCGCTCCGGCACGCTCACGACGATCTCGAGGCTGGAGGCGTCCTGGAGGATCAGGACCGGCTCCTTCGCGTTCACGTTCTGGAAGTCCCTGACCAGCTTTCTGGCCACGCGGCCGGCGAAGGGCGCGATCAGGCGGGTGTCCTCGACGGCCTTCCGCGTGGTCTCGAGGTCGGCGAGGGTGACCTCGTATCGCCGCTGCTTCGCCTCCATGGTCGCCTTGGCCTCGACGCCCTGATCGTAGAGCGTCTTGTACCGCTCGTAGTCCGACTTCGCCTGCGCGACGTTCGCCCGCGCCTTGCCGAGCTCCGCATCGAAGTCCCTCGGGTCGAGTCGGGCGAGCAGCTCTCCCTTCTCGACCTGCTGTCCCTCTCTCACCGGGAACTCGATGATCTTGCCCGGCACCTCGAAGGCCATCTCCGAGTGCTGCACTGCCGAGATCTCGCCGGGGTACTCGAGCCTCGCGGTCGAGCTGCCCGCCCCGAGCTCCAGCATCTTCACCGGTCTGGCGACGGGTGCCTCGGAAGCCGGCTCCTCACCACACGCGATGGCGGAGATGCCCAGCGCGACGCAGAGCGCGAGATGGCATGCTCCGCGGCCGAGACCGGTGCTGCGCTGACCGGGCCTCACGTGCTTTCCACCGGCGCCGGGGTGTCATCCTCGAGCGCTTCGTACACCGCGTCCCATCCACCCGGCGCGATGGCGGCCTTGAGATGGCCCCCTTCGGTGCGAAACACGAGTGCGCCATCGCGGAGCTCCACCGCGTCCGACCAGATGAACGGATGGCCGGCCTTCGATGTATAGACGTCGCTCTCCTCAGCCGGCTCGAGTGGCGTCCTGATTCCCCAGCGTTTGCTGCCCTGGTGCTTCGCAAAATACTTGCGCAAGGTTTCCCTCTCCGTTGAATGCTCTCTCGGATTGCTGACGAACCACTTCCCTCCGCAGGGTACCCTCTGCCTCCTGCCGCACCAAGCGGGTCTCCTGGCGAGACGCGGGCATTCTCGGGGCGCCGGCTCTCACTCTTCCGGCGGATCGCCTCCCCGGCGCCGCCTTCGCCACTCTCGCAGCCGCGCGGCGATCTGCGCCTCGGCACCCCGTTCGGTGGGCTGGTAGAAGGAGACCTCCCCGAGCGCCTCGGGCAGGTTTCGCGCCTCGACGAAGGCGTCGGGCTCGTCGTGGGCGTAGCGGTAGCCCCGGCCGTATCCCTGCTCCTTCATCAGGGGGGTCGGGGCGTTGCGCAGGTGCATGGGGACCGGTGCCGAGCCGAACTTCTCCACGGCCTCGGTCGCGCGACCGAGGCCGGTGTAGGACGCGTTGCTCTTAGGTGCACAGGCGAGGAAGCTGGTGGCGTGAGCGAGGGGGATCCGTCCCTCGGGCAGGCCGATCCGCTCCACCGCCAGGTAACAGGAGGTGGTCAGCCCGAGCGCGGTCGGCTCCGCATTTCCCACGTCCTCCGAGGCGAAGATCACCAGGCGCCTGGCGATGAAGAGCGGATCCTCTCCGGCGGCCAGCATCCGCGCCAGGTAGTACAGGGCCGCATCGGGGTCGCTGGCGCGCAGGCTCTTGATCAGCGCGGAGACGACGTTGTAGTGCTCCTCCCGATCGCGGTCGTGGAGCAGCACCCTCTGTCCGACCGCCTCCGCCACCGTCTCCGGGCCGAGGGGCTCTCGGGCGGCCTTCCCGAGCTGGTGAAAGGCGACGGCGGTCTGGAGCATGCCGAGCGCGCGCCGTGCGTCGCCGTCGCCCGCGTGGGCGGCGGCGGCGAAGGCCTCGTCCGAGACGTTCACGCCGGAGCCTCCGAGCCCGCATTCGCGATCGGCCATCGCGCGCCGCAGCAGCGTCGTCAAGTCCTCCTCGTCGAGGGGCCGGAGCGTGAACACCCGGCAGCGGGAGAGCAGCGGCGCGATCACCTCGAAGGAGGGGTTCTCCGTGGTGGCGCCGATCAGCGTCACCGTTCCCGCCTCGACATGGGGAAGCAGGGCGTCCTGCTGGGCTCGATTGAAGCGGTGGATCTCGTCCAGGAAGAACACCGTGCGCCGCCCGACGCGCCGGGCCCGGCGCGCGCCCTCGATCACCTCGCGGACGTCCTTCAAGCCCGCCAGCACCGCCGAGAGGCCCACGAACTCGCTGTCGGGCTGGGCCGCCAGCAGACGCGCCAGGGTGGTCTTTCCCGTCCCCGGTGGGCCCCAGAAGATCAGCGACGGGAGCTCGCCCGCCTCGATCAGGGCGCGAAGCGGCGCCCCGGGGGCCACCAGATGGTCCTGGCCGACCACCTCGTCCATGGAGCGGGGGCGCATCCGGTCCGCGAGGGGGGCGCCCGGCGCAGAGGCACCCGGCTCGTGCTCCCGCGGGAAC
>Ga0255055_10001690_pt1 | contig 15843 bp, 14 predicted proteins | sample JV7_2_27_MG_FD_188633 | JGI IMG/M metagenome (GOLD analysis project Ga0255055, IMG submission 188633) | Seawater microbial communities from Jervis Inlet, British Columbia, Canada - JV7_2_27 | ecosystem: Environmental > Aquatic > Marine > Inlet | place: Canada: British Columbia | collected... | reverse complement strand
ACCGGTCTCAGCATCGTGGTCGGCATCGTAGATGGCCACCGCTGCAGGGTGCCTGAGGTTGCCGGCGGCCCGTGCCTCGAGGAGGAAGCGCTGGCGCAGATTCTCCAGCACCTCGGCGTCCACGGGTCCACTGGGTGCAAGCACCTTGAGCGCGATCTGACGCCCGATGTTGGGGTCCTCGGCCAGATAGACACGCGCCATGGCGCCGCGACCCAGCTCCCTGATCAGCCGATAGCGGCCGATCGCGGAAGGCGGGTCGGCCCCTTGGCCGCCCTGGTACGGAAATGGGTGCTCTGTGGCCCTCATAGGAGTTCCCCGGACATCATCCGCGAGATGAAGACCCAATGCAGTGATGTGGTTCACTGAAGGGCCTAGCTACCAGCTATCGGCTGCCAGCTACCAGCCGGATCGGAGGATGCTGGAAGCAGGTAGCCGGAAGCTGACAGCCGGGAGGGTGGTGGGCCCTTGTCTCAGTTATTCGGTGCGCCGCTCTGGATCCACTGGATGATGCTGTTGAGCTGAGCGTTGGAGAGGGGTGTACCACCGCGCGGCATGCGCGAGCCGGTGATATTGGAGTCGCCACGGAGTTTGTTGACCAAGTAGCTCGCTTCGGGGTCGTTTGGGGTGACCCGGTTCAGATTGGGCATCTGAGTCGAAGCGACGTTGACGAGGTTGCCAAAGGCCTGTCCACTGGCGAGCACCAGCCCGGCTTGGGCTGAGGAGGCATTGTGGCAACCGCTGACGGCACAGGTCGGAGTGAAGATGCTGGTCTGAATCGATGTGAGGCTGACTTGGGGGCCGTTGTCGTCGCCGTCGCCCGTGTCTTCGACGCAGACGGGCAGATTGTTGAGGTCAGCCTTCTTCTTGACCAGGTCCACACAGAGTGTGATCTCGGTGTTCTTGGGGATCGTGCCGCCGGTCGGTTGCAGCGTGACGGACATCATCTCGCCGCCGCCGATGTTCTTCTTGATCGCTTTCTTGCCGGTGAAGAAGCCGTTGTTGTCGACCTTGAGGGTGATGGCGACCTTTTGTGTGGCGCGTCCGGTATCTAGCCTTTCGAGCTGTGCCTCGACCTTGATCTTGCCGGCCAGGTTCGTACCCGCAGGTGCGTTCAGGCGTCCGGAGATTTGAACCCAGTTCTTCTTTACCTTGACACCCTCGGGAAAGACGACGGTTTGAAAGTCCTTCTTCTCGCCGTTCGCCACCGCTTTGTCGAGCTTGAACAACAGCCTCAGGGTCTGAAACTCGCCGTCGGAGAAGATCGGCACACAAGCTTGCAGGACGAAGGCTCCGACAAGAACGCCCGTGGCACAGAGAATCCTGTGTAAAGGTCTAGACATGAGCCACCTTTTGATCCCTCCCTCACCGCTCAGGCGGTGTTACCGCCTGGTACGCAGGCCTTTACCAAGCGGATTGCTTCGGCGGTGCTACGATCATCGAAGGACGTCGTGATGCGTATCGGGATCATTGTGTGGCTCGTTAGTCTGACTCCGCTGGTCGTACCCGCTCTGGAGGCGGTCGACTGGCAGGACAAAGTCGACCCCTGGGTGTTGGATTCGGCCAGGTCGTCGCGTGAGACGGACTTCCTCGTGTTCCTCAGTAGGCAAGCCGATGTCAGCGGGGCCGCTCGACTCGCAACCAAGCGTGAGAAAGGGAGATATGTACTCGAGCAGCTCAGGCGGACGGCTGAGATCACTCAAGCACCCGTACGAGCAGCACTCGAAAGCGAAGGAGTCGAATACCGGTCGTTTTGGATCGCCAACATGATCTGGGTGCGGGGTAGTGAGTCGGTGGTGAAGAGCCTGGCGGTACGAAGCGATGTGGCCCACATCTATGCCAATCCCAGAGTCCAGATGGAGCTCCCGATGCCGCGGGCGCAGAGCGGCTCAGCGAGCGCCGTGGAAGACAGTATCCAGCACACCAGGGCCCCGTCGGTCTTCTGGAAGAAGGGCTACAGGGGGCAGGGGATCGTGATCGCCGGCCAGGACACCGGCTACGACTGGGAGCATCCAGCGCTGCGCTCGAGCTATCGGGGCTGGAGCGGCAGCGAGGCCGATCACAACTACAGCTGGCACGACGCGATCCACAGCGGGGGTGGCGCCTGTGGTGCCGACTCCCGGGAGCCGTGTGATGACTCCGATCACGGCACCCACACAATGGGCACCATGGTGGGCGATGACGGAGCGGGGAATCGGATCGGCATGGCGCCCGGGGCCCAGTGGATCGGCTGCCGCAACATGGATCTCGGCGTTGGGACTCCGGCCACCTACACCGAGTGCTTCCAGTGGTTCCTCGCCCCGACGGATCTCGACGACAGAAACCCCGATCCCGACCGTGCTCCAGATGTCATCAGTAACTCCTGGACCTGCCCACCTTTTGAAGGGTGCACCAATCCCAACGCGCTCAAGAAGGTCGTCAGAAACGTCCGTGCGGCGGGTATCGTGATCGTTGTCGCTGCAGGCAACGAAGGTGCCTCGTGCTCCTCAATCAAAGATCCTCCGGCCATCTACGGTGCCGCTCTGACGGTGGGAGCGACGAATAATGAAGACAAGATTGCGGGTTTCAGTAGTCGGGGGCCGGTCCGGGTCGATGGCAGCAATCGGCTGAAACCCGACGTCTCGGCCCCTGGGGTCGATGTCCGCTCCAGTGTGCCCGGTGGCGGCTATGGCCGCTCCAGCGGCACCAGCATGGCCACTCCGCATGTGGCCGGTTTGGTGGCCTTGACCCTGTCGGCGGCGAATTGTCTGCGGGGAGATGTCGGGGCGACCGAGGACTCTGTAATTGCCACCTCTGTGCCGCGCACAACGGATAAGGTGTGTGGGAATGTACCGGGATCAAAGAGTCCCAACAACGTCTATGGATTCGGCACCATTCGCGCGGCTCTGCCCGACTGTGGGGACCAACCGGTCAGTGGTCTGGGTACCGGTGTCGAGATCGAGCGAGTCGTCTGCCACAATCGGACCGCGAATCAAAAGGTCACGGTAGCGGTTGGCAGGCGGCCGACCTGGGACTGTGAGGCAGAGGGGATGCCAGCGAGGGTCGGGGATCGGCTCCAGCTGCAGGTGTCGGGGAGAGCGACTCTGGCGCGCGCGGTCGGTGCCTCGGTGGCAGGATTCCGTCCCACCAGAGCGATCTGTAAGAACCTGACGACCGGGAAGAAAAGGACGATTCGGCTCAAAGGCACGACCGCCTGGGACTGTCAGGCCAAGGGTCTGCAGGTCGACACCGGAGACGAGATCAAGCAGACCATCACCGGCAAGATCAAAAAGAGCTCCTGATCAACCGGGTACGGGGGGCCGGTTGAGGCGGGCAAGGAGGTCCTGGAAGCGGGGATCCGCGCGGAGGGGGTCCCAGCTTGGCCAGTCATAGAGAAAGGTCGTCCCGTTGGCTCGCTGGTCCATCGCTTCCTCGAGCAGCCGAAAAGCCTCGTCGATCTCGCCCAACCTGGCGTGGAGATAGGCGCTGTAGAGAGTGGGGAGCTCCAAAGGCGCAGGTGTTTCGATCAGTGTTCGCCAATAGCCGTCGAGACCCTCTGCAGCATAACGTTGCGCCAGACGATCCGCCCAGTCGTCGAGGCCATTGATCCGGTAGATACGTTGCCAGATCTCGACTGCTTCGTCGTAGCGCTCGGTCGAGATGTGCAACTCGGCGAACTGGATTAGGGCCCAGAGGAACTCGGGCTCGATTTTCAGGCTCCTGAGGTACCACTCCTCGGCCTCTTTGAAGCGGCGAGCGCCGTGGAGAGCACCGGCCACTGAGAAGGGCATGGCGGGTGAGAGCGGATCGAGCTCTTCCGCCCGCCTAGCAGCGGCGATGGACTCGTCGAATCGGCCCAAGGCGCCCAGCAGCTCGGCGTACCACTGGTGCGCAGTCGCATAGTTGGGGTTGAGCTCGATGGCCCGCTTGAATTCGCGCTCCGCTCCGCTCCAATCCCATTCTGCATAGTGGAGTCTGTCCGCCAGCGTGGTGTGCGCCTCGGCGAGGCTCTCGTCCAGCTCGAGGGCACGCTTGCACGCGGCGATGGCCTTGGACCGCGCCTCGGCGATGGGAATGCCCAGATAAGCCCCGTCTCCCACAGTGTAGCTGTCGGCTACGCCGGCCCAGGCCAAAGCGTAGGTGGGGTCGCTCTCCAAGGCCCGCTCGAAGTACTCCAGGGCCTTGCGGATGTCTTCGTTGGTGCGCTTGTTCCAGTAGAAGCGGCCCTTCAGGTAGAGGCGATAAGCCTCGGTGTCGTCGGTTTGCCGACTGCTGATCTGCTCTTCGACAGCGCCGGTCAGACGGAGCTGGAGGTGCTCGCTGATCGCGCGGGCGATCTGTTCTTCTACATCGAAGATTTGATCCATGGGGCGGGTGTATCGCTCACCCCATAGCTGCGCGTCTCGCTGAACGTCCACCAGCTCGGCAGCCACAATCAGCTGATCGCCACGCTGGGTCACCCGACCGGTGACAATGCCTGCCACGTCGAGCTCCCGCGCCACTTGCGCAGGGTCGACGTCGCGGCCCTTGTAGCGGAACGAGCTGGAGCGCGAAACCACCCGCAGGTCGGGAATCACGGTGAGGCTGTTGATCAGCGACTCCGCGATGCCGTCACCCAAGTACTCCGTCTCCGGATCGCCCGTGGTGTCGACAAAAGGCAACACAGCGAGCGAGCGGATTTGGCCCGCGACAGCCGGTGGTGAGCCGGCTTTCCGCACGGCGAACACCCCGACGACGATGATGATGAGGAGGGCCGCCAGAGTCGCAAAGAGCTTGCCGCGGTGGCGCTTGGCTAGGTCGACCGCGACCTGGGCATCGGAGCTGACTGTCGAGATCTGAGATGCGGAGTCGGCCGAGGGCGGAGCCGCGACCGACGTGTCCGAGACGGTAGCCGCCGCCACTGCAGGCACTGATTTCGAGAATTCGCTGTCTCGGCGCAGCCGTTCCAGATCGGTACGTAGGTCGGAGGCATGCTGGTAGCGCAGAGAGCGGTCCTTCTCCAACGCCTTGGTGAGGATTTGCTCGAGACTTGTCGGCACCTCGGGGTTCAACCGCACCGGAGCAACGGGTGACTTGTGCAGGATGGCGTCGAAGATCAGGGCAGACGTGTTGCCGGTAAAGGCCCGCTGACCGGTGACCATCTCGTAGAGCACGAGCCCGAGAGAGAAAAGATCGGTGCGGCTGTCGAGCTCCTCACCTTTGGCCTGCTCGGGGGACATATAAGCCACCGTACCCACGGCGGTACCTGGTCGGGTGAGGTCGGCCTCCAAGGCATGGGTCGGTGCCGCCGATTCGGAGTCGACTTCTGCCTCCGCCGTGAGCTTGGCCAGACCGAAGTCGAGAATCTTTGGCTGGCCCCGTTGGGTGAGGAAGACGTTGGACGGCTTGATGTCGCGGTGAACGATGCCGCGCTCGTGGGCGGCGTCGAGAGCGTCGGCGAGCTGGATGCCGATCTCGACCGCTCGCTCGACCGGCATGGCTTCACGCCGAACGAGCTTGTCGAGAGTGTGTCCCTCCATCATCTCCATGACGATGTAGGGGCGCCCCTCGTGCTCGCCGATGTCGTAGATGGTGCAGATGGCCGGGTGGTTGAGCGCCGAGGCGGCTCGGGCTTCACGCTGAAAGCGCTCCAGGTACGAGGCGTCACCTGCGACTTCGGCCGGCAGAAATTTGAGCGCCACCTGGCGACCGAGGCGAGTGTCCTCGGCGCGATACACCACCCCCATACCACCTTCGCCCAGCTTGGCAGTGATCCGGTAATGGGAGACGGTTTCGCCGATCATGCAAGAGCTCTTGGTTCTGCGAACCCGATGTTAGCGCAACAGGTCACTGCCGGGCTTGGCTGGGCTATGGAAGAATGCGCGCGAGGTGACTGTCATGAAGCGAAATCTGCTTGCTACCCGTCGACTCGGATTTGTTGGCAGTCTCGGGCTGATACTGATGGCCATCGCGGCTCTCTCGCCTGGATCCGCCGAGGCTGTGGGCCTGGAGCTCGAGGGCCGATACTGGTTTCCCAGCGTCAGTGGCTCGATCAGTTTCTCCGAGTTCGACCTGGTTCCCGAGATCGATGTCACCGAGCTACTAGGGCTCGAAGCCGATGACGTGCTCGAAGGGCGTATCACTTTTCGGCCCTTTCTGGGCATTTTCGTCCGTGCCGCCTATCAGAACATGAGCAACTCGGGGCAGCGCAGTCTGAGTGGCGACTTTCTTGGCATCCCCCTTCCCATTGATGGCGAGGTCACCAGCTCGCTCGATTTCGACTATGGCCGCCTCGCAGTGGGTTGGCAGTTCGTTACCCCCAAGAAGACTTTGCGCATCGGGCCCTTCGTGGAGGCCAAGGGTGTCACTGGTGACGCGGCGGCGGCCGTCAGGAGCATCCTCATCACGGACTCGATCTCCGAGAGCTTCGAGGCGGCGTTTCCTGCGGTGGGTGCCCTGCTCGAGATCCAACCTGGAGAGAAGATCCAGATCTTCGCCGAGGCCTCGTTCGAGGTGGGCTACGACGAAGCCGACATGATGGATGCCGAGGTCGGCGTACGTTTCTATCCCATCCATATGGTGGGCGTCGGCGGTGGCTATCGGATCATCGATCTCGACGGCGCAATTGACGACGTGCGCCTGGATGTCGACTGGGACGGTTTCTTCCTCTCGGCTGTTCTTCGCTTCTAGCCAGGCTTTCTCGAGCACTTCGGTTCTGGAGATCCCCAGCAGAATCATCTGTGGGATAGTGTTGGCATTCGCCGTGTAGTGAATGGTGCGAGGGGAGACAAGACTTCGATTCGATTGGAGGATGTACCAATGCGTGGCACTCGGTTGATGTTGGGAGCTCTGTTGATGTTCTCGGTCGTTGTGACGACGGCCTGGGCACAGCCAGCGGTTGAGGACATGCAGAGGACGGCCGAAGAGTACGAGGAATGGCTAGCAGCAATGGCCGAGCACATCGCCGACGTGCGTTTTGACGAAGGCGACGTGCAGAGCTTCCTCAGCTATTGGGAGGGTTTCATCAACCTCGACGATCCAGAGATGGCCGGTGAGGACGACTGGGAGAAGCTCAAGGACCTCGACTGGATTCTGGGCAATTCGACGTACCGCTCATGGGTGGCCGAGAACGGACTCGATGGTGAGGGCTGGCTACTGAATTCGATGCGCATCCAGATGATGCTGATGCGTGAGCAGATGTCGCAGGCCTCGGCCATGATGCAGGAACAGATGCCGCAACAGATGGCGATGATCGAGGAGCAGTGCAAGAGCGTCGGGCCGGAGACGTGCGAGCAGATGAAGGCTGCCATGGCAGCCAACATGGCCATGTACGAGGGTATGAGCAGGGGATTTGAAAAGCTTTCCGACCCCACCCCGGTCGAAGCCGCCGCCCTCGACAACTATCGTGGTGAGTTGATGTCGCTGCTGATGGCGGAAGAGGAAGAGGAGGACTGGTAAGCGAGCAATCACTCCCAGAGTCGATGACTTAGCGGGTCAGGCGGTAGATCAGGATCGCAGCTTTCTTGGTGGCGGCGGCCAGGCTGGCGAGCTCGATGCCTTCGTCCACGGTGTGACCACCCCAGCCCAAGGGTCCCATTCCCGCTAGGCCTGCTTCCACATCCGCCGCCACGAAAGAGATGTCTGCGGCGCCTCGCTGGCTGGGGTCGAGAGCCTCGACCTCGCCAAAGCCAAGATCGCGAGTCACCCCTCCCAGCACCTCCATCAGCGCGTAGTTGCCCTCGGTCGGCTCCATGGCCGGGTAGCCGTCGAAGAAGGTGATCTCGGTCTCGGTTTCAGGCAGCGACAGCGAGACGATGGTGCGCATGGTCTCACGAGCGCGCTCCCTCTGCTCCTCGGAGATGAAACGCAGGTCGCCGTCGACGATGGCAGTCTTGGCGATGATATTGGATTTGCCAAAAGCCGTACCCCGGCTCTCTTGACGGTCATAGTCGGCTTCCGTGCCCCCGACGATGGCTCCCGGGTTGAAGGTCAGATACGGCTCCCCGCGAAGCTGGGCATAAAAGGTCTGCAGAATGCGGCTCGCCTCGTAGATGGCGCCGGCGCCGTAGCCTTCCTGGAAGATCTGGGAAGAGTGCCCCGGCCGGGCAGTCACCTTCAGCAGCCAGCCACTGGAACCGCGGCGGGCGACTGTGGCGATACGAAGCTCGCGGACTCCAGCCTCGAATCCGAGTGCGATGTCGCTGCGCCGCCCCGCCTCGATCAGGTCGCGGCGAGAGATCTCCAGCGGGCGTCCTGGGTACTCCTCATCGCCGGTGAGGGCGACGATGATCTGGGTGCCGTCGACGACCCCGGCCTCGTGCAGGGCGCAAAGGGCGAACAGGATGACGTTGTTGCCACCCTTCATGTCCTCGACACCCGGTCCGTAGACCTTGTCGCCTTCGATGCGCATCGACTGAAAGGGGCTGTCCGCTTCGAACACGGTGTCGAGATGACCAATGAGTAGCACTCGCTTGCCCCGGTCGCCACGACGCTCGGCGAAGAAATGCGGACCCCGCTGGAGCTCGGCAGGCTGCTCGATCAATCGTGTCTCGAAGCCGATCGCGGCGAAGGCCTCCGTATAGGCCTCGCCAACCCGTCGTACTCCATCGGCATTCAGGGTGCCACTGTTGATATTGACGACCTGCTCGAGGAACGCGACAGCTTCGTCGGCTCGAGCGTCGATCACCGCCACGATCCTCTTCTCGGTCGCGTCGAGCTCGGAGGCGTGAGCCGCGGCGGTCACGGCCAGGAGAAGCGCAAGTTGGAAAGGCAGGATTCGGATCTTCATTTCATTGAGACTCCTTGGACGGGTGCCTGATTCTAACCATGCGTATCGATGTATTCCTATCAGTCTTTTGTGTACAGAGCTTCACTGACGGATACTCCCACGTGAAGAAAATCAACCTGGGAGAGGGATGGCCTACAAGGTTCTGTCACCCGAGTCAGAGCAGCTCACTTTCATCTGTGGTCTTGGCTGGCCGGAGGTGAGCCGGTACTACGTGTCCCAGCGCCAGCAGGGACTGTGGGAATTCTGGGAACAGCCGCCCGACAGCAAGGAGGCCCGCATGATCTTCGGCTGGCTGGCCGAGGGGAATCGGTCCGAGACCGAGGTCGCCAAGAGGCTGCTGGTCGACTACCTCGGGACCTTCAAGGCCGCCACTTTTCCCACCGGCGAGAATGTACAAGGTCTGCTCTCGATCAAGCAGATCCAGCGAGCCCTCAGAAAGCACCGTGAGCAGAGCCAGAGCAGCGTGTTGAAGTTCCCGATTCGACCCCGCCCTTCCGGTCCCTCGGCAGCCTGAGCTCGACGACGCCAACCCGTATCATCGGCGACTCCCAGCACACCGGGCCCAGGTCAGTCTTGCCGACCGTAGCCGGTGAGGATGGCGATCAGGGTCATGGCCAGCAGCGCCCACGAGTGGAAATTGACCAGCCCGATGGTCAGAGGGGAAAGGTGGGGGAGGCCCGCCGCTTCACCCGCGGCGGTGGTGCTGGCGGCGAGAACCGTGGGAATGCAGTACCCCAGTATGAAGGGGTAGGTGCAAACGGTCATGTCGAGGATGTTGGCGCGACGGTAGGGTCCGACGCCGAGTCTCTCTCCGGCCCGACTCGCGAATCCACCTACAGCGAGGAGTGCGACGACCGAGTGGGTGGTCAGCAATACGGCGATCGACACCGTGGCGAACATCCACAGCTCGACGCCGCGGGCGGTGCGGGCCCTGCCGCCGGTGGCGTCTACCAGCCGAGCCAGGATGCCCGACGCTTCAAGACCTGCCACCAGACCCATCAGCAACAGCGTGAAGACCGAGACCCCGATTCCCCGTTCCATGCCGTCGATAATGAGACCGCGAGCGGTAAAGCTCTCCACATCCAGGTAGAGAATCTGTTGCGGCTCGATGACCCCGAGAATCAGACCGAGACCGCTGGCTGCGAGGATCCCCATCAGCAATCCTTCCAGCAGATGCAGGCGGCCGATCAGGAGCATCACCACCAGGAGCGGTGCTGCCAACATGGGCAGGCCGGCGGGCCCACCGATATCCACTACCTCGCTCGCGGCGCTGGTGCCGCCGCCAAGGAAGGCGTAGAGGGTCAGCGCCACGGCCGCGGCCGGCAGGGCATAGCGCAGACGAGTACGAACCACACCACCGAGGTCGGCCCCCTGGGTCGAAGCCGAAGCGATCGTGGTATCGGACACCGGGGAGATGTTGTCGCCAAAGGTGGCACCACCAAGGATGGCTCCCATGAGGATCACCGGATTCGCGGCGAGCGCTCCGGCAGCGGGGTAGAGGAGGGGTGCACAGAGGATGATGGTCCCGAGACTGGTGCCGGTGGCAGTAGAGACCATGCAGCAGATGAGGAACGAGGCGGCAGCGTAACCCCCACCGACAACTCCGAGCTCTCTCGAAGCCCACACGAGCGATTCCACGAAGCCGCTGGCGTTCATCAGACTGGCGAGCACGCCGGCCAGCAGCCACGCCATGATCATGAGCAACACGATCGGTTGGCTCATGCCGCGCAGAACGGTGTTGGCCCAGAGGTGACGATCGCGGGCGAGCAGCATCGCAGCGGTCAGAGCGGCCAGAAGGATCGGCCAGAAGCCACGCTCGTCGGGCGCGCCTGAGAGGGCCAGCCAGGTCACTCCTGCTAGAAACAGCAGGATGGGTGCAACGGCTCCGACCCAGCCGCCGCGAAATTGGAGAGCGGTCGTTTCACTGGTGTCGGCCGAAATCATGCTCGGAGTCTCGATTAGACAGGTCGGCCCAAGATAGCAGACGGCCGGCACCCATAGAATGGTCTGCCAAGGGAGAATCGAATGCTTGAGCACTCAGATGAATTCACACTCTGGGATTTGCGGATCGAGGTCGTTGCCGGCGATCGGGAGATGGTCTGCAACCATCAGCCCGGTGATTACTTCGAGCTTTCGGGCGAGAATCTCTCACTTCCCGATGGGCAGACGTTTCCCATCTATCCGCTGGCTGCGCTGCTGCCCCTGTTACCGGCCAAGCAAAGAGATACTCATCCCCACGACTGGATGACCACCGACACCGAGATCGCCTGCCCCGATCCCAACTGCGGGGCGATCTTTCGCATCACTCGCACGGGCCGGCGCACCTTTCGTCACAGCGAGGTCACCCGCGTGCCGCTGTCGGAGCAAGACGGTTGATCGAACGCGTCGAGCTGACACCGGGCTACTCGATCAGCCGACTGATCAACGGCGGCTGGCAGCTTTCAGTGGGTCATCACAGCGAGGGATTCGATCGGCAAACCGTACTGAGGGGCCTCGAGGAGTTGGTGGATGCCGGTCTGACCACCTTCGACTGTGCGGACATTTATGCCGGTGTCGAAGAGCTACTCGGGGAGCTGCGCGGCCGGCTCGACCAGCGTGGGCCTGACGCGCCGGAGATCCAGGTACACACGAAGTATGTACCCGATCTCTCGGCCCTGGCGACCGTCACCCGCCGTGACGTGGAGCGTGCTGTGGACCGGTCTCTGCGCCGCCTCGGCGTCGAGGTGCTCGATCTGGTGCAGTTCGCCTGGTGGGACTACGCCGTGTCGCGGTACGTCGAGGTCGTCTCCTGGTTGGACGAGCAGAGGCAGGCCGGAAAGATTCGCTACCTGGGCACCACCAATTTCGACGTCCCTCGTCTCGGCGAGATCTGCGAGGCCGGCATCTCCATCGCTGCGAATCAGCCACAGTACTCGCTACTGGACCGACGTCCAGAGGGGGGAATGGTGGAGCTCTGTCGCCGGTGGGGGATCCAGTTGCTCTGTTACGGCACGGTGGCCGGCGGCTTCATGTCGGGTCGTTGGGTGGGCCAACCCGAGCCGATGGAGCCCCTGGCCAACCGATCGCTGGTCAAATACAGGCTCATCATCGATGAGTTTGGCGGCTGGAAGCCGTTTCAGGAGCTGCTGGCGGCGCTGGCCGTGATCGCTCGCAAGCACCAGGTCAGCCCGACGAATGTCGCTACCCGTTGGGTCCTCGAGCGCCCAAGGGTCGCTGGCGTTCTTGTAGGAACCCGCAGCGCAGCGCATTGCGAGGACAATCTCCGGGTATTCGGGCTCCAGCTCGACCAAGAGGACCGGGACCGGCTCGATGAGGTCCTCCAGCGAGCACCGGGACCGACGGGCGAGCCGTTTGGGCTCGAACGCCTACCCGACGGTCCCCACGCCGTCATCATGAAGACCGACCTCAACCGTCAGGCCGAGGACTGAGACGGGTCTCAGAGAGGTTTGCGGGCGCGGAAGTTGATTCCTACCGTACCGAACGAGGCGGCCGAGGAGGACTGGGGAGCCCCGTCGAAGACCGCCTTGCGCCAGGTGATCTCGAAGTTCTCGAAGCCGGCCTCGGTCACCACTGCAGCGAGCTCTGCTTCCAGCAGAGCACCGGCGATTCACCCGGTCCACAGGTCGATTCTTTGCTTGGCGCTCATTGGGACCTCTTTTTGCACCAGAATGTCGCCGACCTGGAGCTTGCCCCCCGGCTTCAGGACTCGGTGGATCTCACCGTACGCGGTGGCCTTGTCCGGACACAGATTCAAAACACCGTTGGAGATCACCACGTCGGCCCACCCATCTTCAACCGGTAGGGATTCGGCTAGTCCGTTGCGGAACTCCGCCTGATCGAAGCCGCCTTCTGTGGCTGCTCGCTGCGCCTTTTCCAGCATCTCGGGTGTCATGTCGATGCCGAGGACACGGCCCTCTGGGCCGACCAGACGAGCCGCAATCAGGCTGTCGATTCCAGCTCCCGAGCCGATGTCCACGACATTGGCGCCGACCTGAATCTCGCCCAGGCCGAAGGGGTTCCCGGTGCCGGCAAACGACTCGATGGCGCGGTCGGGGATTCCTTCGAGAAGGGAGTCCTCGTACTCGAGAATCGCGGCGAGAGTTCGACCGGTGTGGAAGTGGAATCCCTTGTCAGGGTGCTGTGCGACCTCGGCGTATTCGTTCTGGATCTCGCAGCGCAGAGTCTCCACATCGACGTCGGGGATCGGTGGGGCGGTGGTCATGAGCTGGCTCCTCTAGCTTGGGCCGTCGTCCGCGGGGAGGTCCAACCTCCCGGCAGCGAGCCCGTCAACAGGATGGTTACGATCGGGTGCGGCGAAGTGTAGCACCGAGAGGCCCGAGAAGGTCGAACCCGCATACTCAGTCGTCTGATTCCTCTTCTCGCGGTTGGACCACCATGATGTGGGACGAGGCCGTGCCCGGACGCATGATCCATGGAGCGCCGGGAGCTTGTGGCGTTGTGGGCAGACCGATGGATTCCTCGGTGGCGTAAGGGATGTAGACCGACCAGACCCAATTGCCGCCGGTCACCGTGCCGGAGTCCGCGTCGAAGATCTCGATCGGCCCCCCGAGATTGTAGAGAGTGGCGGGCGAGGATGGCATCTCGAGCTTGCCGGCGTCGGCCTCCTGATGACGGATTTCCAGCGACTCGGTACCGTCCATCCCCTCGGCCCGCAGCTCACGCCCGCGAACCATATACGGCTCGAGCGACCGGTGATAGCAAGCCGCATGGAATCGGTCGTCGCCACTCTTGTCGGCCAGACAGATCAGTTCGTTGGTGCCCGGTCGCAACAGCACCAACTCTCCCTCGTCGGTGTAACCCATGACGGTCGCGCCCTGACGCCGATCTTCGGGTGCAGCGCTCACTGCCCCGGCGATCTGAGCCTCCTTGCCGGAGGTCCCGGCACCCACCGCCGTGGCTAGGAGCGCTAACGCGATCGTGATGTTCAGGATTTCGATTCGTCGCCTCATCTTCAGCTCCCCTCGGGTGCTCAGCCGGCCTGCTGGATCGGTGAACGAAAGAGGTAAGGGTACTACAGTGAAGACCGTCAGCTCATTGATGGCCTGCAGAAACCGGAAACATCGGGCCAGGGCCGGTCGTAGTGACCGAAGAGTGGATTGGATTCAGCACCTTTCTGGAGGTATTTCATGGCAAACCACCGAAGTCTTCGTGTGGCAGTTCTGTTTCTCGCTGCCGTTTTGCTGATTGGATTGGGCGACGGGTCAGCGGATGTGCCCGACTGGGTCGAGAGCAGCGATGCCAACACGCAGCTCGTGACCGAACTCTTCGCCCGGTACCTGCCAGAGTTGATGGGGGGTCTGGGGGTCGCTGGTCTAGACAGCGAAGTTCGCCAGATCTCGGTAGAGCTGGATAAAGAAGCAGAACGCGAGGAAAATCAGGTCCTTGCGACGTTGCAGGAGAGATTGGCAGAGGAGCAGAGCCCTGCCGTGCGGCAGGATCTGGAGATCCTCATCGATCTGCTGGAGCGTGACCTGGAACAGACCGAGGCGACAGAGCGACTGATGTTGCCCTACTTCGATGTGGCGGAGATCATCTTCCGTGGGACGCGGGCGCTGCTCGACGAGCAGATTGCCGAGGAGCGGCGACCGGCGGCGCTGGTTCGGCTGAACCGCTACGCAGGACTGGAAGAGAACTACACCCCACTGACCGAGCAGGCCCAGGTCTATGTGCGGGCGCAGTTCGGCGAGCCCAATCTTCTCGGTCCGTTCCGCGAAGAAGTGGAGCAGGATCTCGCCCGAGCGCCGCGTCTCGTCGCCGGGATTGGTCAGATGTTCGAGGATTTTGGTCTGGCAGGCTATGAAGCGGCCTTTGAGACGCTCGAGAAGCAGCTCGAGGCGTACCACGAATTCGTGCGCGCCGAGGTCTTGCCACGGGCTCGCCAGGACTACCGCCTGCCGCCAGAGCTCTACGCTCTCGCGCTCGAGGACCTCGGCGTCGACATGTCGGTCCCAGAGCTGACCAGCCGGGCCAAGGTCGCCTTCAAGGAGATCCAGAACGAGATGCAGGCATTGGCGGTGCTGTTGGCCGCTGAGCTCGAGTTGCCAACGAGCGACTATCGAGCCGTCTTGCGTGAGCTCAAGAAAGCGCAGCTGACCAGTGAGGTGATCGTCGATCACTATGCGCAGCGCATCAGAGAGGTCGAGGCGATCATCGAGAGCGAAGCCGTGACCTCACTCCCGACGCGGGAACTGAGGCTGCGGTTGGCGAGCGAGGCCGAGGAAGCGATCGTCCAGGCAGCCACCATTCGTTGGCCGCAGCTCCTGGGGGAGGCGGCAGACTTCGGCGAGATCATCCTGCCGGTGAGGCGCGCCGCGACCGACGAATCGACGGGCGATGTGGTCATCGACGACTTCACCTTCGAGGCGGCCTCCTGGAGTCTGATCGTGCATGAGGGGCGGCCGGGTCATGAGCTCCAAATGGCCTTCATGCTCGAGCGGGGTCTCTCGAAAGCGCGAGCCTTCTATGCCTTCAACAGCACCAATATCGAGGGGTGGGCGTTGTATGCCGAGTCAGAAATGAAACCATACCTGCCGCTCGACGCTCAGCTGGTGTCACTCCAGCATCGGCTCTTGCGGGCAGCCAGGGCGTTTCTCGACCCGGGTCTGCAGATGGGCGAGATCACTCGCGACGAGGCTATGCGAGTTCTGATGGAGGAGATCGTCGTCTCCGAACCGCTCGCCGAGCAGGAGGTCGAGCGCTATACGAGCCGCAATCCCGGGCAGGCGACCTCGTACTTCTGCGGCTACAGCCGGCTCCTGGAATTGCGGACCGACACCGAACGGATGCTGGGGGAGCGGTTCGACCGGCTGGCCTTCAACGACTTCATCCTGAGTCAGGGTCTGCTGCCGCCGTCGCTGTTGCGTCAGGCCGTACTGGAGGAGTTCGTCGCAGAGACAGAGTAGGAGGGTTCGACCTTTACCTGTGCTTCTCGATCAGCTCCTGCAGACGAGGGTCGTCGCGGAGGTCATCCCAGATGGGATCTTGTCTGAGCTCGTGCACGGTAAGAGCACTCTCGTAGGTGGAGCCCAGCAGGCGTTCGATCAGCTCCAAGGCCTCATCAGTGCGGCCCACCCAGCCGT
>Ga0255055_10001689_pt1 | contig 15845 bp, 9 predicted proteins | sample JV7_2_27_MG_FD_188633 | JGI IMG/M metagenome (GOLD analysis project Ga0255055, IMG submission 188633) | Seawater microbial communities from Jervis Inlet, British Columbia, Canada - JV7_2_27 | ecosystem: Environmental > Aquatic > Marine > Inlet | place: Canada: British Columbia | collected... | reverse complement strand
CCTTATCGTGAATATTTTTGATTATCATTGAATAATCTTGTGGAGAATTCATTTTCTTTTTCATTGATTTCAAGCTTTCAGGTTCAAGGCTTTCAAATCCGATTAATAAATAATTACAATTTGATTCAGCCATTAGTTCTAATAATTCATTGTCAAAACCAACTGAACTATTGACCTGTGTAAACCAGGAAAAATATATGTTGTTATCGTCTTGATATTTTTTAATTGCCTGACAAACAGCGACTGCATGTTGCCTGTCTATTGTAAAATTATCGTCTGCAAAACCAAAGATGCCTTTAAATTTTCTTGTTTGATTGTCACGCTTGTTATGAATTAACCCATATGTTTTTTTTAATTTTATAATGGAATCAATTTCTTCAATTACTTGATTTATGCTTTTTTTCCTTAATTTATGTCCGTTATGTTTTGTAACTATACAAAAACTACAGTTATATGGGCATCCTCTTGTTGTCTGAAGCCAGGTGTAGACATAATGCCTATTCGTAACAAGGTCATATCGTGGTGGCAGGGAAGTTTTTATATCAGGGAATTCATCCTCTTTATAAAATTTATGCAAATTATTATTTTGGCAGTCCGCAAGCATTTTAGGCCATATCTTTTCTGCCTCACCAATAACAACAGAATCAAAATATTCTGAAGCTTCATTAGGACACATTGAAGCATGAATTCCGCCCATAACGACTTTCGCTCCAGTTTTCATGAATGCTTTTGCGAGCTTGTAAGCTCTTGGCGCCTTATAAGTCATAGCCGTTATGCCAACCAAATCATATTTTATATTAAAATCAATTTGTTCAACTTCTTCATCTATTATTTCAACTTGATGTTTAGAAGGCGTATGCGCAGCTAAAGTTGGCAGCGCTAAAGGTAATCCAAATCCCATTTTTGTAAAAGGCTGAAATGCAAACAATGGTCCGGCGATTGGGGCTGTATATAAATCTCTCCCGTTATCTTGTGGGCTTTTGGGATTTACAAGCAGAATTTTCATTTATCTTTTTTGGGGGGCAACTTTATACAAAAGATGGCGTTTTCTTTTTTTGTAGCCTTCTAATGGTTTATTGTTCTATTTACCAATAAAGATAAGAATTTGCTTTTTCAACGCGGATAAATCGAAGATGGTGAATTTTGTACCGGCTTCAGCTTCAGCCAACATATTGAGGCGCAATTTAAAATCAAAAGCTATATTTTCTGCAAATTAGCGTTAAGGACCTCTAATCATAGGAGGATAATATTCATATTCCCGCCAAACGCGTAATTTACTACTCTCAATTTTGAGACACGGACTGGGACAAGATTCAAGCTTTTCTTATTTTGATTATCATACTCCAAATAATCTTGTAAACAGATTCATGATCTTTGTGATATTCCCTCCGTATCTGTAAAATTGCCAAACTATGATAATCCTTGACCTCCTAAGCCCCTTTGGATATTTGTAATATTAACAAAATGCCTTAATTGATCTCCATATTCGTTTTAAAACCTTAAAAAATGGAGCCTTCCATGACTCAAGAAGGTTTTAAACGTAAGCTCTGCGCAATTCTCAGTGCGGATGTTCAAGGATACAGTCGTCTTATGGGCGAGGATGAGGATGCGACAATCCGGACCTTGACTTCCTATCGCGAATTGATGTCCACACTTATTCAGAAACACCGGGGCCGGGTGGTGGATTCCCCTGGAGACAATCTTCTGGCTGAATTTCCAAGTGTGGTGGATGCGGTGCGTTGCGCTGTGGAGATCCAGGAGGAACTCAGGGTTAGGAACGCTGAGTTGCCTGAAAACCGCAGGATGGAATTTCGAATCGGTATCAACCTTGGAGATGTAGTCGAGGAGGGAGAGCGGATCTACGGTGATGGAGTCAACATTGCAGCCCGTGTGGAAGGGTTGGCTGAGGGAGGAGGAATCTGCATCTCCGGCACCGTCCATGACAGCATCAAGAACAAACTTTCCCTTAGCTACGAGTCCCTGGGCGAGCATACCGTCAAGAACATCAAGGAGCCCGTTCGGGTGTATCGGATGCGAATTGGCCCCGAGGCTGCGGCTCCCGTTGTAAGAGAGGAAAAGGCAAGACCAGGACACTGGCAGAAATCAGCTCTGGCTGCTGTGGTGGTTCTAGTTGTGGCAGTTGGGGCTTGGGCAATCTGGAACTTCTATTTCCGTCCACCCGCGATTGAACCCGCCTCTATTGAAAAGATGGCATACCCCCTGCCCGAAAAACCATCCATAGCTGTGCTCCCCTTTGACAACTTGAGTGGTGATTCTGATCAGGAGTACATCGCTGATGGGATTACCGAAAATATTATCACGGCCCTGTCCTATATCCCGGAGATATTCGTAATCGCTCGCAACTCGACTTTCACCTACAAGGGCAAAGCGGTCAGAGCCCAGGAGGTGGCCGAAGACCTGGGAGTGCGTTATATCCTGGAAGGCAGCGTTCAAAGGGCCGGAGACCGGATCCGGATCACGGCGCAGTTGATCGACGCCGCCAGCGGGCGTCACCTTTGGGCGGACCGTTACGATCGCGACCTTCAAGACCTGTTTGCCCTACAGGACGAAATCACTCTGAAAATCGTGCTCGCCCTTGAGGTGGAATTATCGGTCGGGGTGCAAACCCGGCTGGCCCGCAAGACGATGCCAAATTTTGAGGCCTGGAGTTATTACGTCAGAGGGAATGCTCACAGGATGCGACATACAAAGGCTGACAACGCCAAGGCCAGGGAGTTTTTTGAGCGAGCGGCGGGCCTGGCCCCGAGATATGCCCCGGTTATTACTGCGCTTGGTTGGACGTATTGGGAAGACGCGTTCCATGGATGGAGCGAATCTCGGGGTGAGTCTCTCCTGCGAGCTGTTGAACTGGCGGAAAAGGCCCAGGGCCTGGACGACTCCGACCCCTGGATCCATGCCCTGTGGGGAGCTATCTACTTGCGGCAAGGGCGGTATGACCAAGCCATTGCCGAAGGAGAGAAGTCCGTCGCCCTCGGTCCCAACCAGGCTTTCCCTCACTTACTGCTGGGGACGTACTTGTACCACATCGGCAGGTACAAGGAGGCGCTCCCGCTGGTGAGGAAGGCCATGCGCCTCGATCCTTATTATCCTTCCGTTTACCTGGAATTATTGGGCCAAGTCTATTTGTCATTGGAAGCGTATGAGAAGGCAGTCGAGGCATTCAGGGTGTTGGTTGTTCGGGAGCCACATGGTATTGTGGGGCACGTGGGTCTGGCTATCGCCTACATCCGCCTGGGCCACAAAGAGCAAGCCCGGTCAGAGGTGGCGGAAGTTTTAAGGCTCTTTCCTGAATACTCATTGGAAGTGGCCAGGAAGCAGGCTCAATTGATGAATATGGACCCCACGGTAATGGGGAATTATATCGAGGCCCTGCGCGAGGCTGGGCTGAAGTGAGGGCAAGTTTCCACGAATAGCATCAAAATCTCATTTTGTCCGTCACGAATTATTAATTTTTCCGTCTAACCAATAGGGATTGATCTGATCTTCAAAGATGGTCATGGCGGCTTCAGCGCCCTGGCCCGAAGCGGTGACGATCTGCTTGTAGCCTCCTTCCACATCACCGGCTGAATAAACGCCGGGAACCGTGGTGCGGTGCTTGCCGTCCTGCTTAATATAGCCTTCTTCATTGACTTCCAGACCGACCTTCTGAGCCAGCTCCACCGCCGGGGTGTAGCCGATGGCAATAAAGACACCATCGGTCTCAAACTCGGTTGTCTCGTTGGTCTTGCTGTTAAACAGTAAAATCTCGTTTACGCGTTCTTCTCCGCGGATCTCTTTGACTGCCGTGTCCCAGAGTATGGGAATGTTATTATCGATCAGCTGCTGGACCAGAAATTCCTGGGCGCGCAATTTATCCCGGCGATGGATCAGCGTCAAATCAATGCCCATGTGGAACAGGTGCAGGGCTTCGGTGACCGCACTGTTGCCGCCGCCCACCATCACCACTTTTTTGCCTTTAAAGAGCGGCCCGTCGCATGTGCTGCAATAGCTGACCCCTCTTCCGGACAGGCGGGCTTCGCCGGGGATGTTGAGGTGGCGATGACTGGCACCGGTGGCCAGCAGGATGGTTTTGGTTTGAAATTGTCGGCGGTTGGTCTTGACGGTAAAGGGCGGGCCGGACTGGATATCCACCACCGCTTCACCCTGAAAAATCTGCACGTATTGCAGGGCATGGCTGACCATGATGTCAACCAGTGATTTGCCGCCGACCGACGTAAATCCCGGATAATTTTCAACGATCGGGGTGGTTGCCACCTGACCGCCAAGAGCATCCCGTTCGACAATGGCCGTGCGCAATCCGCTGCGGACCGAATAAATACCGGCGGTTAAACCGGCCGGGCCCCCGCCCACAATCAGTAGATCGGTTTCAATCAGCTCGGCATCACTTTCCGGAATAAAGATGGTCTGGGCTTCCAATTTTTCCAGCGAAAGAACAAAGACTTCTTCCGGTTGTGCGCCCTGCCCGATGAGGACATCGTTGGCAAAAGCCTGGGGCACACTCTGGGCTGAATATTGATCGGCCAGTTCCGGTTCGCTCTGAATATCGACAATTTCCAGAGAAACCTTATCCGGCAGTTCGATAGCGGCTTTGACTGCATTTATGGCCTGCTGGGGACAGTACGGGCAGGTCGGGCTGACAAATATCTTAATCTGTCGGGCGGAATCAATCCGTTTGATCACCTTTAAGGATTGCTCACTCAGCTGACTTTTCCCCAGACCGATAAGAATCAATATTTCAAGAAACGTTCGGGCCTCTTCTCCCATCGGGGCCCCAAGCCACTGGATGGAATATTTTTCCGGGGCAATCAGCAGTGTGGGGGAATAAGTCACATTCCACTTTTTGGCCAGCTCATGTTCCAGATCATGCTCTCGCAGCGTAATCTTGGAGCTGAGTTCGCGAAAAGCGCGAATCACCTGCCGGTTGGCATCCGTAAAAACATCTTCGTGCCCTTTGGCGGTAAACAGATAAAGCGGAATTTCATTGGGTAATTGTTCAAAGGTCGCTTTCAGCTGTTGAAGATAAGCCTGACTGGCCATCTCGTTTTGCCCGGTATCCATATAAGACGTATCCTGCATCGCAACTCCTTCCTTTGTTTTTGTTCAATTTTTCGCCGGTATTTCTCAAAACTTTATCCTAAATTGACAAACATATTAGTTTAAGTATAACAAAGTTGTGTGTCAACCGGGATTAACTCGCTTCAACAATTCTCGGTGAGATATCAGAGCGTTGAGATTGCTTCGCTCAGATTATTTATCCGCAGATTTCGCAGATTAACGCAGATTTAAATAATTAATATTAAGAGCTATTCGTGAAAATTATTTCAGGGGCATAAAAAGTTCCCAATAATTTAGAAACTGCGTACTAAAGTAACGTTTTTAACCTATTGTAATCTGTGCAATCTGCGTAATCTGCGGATTATTTCTTTTGAAGTTTCGTTTGCTCAGAGACTCTCGTTATTATGGATAAGAGGCTGGATGAGGCTAAAGCTCAGATGCATTTATTTGCAACAGGGCCTGAGCCAGCTTAAGATCTTCTCGATTGGTTATCTTTATATTGCTGCGGCTGCCGGGAATTATTTTAACAACCTCTCCCAGGCGTTCCACAAGTGAGGCATCATCCGTCCCGATAAAACCATCCTGTTTTGCAGCCAAATGGGCTTTTTTGATCAGTTTCAACTGAAAGGCCTGGGGTGTCTGAGCCAACCACAGCGTATCTCTCTTCCTGGTTTCAATAATCTCGTTTTTAGCATTTACATGCTTAACGGTATCGAATGCCGGTATGCCGAGAATACAGGCGCCATGCTCTTGGGCGCCCTTGATACAGGCGATCAGATGTTTTGGTTTCACAAAAGGACGCACCCCGTCATGGACAAGAACGATGCCATCGTCCGTTTCGATCGTTTTAAGGCTGTTGTATACGGAATCCTGCCGTTGTGTCCCTCCGATGACAAGACTTACCTCTTTTTGAATATTGGCATCGGCTATAATTTCACTGCGGCAAAAATCAATATCCTCTTTGGGCACGGCCACGATAATTCGATCTATCAGATCACAACGATCAAATATGCTCAGGGTGCGGGTTAACATCGGTATTCCGTCCAATGCGACATACTGCTTGCGCTCAGCAGCGCTCATACGAATCCCTTTGCCGGCCGCCACGATGATTGCATTTACCTTTGCCTTCACTCAATTTCCCTTAATGTTTCAAGTAAGTGATATTTTTTTAGAGCCTTTTGGTGTTGAGGCCAATTAAAATGATCTAAAATTTAAAATGCCTAAACTTAAGGAATTCTGTCTTTTAAATATAAAAAGATGGAGCGTAGCGACACCATAATTTTAGGCACTTTAGCTCATTTTAGTTCATTTTAGGCATTTTAAACACTTTAGCTCACTTTAAATAACTCAACTCCTTGGGCAACGGCACCCCCTTGCCCATGGTGTCTTCGCCGTAATTCACGCCGGCAAGGATTTCAATATCTTTTAAGGTGCGCACATCTCCTTCAAAAATCACCCGGTCGAGTTTTTCCTTTTGTATTTTGCCCCCGGCCCACTGAAGATCCAGAACACTGCTGGCATCGAATCGATCCGATCCCACACACAGCTCGACCTGTCCGCCATAATGTTGAACAATTTTGGCGACCAGCAGACAGGGGCGGCTGTGAAACCCCAATTTTACCGGTACGCCGACCTTAATGGATGAACGCTCAATGTTTTCATTGAGTATTTTCTGAGCCAATTCGATCCCGGTGGTTAAAAAATGGCAGGCGTTAAATAGACCGTAATTTATGGTGCGATCCAGAAGCGTTTTAGGATTAACCAATTTGGACAAACGGATCTGAACTTTTTTATAAATCGTTTTATATCCGGCCTTATGCAGGTGGCGCTCATAAAAATGAAGCAGGCGCCCCACCATTTGAAGAAGATGTAAAACAACCGAAAAATAACCCCGCAACTGCTTGAGCTCACGATTACCGAATCTGAATCCTCCGTGGATAACGTAGGTGTCAAATGAGGATTGAAGGTTGTGCACCAGCATCTCATAGCGTCTGATTTCAACCTCGTTCACCCGGTTGGGAACAAGGGTCAAGATCTCTTTATACGGATAAGGATCATAAAATTTGAGCTGATCAAAACTTTTGGCAATATTTAAAAATTCACTCGAAATTTTGACGATATTTTTTTTCTGCTGATCTTTATCTTTATCGTCAATGTCATAGTCGAGCATTTGACTGGTGACAACACTCGGAAAATCAGCTGCCTTATACTGGGTCGCCGGCATTTGAATTTTAAGTTGCTGGGCTTCTTTCAACACGACCGGTGCCATTTTCATTAGGACACTGGTTAAAAAATCAAGTGTTGTTTCACCTTGCTGCGGGAAATCATCGACATCCGCCAGATCGTAAAACACAAGGCGATTGGATATATGCTTCTGGAAGTTTGCCGCCAGGCTCAAGTGACGAATGGCAGCAGTTAGCTCCCGATAAAAATACCAATTTTTGTTATTTTTAGCGCCATGAAAATCAAGAAAATCCTCCAGAAGCATGGAGGTCGAGATAAGGGTTGTATAAAGCTTTTGAGTAAAAACGACTTCGGGCCGGTCAACACCGGAGATGTATATGCAGCACTTTAGGTAATCATTTGAAAATATGCGTACTTTTTCGGCAAATGAATTCTCAATTGTTGTTTCTGTCTTCTCCATCGATCGTCGCTATTCTTTTTCAGGTTCAGGGTTCTGGGTTCAGAGGTTCAGAGGTTGAAAAGCGTCGGGTTTCTGGTTTCTGGTTGACTTCAACATTCCGCAATCCGCAATCACTTGGATCTGTCTTCTGTTAATTAACCACTGAACCTTTGAACCGGGCGACTGAAACCTGAAAAGTGTAACGGTCAGAGCAGCCCGTAAGCCGAATTCTGTTCCCGGATCGGGTTACCCCTGCCGGGCAACGATCATTCATCTGTGGGTGCCGGTTGCCCGGCACCTCTTGCGACCTACCCGGGAGCTTGGGCGGGCCACCCTCAACCGCTCCCCTATTTGGTCTTGCACCGGGTGGGGTTTGCCGAGCTTCCCCGGTCACCCGAGGAACTGGTGCGCTCTTACCGCACCGTTTCACCCTTACCCGGAACCAAACAAACCCGTTTGATTCCTGGCGGTATACTTTCTGTTGCACTTTCCTTCGCGTTACCGCGACTCCACGTTATGGAGCACCCTGCCCTGTGGTGTTCGGACTTTCCTCCGGATTTATTAAAATCCAGCGATCGTTTGGCCTACTCTGACCGTTTATTTTCGTTTTTCCAGTAAATAATTCGCTGACAGATCGGACATCTTTTCAAACTGTCACCGCGTTGCAGTTCATTGTACATCTGAGGAGGAATATTCATATGACAACCCTGGCATACGGCTTCTGTAACAGCCACGATGCCAATTGTATTACTTTGATTCGATTTTACCTCGTTAAAGATGGCAAGCAGTCGGTCATCGATACCAGCGGAAACCGTTTTCCATTGCGCATCGAGGTTTTCGAGTTGAAGTCTTTCCTCCTCGGTTTCTTTTTGAATGGTTTCTTTATCAATGTTCAACCGGGTTTGAAGCTCAGAGTATTCCGTCATTTTTGCCTTAAGCGTATTTTCAGCTTCTTCAATACGATCCAGAAATTCAATCATATCATCTTCTAATTTTGAGTTTTTGCCTTTAAGATCATCTATTTCCTTTAACGATGATTGATATTCTTTGTTGGTCTTAACCAAACTGAGTTTGACCTCACTTTTTTTTATTCTATCAAGATTCATGCGTACATCTGTTTCATAACCGCGGTATTTCTCGTTCAACTCATTAATCACAGATTCCTGTTCCTCGATCACCTGTTTAAAATCAAGCAATCTGTCATCGAGCTTCGCAAGGCGTTGATCGACATGGTTTAATTTTGTTTGAATGCTGCTGGTCTCTATTTCAATCTGCTGCAGCTTTACAAGAGAAACAATTTTTTCTTTGGTAACATTTGACATTAGCTTTTATCCTGTCCCTATAAGCTATATAATCTTGAATGGATCTTTTTCAATGGTGCAGGCTATGATTTCAGCCTCAATTCCGGCTTTGGAGATTATGCTTTCCAGCTGTTGTGCGAGCGCGTCTACCATGAGGTGTTCCGATGGAAAATGACCGATATCGATAATGGCGCGATTTGCGGTTTCCGCTTCGCGGGCATCGTGATAATGGATATCTCCACTGATGTAAGCCTGGGCTTTTGAAGATAAAAATGTTTGCATCAGACTCGACCCGCTGCCGCTGCAGATCGCTACCCGCGTGACCTTCATTGCGGGATTTCCTGCAACTTTTACAAAATCAAGCTTGAGTTTTCTTTTAACCATCGAAACCAGTGACTTCAAGCTGCTGGCTTTGGCAAGTGAGCCAATTCGTCCAATCCCGTGTTCCGTCTCGCCGCCCGTCAACGGCGAAATATCTTCTTTAGACCGTTCCCCTGCATGGACCGGTTGCAGCATTGCCAGATGTCGCAGCCCCAACCGTAGTGCCAAGACATCATTGACTCCGTCTCGGACAATGTCAAGATTGGTATGGGCTGAAAAAATTGCCAGTCGATGGTGTGCCGCCATCTGGATAATAGATCCGCCGGGAGTGTCAAAATCAATGGATTTCAGGGGCCTGAAAATTAAAGGATGATGCGTAATCAATAAATCAACTTTTTTTTCGCAGGCCGCTTTGACCACTTCCGGGCTCGGATCCAGCGCAACCCAGATTCGCCGAACCGGCAACCGCGGATCGCCGATCTGAAGCCCGACATTATCCCATTCCTCAGCCAGCCACGGAGGTGCCACCTCGTCCATAATCTTTATGATTTGCGCTACGGTTGCAGCCATTGCATCCCATTATCGTAAGTTAGGGGCTGCGCCCCAAATGTTCTGAAACAAAAAAAAGGCGTGGTCTTTTAATCCCACGCCAGGTAAAAAACCTTAACCGCATCCGGTTTCAATATTCGCGGTTTTGCTAGAACCGCGAATCGTTTGCGTTTAAAATTCGATAAACGATTTTGTCTATTCGTTGAAAAATTAACGTTTTTTTTTGTTTGAAACATTTCTTGCGGATTAGACATGGGCCCACCTGGGATCGAACCAGGGACCTACCGGTTATGAGCCGGTGGCTCTTCCAACTGAGCTATGGGCCCCCAAGGAATAGGGTTATCTAACGATAGCACACGAGTTTGTCAAGTCTTGTTAATCTTTTGGCGCATGTGGTTTTGCGTCGGGTCTGACATCTTAGGTTTCAATAAAATTTTTCAACTTACGGCTGCGTGTCGGGTGGCGCAGCTTTCTTAAAGCTTTGGCCTCTATTTGTCGGATTCTTTCACGCGTCACCGCAAAATCCTGTCCGACTTCTTCAAGCGTATGGTCGGCTTTTTCCCCGATGCCGAATCGCATACGCAAAACTTTTTCTTCACGAGGGGTCAGTGTGGCCAGCACTTTTCGGGTTTGCTCTGCGAGGTTCAAATTCACAGCTGCATCCGACGGCAGCATGAATTTTTTGTCTTCAATAAAATCGCCCAGATGGCTATCTTCTTCTTCACCAATCGGGGTTTCAAGGGAAATCGGTTCACGGGCGATTTTTAAAACCTTGCGCACCTTTTCAAGGGGTATCTCCATCTTTTCAGCTATTTCCTCAGGCGTAGGTTCCCGCCCCTGTTCCTGCACCAGATAGCGTGACGTTCGAATGAGCTTATTGATCGTTTCGATCATGTGCACGGGGATCCGTATCGTCCTCGCCTGATCCGCAATCGCCCGTGTGATCGCCTGTCGAATCCACCAGGTGGCGTAAGTGCTGAATTTATAACCGCGGCGGTATTCAAACTTATCCACGGCTTTCATCAATCCGATATTTCCTTCCTGAATTAGATCCAGAAACTGTAATCCGCGGTTGGTATATTTCTTGGCGATACTGACAACCAGCCGCAAATTAGCCTTTGTCAGTTCGCTTTTGGCCAGTTTGGCCTTAAAACGTCCCTCGCTAACGGCAGAAATCACCCGCTTTAGTGCTCGGTTGGAAGCTTTTAATTCATTTTCCCGGGTCGTGACACCTTCTCTAACTTTCTTTAACTCTTTGTGCAAAGCGCCTAATTGTTCTTTTGATAACCCACATCGCGGGGCGGCCCATTTAACGAATTTGGTCTTGGTATTTAAATGCTCCCGGAGCTCCTTTACAGGCGTATCCACAATATCCGCACCCCTGCTGAACAGCTTGTTCATTTCATTAAACCAATGAATTTGAGCACGGATATGTCCTTCGATCCCATCGATAACCTTGGCTTCAAGGCGCCAGTCCTTCAACAGATGAAATACTTTATCGATTCGTTTCGTAATGTTTCGTTTAAGTTTTCTTTGTTCTTCTTGATCTAATTTGGCTGAAAATAATTCTTCGCGCGCTTTTCCGTTTTCGGCATGCAACTTCTTAATTTTTCGAATCGTAGACAGGAACTTCTCCATCTGAGCCAATTCATCAACATAGGCGTCACCTTCGTCAATGTCTCGAAAGACATGTTTGGGCCGGATGTTTTCGTTTTCAATTTCATCCCCGAGCCCGATGATGCTTTCTGCACAGGTTGTCGTTTCAAGAAGGGCGTGCAGTACTTCCTGCTCACCGGCTTCTATTTTTTTCGCGATCGTGACCTCACCTTCTCGACTGAGAAGCGTCACCAGGCCCATTTCCCGCAGATACATTTTCACCGGATCCGTCACCGTGCCGAAATCCGTATCCGAAATTTTTCCGGTTACAGGCTTTTTTGCAATTTTCTTTTTCTTGGTGATCAGTTTATTTTTGGTCTTCTCATCGACGACTTCGATTTCGTTTTCATCGAACATGATAAGGGTTTCATCGATTTGTTCGGGAGATAGCATTTCTGCAGGTAACAATTCATTAATTTCGTCGTAACTTAAATATCCCTGCTTTTTGCCCTTGGCCAACAATTTCTTAATGGCTTTCTTGGTCGTTGCCCCGACCTTCAGGGTCGTTATCTTGTTCTTCGTTACCGGTGCTTTAGCCTTCTTTGCGGATGCCTTGGCTTTCTTGGGCGTCGCTGCGGTCTTTTTGGCGGTTGTTTTGCCACCCTTTTTGGCTGCCTTGGCCACCTTCGAAGCTGTCTTTGGCTTTTTCGTCGTTGTTTTGGCCTTCAATGCAGCTTCACGGGGTGCCTTTGTTTTCTTTTGGGTCTTTTTTGCCGCAACCTGAGTCTTTGTAATCGTTTTTGAGGCTTTCTTTACTTTCGCTTTGTTTTTAGCGCTTTTGGTGGGATTTGGTTTTACCCCAACTTTTTTTGCAGTCTTTTTTGCGCTTTCCTTTTTTGTAGCAGATTTCTTTGCCATAAAATCTTGCCCTCCGGAAAAATCAAATATTCAGTCCCGCCTCGTCAGCGGATACCATCAAAAACCAGTGGTTTATAAAATCTATATGCTAAATGGGCATAGTCAAGCCCAACCGCCCATTATTTATCTGACTGTCATGCCAACTGTTGTTTTTGGCTGCTTACGGCCAGCTTTTGCTTTTTTCTTAATAGCCTGTCCAGTGTTTCCTGGTCGTTTTCTTTCTCAGCGGCTTTTATCTGATCAAGGATCTGAAGATCGCGACGTCTTTGACCTTTCTTTACAAATTGAATAATCAATGTCATACAACCGCTTTCATCCCAGAATTCTTCAACCATTGCCAGGGCGGATATCAGGCGTTGCTGTTCGGGATTATCAATGCGGCTTAACAACTCGGAAATTTGTTCAACCGAAGAAAGCTGGTGTTCTAAAATCGTCTTGGCAATAGATTGCAGATGGTGGTTTTCAATGAATTCGATAACATTATATTTTTTAATTTCAGGCAATATGGCGGGAAATTGAAGCATCATGGCAATAATTTGCTGCTCCAGCCGGCTTCCCATCTTATCCGCATTATCTTTTGGCCTGCGAATATCCTTTTTTTCTTTTTCGGAAGAACCTTCCCGAACCTTTTCCAATATAATATTTTCTTCAATACCAATCTGCTCGGCGAGTTGTTTGATGTATAACGACCTGGCCACATTATCATTGATGGCAGCCAGAGGGCGTTTCAAATCGGTAACAACGCGAATTTTCCCTTCCGTCGAAAGCCCGTGCATGCCGATTGACTGCTCGATTAAAAATGAAACAATACCCGGTGCACGGTCGGCTGCTTTCTCAAATGGCTCGGTTCCTTTTTCTCGCAAATATGAATCCGGATCATGTCCTTCCGGCAGCACAAGGATATGGGTGTCCGCTTTTTCTTCACGGAATACATCTCCCCGGCTGAAATCCACATGCTCCTTCCAAAAGATGTCGATACATCGCAATGCCGATCGAATCCCGGCTTCGTCGGAGTCATAGACCAGAATCATGCGCGGAACATATCGGCTCAGCATGCGCACATGATCCGTCGTTAGTGCGGTTCCCAGAGTTGCAACCGCATTTTCGATGCCGTACTGGTTAAGGGTCAGCAAGTCGAGGTACCCTTCGACGATATAAACGCTTTGGGTTTTACGACACTTGTCCTTTGAAAGGTGGAGTCCGTACAAGGAGCGGCTTTTGTTGTAAACCGGCGTTTCGGGGGAATTGAGATATTTGGGCAGGGTATCATCCATTACCCTGCCGCCGAATCCGATCACCGCCTGATTAATATCAATTATGGGGAATATAATACGATCCCGAAAACGGTCATAATAGCCGCGTCCATCCTTTTTAGGTAAAATCAGCCCTGACTTTTCGACCCGTGCGAGCGGCACGCCGCTTTTTGAAAAAAAATTTAATAGATGATCCCACCCCTTGGGTGCATAGCCAATGTTAAAGCGGTCGATTATGTCCGATGACAGGCCTCTTTTTTTGAGATAGGCCATTGCCGCCTGGCCGGATGCGCCCCGGTGCAACGCCTGACTGAAAAAATCCATCGCCTGCCGGTTGATCTTAAGCAGGCTTTCTCTTTCACCCATCCGTTTTTTCTGTTCAGGCGTCAGGCTGCGCCTGGGAATATCAATACCATACCGTCTGGCCAGAGAACGCGCCGCTTCCGGGAACGCCAGCCCGTCATTTTTCATCAGAAAGCTGAATATGTTTCCGCCGGCGCCGCAACCAAAGCAATAAAATATTTGTTTTTCCGGGCTGACGCTGAATGAAGGTGTTTTTTCAGCGTGAAACGGGCATAAACCGACAAAATTTTTGCCTGTCTTTTTCAGGTGGACAACTTCTGATATCATATCCACGATATCAGCCGCATTTTTTATTTCTAAAATCTTATCTTCAGGGATAAAAATTGCCAAAAAAAGCAACCTCCATAATTAATGGAACAGAGAAGATATAAACACACGGAAGGATCTTAAATGGAATGAAGCGTTTCAAATTTCGCATTTACCCGAGTCGCTAATTTGAATTGCCCTGAAAAATTTGCCATAAGTATGAATACTTATGGACCCCCTGTATAAGAAATTGTTAAACGCTCAACATAATCTGATCTTTAAGATTTGTCAAGAAGATTTTAGCCATTCCGAGACTTTAATCGACATTGGAATTGGCGTGCAGCGTTAAATCCAATGCTGCTTTTAAGTCCAGAGCACCACTGTACAATGCCTTACCGATGATAACGCCGACCACCCCTGCATCTTGAAGCGGCAACAAATTCTTCACATCCTGAATTGATGAAATTCCGCCGGAAGCCACCACCGGGATCGACACGGTTTCGGCCAAACGCCGGGTCGCCTCCAGATTCGGACCGGTCTGCATTCCATCCCGCTGAATGTCGGTAAAATTAATGGCGGCAACACCACAATCTTCGAACTCCCGCGCGAGGTCAATCGCATCAACCCGGGTGGTCTGAGTCCATCCATCAATCGCCACTTTTCCATTGCGCGCATCGATGCCCACCACGATCTGCTGCGGATAGGTGTTACAGACCTTTTTGACAAACGCCGGCTTTTTTATGGCTTCAGTGCCGATAATAACGCGTTTGACGCCCATCTCCAGGTATTGGTGCACGGTTTCTTCGTTGCGAATCCCGCCTCCCAGTTGAATCGGCACATTCACCGCTTGCAATATTTTCCGGATGGACTTCATATTTTGCGGACTTTTAGCAAACGCCCCATCCAGATCGATGACATGAACCAGCCGGGCACCGAGTCGGGCCCATTTTGAGGCCATGGCTCCCGGGTCATCGGAATAGACGGTTTCGTCCTCCATGCGGCCCTGAAGCAGCCGGACACATTTCCCATTTTTGATATCAACAGCCGGAATAATAATCATTGTAAAGATTTATCTGGTGTTTGGGGTTGATCCGGTGTTTCGTGTTTTGTTTTTAGTGTTTAGTATAAAGGATGTTTAGTTTTTTCAAGCGACTAAAAGTCTAAACACCAAATACCAAACACCAAATTCTAAACACTAAAGCGTACCTTTAGATGAACGAACATCCTTGATCCGTTTGTCAACGGCAGCGGCCTGGTCTAAAGCTCTGCCAAGCGCCTTGAACATGGATTCAATGATATGATGTTCATTGTCACCGTAGGAAACATTAACATGAAGGTTTAAACCGCCGCGACTTGCAAAAGCTCTGAAAAACTCCTTTGCCAAAGAGACGTTAAAACCCGAGCCTGAAGGTGTTAATGCGGGGACATGGTAAGCCAAAAAAGGGCGTTTCGACAAATCGACGGTAACGGCAGTCAGGGCGTCGTCCATCGGGGTTACGGCATGCCCGAATCGTTTAATGCCTTTGCGGTTTCCAAGAGCTTGATCAAAAGCCTCGCCCAGCACAAGACCCACATCTTCAACCGTATGATGAAAATCAA
>Ga0255055_10001688_pt1 | contig 15852 bp, 19 predicted proteins | sample JV7_2_27_MG_FD_188633 | JGI IMG/M metagenome (GOLD analysis project Ga0255055, IMG submission 188633) | Seawater microbial communities from Jervis Inlet, British Columbia, Canada - JV7_2_27 | ecosystem: Environmental > Aquatic > Marine > Inlet | place: Canada: British Columbia | collected... | reverse complement strand
TAAATTAGCTTTACTAAATTAAACTTGTCTTCCTCTACCGCCACCGCTCCTACCACCGCCTCGTCCTCCACCCATACCTGCGTGAGCTCCAACATTTGAAGATGTGAGAACTTGCAATTTACCACTTAAATGCAAATCTATTAATTCTTTCACAGTTAAACTTCCACCCTGTGATTGATAAATTTTAAGATTTAAAGCGCTTAAAGAACTCATCGCGTTAGGACCTAAATTACCTACAATGACCTCTGTGGCTCCGTTATTACCAATGATTTGAGCCGCTTGGATTCCCGCACCACCCATCGCACCCTGCGCATCATTTGCAACGGATTTAACTTCAACTATTTTATTATTCTCAATTGTAACAAATGTGAAGCTGTTGCACCTTCCAAAACGATTATTCATAACCTCATTCAAGCCTTTATTTCCAAAGGTAGGAATACCAACTATTACCATTTTTTATATATCACCTTTTAAAGTATGATTCAACTAAATTTTAGTAGAATTTAAGTTTTATGAATAATTATCCAAAATAATTATTTAAATAATATTATAATTTATTTGTAATCTTTCTTCTTAGAACTAAGAAGGATTATCAGCTAGTTTTCTTAAAATTGCATTTTATTGGGTTCTAATTTTAAAAAGACGAGTGATCTATAAAAGTTCTACAAAGGAATACAGTTTACTTCAGATCTCTATCAAATATAAGATCCTCTGAAGGAGTTCTTTTTATCTTTCCTTTTAAGTAAAGATCTAATAAATCTTTTACGAGTATTTTTCCAACAGGCGCGTGGAATGTTTTAATATTTAATGTATTAAGTGCCATGGAAGCATTTGGCCCTAATTTGCTAACAATTAGCTTTTCGGCGTCATTATTTTTAATAATTTTAGCTGCTAGAGTTCCTGCACTTCGGGTTTCATCAGCTGCAGAATTTTCGATTACTCTAACTTGCGTAATGGCATTATTATCCACTGTAATAAAGGTAAAACTATCGCATCTTCCAAATAGAGGGTGGAATATTTCATTTAATCCTCCCTTTCTATGGCTTGGGATTGCTATTATTTCCATTTTAGTATAACCTCTCTATTAAAATCTTAAAATTAATTTGATTTATCTTTTACTTTATATATGGTTATAGATTTGAATAATTTACTAAAAGTTTAAAAGATTATTATAGTTCCCACTTCAGATTCTTTATTATCTGCTATAAATTTCTTCTATACCAATTCCTTATATTATATTAAGGAAAATTTAAAGAATAAAGAATAATTATTCATATCGATTTTAATTTAAAAATTATACTTTGATCAAATTTATTTAAATATAAATGAAAGTATGTAAGAATTTTCAAAATATTAACGATAAATTAAAGGAGATATAATTATCTTTAAAATTAGTAGCATAAATTAAAAAAATTAATAGCAAATAACAATAGAAAATGTGAATGAATTATGGGAGAAGAAATACCTGATATAGATTTAAAAGAAACAGTGAATCAAGGCAAGAAACAGGCATTGGACCAGCAAGACGTAAATATTCGCAATAATATGGCCAAAATAAAACATAAGATTGTGGTCATATCAGGGAAGGGAGGCGTTGGTAAAACAACTGTAGCAGTAAATCTCGCCATGAGTTTGGCAAGTGTAGGGTTACGTGTAGGAATATTGGATGTAGACATAACGGGACCTAATGTAAACAAGATGTTAGGTATTGACCCAAATGTTAGACCTCGAGTTGACCCAGACGCAAAGAAGTTCTACCCTGTTGATGGCCCCTTAAACACGAAAGTCGTTAGCATGGCCTTTTTGATAGAAGATAGTGATACACCAGTAATTTGGCGCGGGCCAATGAAAATGTCAGCCGTAAGACAATTCTTGGGAGATGCAGTGTGGGGGGATCTTGATTACCTAATTTGTGATTTACCTCCTGGCACTTCTGACGAAACTCTTGATATTTTGCAACTAATTCCTGACGAAAATGTAGTTGTTGTATCCACACCACAAGAAGTTGCGCTTATGGACGCTCGAAAGACAATTGTAATGGCAAAAACAATGGAAAGACACGTCATGGGGATAATTGAAAATATGTCTGGTTTTAAATGCCCTCACTGTAGTGAATATATTGATCTTTACCCTCCTGGTGGCGCAGAAAAGGCTTCTAAAGATTTTAATATTAAATTTTTAGGAAAAATTCCTTTTGAAGTCGAAGTTAGCCAACAAGGAGATCAGGGTTTACCCTTTATTTTAAAATACCCTGAAAGTGAAAGTACTAAGGCATTCAAAGCAGCTGTAGCTAAAATAAGAGAAGAATTAGAAAAATAATTTTTTTTAAATTTTTTATTAATTTTTTATTGGCAGTTATGATCTGATTGATCGCTTCCTGCGCATATGGGCTCATTTAGGGATTGTAATTTACCTTGTAAAAATAGTTGGATATTTTCAGACAGAGTTCCTTTTACCCCTTTAAATAATCCAATTCCATAGTGAGTAAACCCTGCGTATGGTCGTCCACCTATTCCTCCTACAATCATATCCGTTACTCTTCTTTGTTTCATGTTGTTAACTGGTTCCATACAACTTGTATGTCCATTATTTTGTAAAGAAAATAACTTTTTCAAGTTTTTTTCTTCATCAATTTCGATTCCTACGAAATAGCGACAATGACCAAAATGATCTGATATTGAATCTGATAGTTCTGGTCCATTGGAAGGAATTCCGATAACTTTGTTCATATTATATCAGCTTTATTTATATTATATTTTAATTGAATGAGCATTCATAAGAAATTAAAGTTTTCGGTTATAAATTATCGAGTCTTTTTCTGTGAAGAAAAATTAACTGTGTGTCAATCCCGACAAAATATTAATAGTCCTTAAAATCCTACGAAATTTGGGAGGATGTATCACTATAACATAAAATCTGATAAATAATAAAAGAATTTAAATAACTAATTATATAATTTTATTACACATTTGGAGAACTTGAAAATCTTCATAATAACAGGTTAAAGGTAATTTATAATTAGTATTGTTCAAAATTCAGATGTTTCAAAATTTTTAAAAGGGATTGTAATTTGTAAGGAAACTGGTATTTATTTATTAGATCTCATTTTAGATTCTGATATTAACCCTATATTGCTCTCATCGTTTGTAGGGGCGTTGTCCCTATTTGGATCGGAGAACATGGGAAAGATTGAAGAAATTACAATTAAAGGGCTATCCATTCAGATGGTCATTGTCAATAAATTTGACCTCGTTTTGATAGCGATAATGGATAAAGATTTCGTTAAGGAAGATATGAGGGAAGAAGCAGAAAAAGCACTTGACATGTTTTATCACCTATACCAAAACGAAATTGGCGATTGTACTGATGTTTCCCAATTTGAATCCTTTAAAAAAATTTTATACGACCAAATTGTTGAGTACTTTAAACGAATTAATGGTAAGAGCACCAGAGCAGAAATAAAAGACTTCGGATTTTTCACCGATGCTGTAGCACAAATGAGAAACTAATAAATTTTGCACCTTTTTTTCTCTTAATAAAACATTAAAAATTCTCAGTTTTTCTTTTAAAAATTATGTTTCCTTCTTTAACGGAAAACAATCTTTCCATTAATGAACATTTAGCTTTTAATTTATAATAGTCTTGTTTATCTGTTATTTCCATACCGTATAAGCTTTCGAAATTCCCTTGACCTTTTGATAAAATTACGCTATCCTTTAGAAAAAAGTGCTTCTTAAACTCATCTGTAGTTGTAGGAAGGTCAATACCTGGTGTGGCACTTGCTTCTATGACTTGAACTAGATCAGTTAAACCAACGAATTTTGCGTCTTCCAAGGTTACGTCGTTGATAATTGGGGCTGATCTAACCGAACATATGATTTCTAGATCTGGAAATTTTTTAAGCATAGTTTCTACCAATAATTTATCAAATACAATCTCCCCTGCATTATCTAATAAAATAAGTAAATGATTAGCACCAAGAAGTGATTGTTTAAATGTTTCGTAATCGTTTATTGCTAATTTGTCTGGCGTAAAGGTCTTAATATCGTTTATAACATCGATTTTATGGTGAGTACCTAAGTCTATTGTATTCCCTAAAGCTGCAACAACAATTGCTTGAAATAAAGGATCTTTAGCGTTATTAACTATTTTTTTAGCCTCATCGTAGAATTGTAGAGCTAATTGATTTTGTTCTTCTTTAATTGAAGCGTAGGGGTCTTTTACGCCTAACGCTTCTGCAACAAGGGTGTATGCCGTTTTACCGATTATGGGAGAAGCTTCTTTATCCATATCTATTTTTATCAAATATTCCATTAACTTCCTCTGAGTATCCAATATTATTTCATGGGGGATATCAGGTTTTAATAATCGAAAAGCTCTCAAAACTTGACTTAAAAGGCAAGGTACACATTCTGGTTCCAGTTTCATTATAATCTAATCATTATTTTAGGATAGTAAATAAAAAAAAAAAGATAAAATTTTGTAAAACCAGTTTATATATAAACCAATTTTATAATTCTTCAATCGCTTTTTTCCGTGCTAATTTCTCTTCATCTGTTAGCTCTACTTCGCCTCTTTTGACAAAGTATATGAATATAAATGCTATTACAAAAAACAGAAGCCCATCAAGAAGCAGAGACCCTGGACCCAAGAGATCTCTTAAACCTCCAACGATTCCCGGACCGATTACACCCGCTAACACACTAAAGAAGTAATAAAGCCCTGTATAAGTCCCAATTTTCTTTACACTAGGTGCCAGTTCCCAGACGATTACAATAGAGTTAACATTTACAAAAGCCCATCCGATACCGAACAAAACTAAAATGATCATAGTTACTGTTAGGGTTTGGAATAAAAAGCCAACCAACATGGATAAAATCATAATGATCAGTCCGATTTGAATGCACTTTTTCCTCCCAATTCGAGACGCTAATAAAGATATTGGGAATGCTGTAAGGATAAATGGAATTGCAACAAAGTTAAACATAAAGCCTGCAAATGCATCACTTTGATTTAATATACCATTTGGACCTGTAGCTGCATAAATTGAGAAGAACGCTTCTAAACCTCGATATCCTATAAACCAAGCAAAAATAGCTAATAGTATGAATAGTGTACTTTTATCGTCTTCCTTTAAAATATCTTTAAAACTCTTTATTAAGCCTACTTTTTCTTTCTTCTTTTTAACTTTTCCTTCTTTTCTTTCGACTTCTAGTAGAAGTTTATAACTGTATGCGTCATTCTCATTTACTGTTAAGACGAGAACTAGCAAAGCAACAACCATAATTATCGAAGCGATAATAAATATCAATTGTAATCCTAGAACATCTGAGGCTGAACCCATTGTATAAGCAACTATTGCTCCAATACCACCCATAATGTTAATAATAGCATTTGCTTTACTTCTATGTTGAGGTTTAACAAAATCGGGCATTAGTGAGACTGCTTGTGATCTATAGAAACCCATACTTAGACTGAATAAAAATATCCAAATTAAAAGTATTGGTAAAGATCCTGATGGTAAAAAGCCTGTAGGGATTAAAGCAAAAAATATTGCTGAACAGATCACTCCCACTATAATATAAGGCATTCTTCGACCATATTTAGATCTTGTATTATCAGAGACGGTTCCCATAATGGGTTGTATTATTACTCCTAAAATGTTGTCGACAGCCATTAAAATACCTACGATTAATCCGGCTAATACAAAACCTGCGAAATAATCATCTAATTGCTGACTAACTCGAGTATTATACAAACTCCACGAAATTCCGGTCGTAAAAAACGCTAAACCGATTAAAAAAGTATGTTTAATATCAAATTTTTCTTTAGATTTGCTTTCTGCCATTAAAATTTCACTTTTATTTTTTTTATTGAAATTTAAGAATTTAGAGAATATTATGTTTTCTTGTTTAAATAGGTTTATGTAATTATAACACAGAGTTTTTATTAAAACACAGATCTCATCATTAAAAAAAATAGAAAGTTATAATTCAATTTCAACATTAATCGATTTTATATCGTCAGGGATACCTTTTGCTGCTTTTAAATACGCCAAGATCAAATTTTTCAGCATTTCTTCCATAAAATCGTTTAAAGGAACTTTTTCATCGTTTACTTTTAAATTAACATCTGACATGATTTCTAACTGCTTATTAAATGATTTAAATTTTGAGTTTATTTTTTAAATATTTTCTTGAATTACTTTGAGAGAAAGGTTTTCTAAAGCATCTGATATTTCTGGCGTTAAACTATGTTCTATTTTGCAGCAGAGCTTGTCGAGTTCAAATGTATCGTCCACGCCTAAAACATCTTCAAAGAAATGCTTCCATTGGTTATAATTATTAAGTGTTGTTAACGCGATTTTTTTTCCTTTCGCAGTTAGTCTTACTGATTTCCGTGGATACCACCGTATATAATTATTCTCTTTTAGTTTATATAACATGCTTGATACTGAAGCGGGTTTAACTTTAATAAAGTTAGATATCTCTGAATTTGAGACCCACCCTCCCCTGTTTTTCCTAGATACCACATAAATTGCTTTAAGGTAATCTTCGTATGTATCTTTAACTTGCGACATCGCGCTCTGTATTAACTTTTTTGAAATTTTTAGGGCATGAAAATAAAAAAAAATGAAAAAAAAATTATTCTTTTTTCTCTAATTCTTCAATGTTTTTTGATATGTCTTCAAGAGCATTACCGATTCCTTTAAGCTCAGATTCTAAGTAGCTCTTTTCCTGTTTTAGCATTGTTAGTTTATCTACTGGCTCTAAAGGGACTCTTGGAGCATAAACTGGGGCAGTAGCTACAAATGGCGGATAAATTGGCTCTCTATAACCCCATCCTCGCCCATATCCTCTTCCTCGTCCGGGACCCCATGCCATCCCTCGACCTCCGCCTCGTCCATAACCAAATCCTGGACCGTAAGCATAACCTGGAGCATCGTATCCCGCACAATATCCTAAACCTCTTCCAGTTCTCGTCCCATAACCTCTGGGGCCAGTTCTATCTCCACCTGGCATTATTTATGTACCATCTCCTTATATTTAATTTGTTTTTTTATAAAAATTAGATTTTGAATAATCATTATTAATAATAACATTAATAATAATCGTTCATTTCATGCTATGAATCATATATCAAATACAATATTTAAGTATTATGAATAATTATCCAAAATAATTACCTAAAAAATATTATAATTTATAAGATAATTAATAAGAAAAGAAGTGATTTAAAAGTTGAAAATAGCTATCTGTACAGAAATGGGAAGTGTTTCACAACATTTTGGTAGGGCTCCGCAGTTTACGATCGTTTCAATTGAAAACAACAAAGTAGTTGAAAAAAAAGTGTTATCTAATCCCGGACACGAAGTAGGGAGCATACCAAGATTTATTAACGATCAAGGTGCGAAGTGTATGATCGTGGGTGGAATAGGTCATAGAGCAATTGATTTTTTTAACCAATACGGAATCGAAGTTATTAGAGGTATTGTTGGTAGTGTTGACGACACTATTGCGAAGGTTTTAGATGGCACATTAGAAGGTGGCGAAAACATTTGTTCTCCTGGTGGAGGTAAAGGTTATGGTGTAGAAAAAATCCATACTGACGCAGACGATAATAACGATCACGAACATCACCATTAATCGAAATGAATAACCATTTGAACAATAAATTTTAATAGCAATTGAATTACAATCAAAAACAGTGTTTCATTATAAATGCCTAAAGATAAATTTGATTTGTACGTAGAAAATCTTCAAAAAATCATACTTGAAGAAGAAATTAAAGAGTTTAACGAACGCATAGTAAAACTGTATCATGATCCAAAAAACTGGGGCAAACCCACTGACGATGAGATCACAGTCTCTAAAACCTACGAGGGTCCCTGTGGGGATACGATGTCTTTCTTTTTAAAAATAAAAAATAATATTATTGAAAAAGCCAATTTTATCACTGATGGGTGCGGAGCGTCAGTGGCGACAGGATGCCAAACCACTCTTCTTATCGAAAATAAATCTGTAGATGATGCTGAAAAACTAAAACCAGAAGACGTTGACGCTGCGTTAAATGGTCTACCAGACAATCACAAACATTGTACCGAATTAGCGATAAGAACTTTAAAAAGAGCGATAGATGATTATAAAGTATTAGTAAATTTAAAATAATTAACAATTTCTAATCAAGTAATTCTTGATCCTACCTACAAAATCGTGTTTTTTTTAAAAAGGGAAATTGAGATATGTATATGGACCTGTTCCTAGTAGACGATTAGGGCGGTCTTTAGGGATCGACCCTATTCCTTCAAAAACGTGCAATTATCAGTGTATATATTGTCAATTGGGAAAAACGACTAACCTAACTAATGAGAGAAAAGAATTTTATCCTAAAGAAGAGATTTATAAAGAAATAGAAGAAAGCATCAATATCAATAAAGGAAAGTTTGATTACATAACGTTTGTAGGTAGCGGCGAACCTGCATTATGCAAAAGTTTAGGAAAACTGATTTTAAAAGCAAAAGAATACTCAACTAAACCAATCTGCGTAATTACAAACGGGGCTTTATTATATTCTTCAGAAGTTAGAAAAGAGTTGATGAGTGCCGATGTTGTATTACCTAGTTTAGATGCGGGCGATGAAAAATCTTTTATTAGAATAAACCGACCGCATCCATCGATTAAGTATGAAACCATGATAAATGGATTAAGAAAGTTTAGAAGCAAGTTCAATGGTAAATTTTGGATTGAAATTATGATTACGAAGGGAATTAACGATTCTAAGGAAGAGTTGTTGAAGATCAAAGAGAAAATCGATCTAATAAAGCCTGATAGAATTGATGTCAACGTTCCAATAAGACCGCCCGTTGAAAAGTGGGTTGAAATTCCAGATAAGACGATTATTTCACTATTAAACGAAGTATTTGGAAAATACAGAGATATTGCTTTTCCCGAAATGGGGGTGTTTGGTTTATATTCGGAAGACTTTAAAAAAGAATTGTTAAATCTCTTGGAAAGGCATCCAATGAGGCAAAAGCAAGTTATTGAAACTTTTAAATCGGAAGGTTTTACTGATAACAAAATAGTATTGAAATTAGAAAAGCTTGAATCAGAAAAAATAATTAAAAAATGGATTTACCAAGACAAAATCTTTTGGAAATTAATAAATAACCAATAAATTAACGATTAGCTATGCCAGTTTGTACAAAATGTAAAAAAGAGAAAGGTTTAGACCAACTTGATAATTTTGATGACAAATTCATATGTTATTCTTGTTTATATCAGAACAATAAGCCGTTTATGATCTTTCCAATCGGTTTTGTAGAAAATCTATTAGATCGAGGGGAAGGATTTGGGTTGAAAGGGAGTAGAAATAACATCTCGAAAATCCGCCTTTTTGAATCTCAAAGACCATTTCTTTACAAGATAGAAGAAGATGAATGGATTACTGTTGTATATTATTTTCATAAACAGCATAAAATTCGATCGACCTTTTCGCGAGGTATTGATGGGAAACAAGTAGGTATTTTCGCTTCTCGGACGCCTAATCGCTTATCTCGCATTGGAATTACAAATGTTAAATTAGTTAAAATGGAAGACACCACTTTATTCGTCAAAAATCTCGATGCGATTAATGGAACACCAGTTTTAGACATTAAATTAGGTTCTAAAACGAGATGGTAATTTTAATACTGATTTAGTTAAGTTTTAGGCTTAATTTTTGAAAAAGCTTTTAATGTAAATTAAACTTAATATTTCTGCAAGAGCGTGAAATTTTGAATAAAAAATCATTTTTAAAAAGGTGTAATTATGTATGATGTTGTAATTTCAGGAGCTGGACCATCAGGATCTCAATGTGCTGAAGTTTTGGCTAAAGCGGGATTTGATGTCGCTTTATTAGAAAAAGATATTACATGGCGAAAGCCATGTGGAGGTGGAATTAACCATCGAGTTTTGGATTTCTATCCGGGGTTGAGAAAGCTAGATTTACCCAAAATTCAAAATTTAGTTATGCATTCAGCAGATTATCATGAATTAGAATTTAAAACAAAAGAAAGATCACGGGGCACTGTAATAGATCGCTTGGATCTTGACAATTTTATGAGGAATCAGGCGGTTGATACCGGAGCAGAGCTTTTTGATAAAAACTTGTCGTTTGATTTCATAACAAAAAATCAGAAGAAAGTAGGTATAAAAACCAAATCTCCCTCTGGAATAAAAGAGTATTATGGAAAAATTTTGGTTGTAGCTGATGGTATGAGTTCTAAATTAGCTTTAAAATCGGGATTAAGAAATAAATGGAAAATTGAGCAGATCGCAAATGGTAAGTGTGCAATAATGGAGGGAAAACACCATTTAAATGAGGAATTTATATATATCTACTTTCGACCTTATAAAGGCTATGGTTGGATATTTCCATTAGACAATAAAAGGTTCAATATTGGTGTATATACATTTGCTGAGGATAATCTCAACTTCAATTTAAATGAAATATACCACGAGTTTCTTCGCAACCCAAACATTAAAAAGTATATTCCTGATTTGAATTATAAAATTGAGTGGTCTGGGTCTTATCCTTTTCCAGTAGAGGGGGTATTGGAAAAAAGTCTATATAACGATCATTTATTGCTTGTAGGAGATACAGGAGGCTTTGTCTCTCCCATAAGTGGTGAAGGTATTCAACACGCTTGTTTTTCTGGTAAAATAGCAGCAGAAACTGCTATTAAGGCTCTTGAAGCAGAAGATTGCTCTAAAGAAATTTTAAAACAATATAAAAACCATCCTAAAACAAAGAGATTAATTAAGTCGCTTAAATTAAAACGTTCTATTAGAAAATTCCTTTATGCGAATAAAGGAGAAGATCTAAATAAAATATTCCATTTAACAGAAGAAGATCCAGAATTTAAGACTCAAGTTGTGGATATCTTCATGTCTAGATCGATTCCAAGTAAAGAATTTTTATCAAAATTAAATTCGTAAAAAAAGAGTTATGTTCCATCTATTAATATATTTGGGATTATAGCGTTGTTTGGGCAATCTTTAAAACATTTTAAACAATTACTACACTTATTCATTGATTTATTGTTAAAATCGATGTATTCTTTGTTTGTATCTGACTCAACGCAGAGCTTAAACAAATTTTGAAAGCAAAAATTTGACTCTAAACATTTCTTACAAACGGTACATCTCTCTTTATCGATCTTAAAGTCGACCAAGAGTCCCTCTTCTAAAGAGATTACTACAATAGCGTTGTGCTCACAGACGCTCACGCATTTCAAGCATCCTTTGCATTTGTTATAATCTACATATCGAAGCGAATCTCTAAAAAAGATAGCTTTTGTTGGGCAAGAGTAGGAACATTTTTCACAGCGGACGCAAAATTGCGGATTTATGCTTATTGGAAATAACTTTTCCATTTTTATGGAGTTAATCTAAAATTTATTTTCTAATCTATCAATTATGTCGTTTTGAATCGGAATTCCTAAATCAACAAAGGTAGCGTTGTAACCTCCAACCTTTACAATTAAATCTGTGTAATTCTCGGGATGGATTTGTGCGTCTTTTAAAGTCTCAGTTGAAACCACATTAGGCTGAATTTGCATCCCTCCTTTTTTAAAATAGGTTCTCAACAAATGATAAAACTTTTCGACATTTTCTTGACTTTCTAAGTTTTGGGGGTGTAATCGCACATTAACAGCTACTCCGTTCGTAGCGAAGTCGTAATTTAATTTTGCGATTGAATTCAATATTGCAGTGATTCCATTCTTTTCAACCCTATTCACTGGAGATAAACTATTTGAGATGGGTCTTCCTGCTTTTCTACCATCAGCTGTTGGTCGAGTTATAACACCTTCCATTACGTGGATGCCCATTGAATAAGCTCCCGCGTTATATCTTCCTCCCCTTAAAGGTTTATTCTTCCTTACCTCTTGGGTAAATAAATCCCATAATTCAATAGCAAAGGAATCAATCTCATCACTATCGTTTCCCCACTTTTCGTAATTATTAATTAATTTTTGGCGGTAAACTTCATTATCTTCAAAGTTTGAATTGAGAATACTTATAAGATCTGGTAAAGTCATTGACTTTTCTTCGTAAACGATTTTTTTAATGTTATACATAGAATCAACTAATGTAGCAAACCCATAAGCAGTAATCGAAGAATAATTATATTTTGCCCCTCCACACACGTAATCTTTCCCACTTTCCAAGCACCCATCAAGCGTAGCAGACACAATCGGGTGTTGAAAATAGTTCATAGCTTCTTTATCTCCTATTTCGGCAATCTTCACAGATTTTTCAATGTTAAATTTAAGCTGGCGTGTAAAAGCATCGTAAAATTGATCGTAAGTGGTAAACTCTCCTGGATTTCCAGTTTGTAAACCATCTATATTTTTTGAGAAATTACTATATCCATTATTTAAAGTTAATTCTAACACTCCTGGTAGATTTATGAACATCCTACCCGTTGCTGAAAAACTGTTGCCTTGACCGGTAGGCTCCACACATCCGATTATGACGTAATTCCGAGCATCTTCGGGAGAATAACCAGTAATTTGAAGAGCTGGAACGATAATTTCATCGTTGTAAAATGCTATGCCTGAAGTGTGTTTAAAAACTTTAATAGCGTTTTCAAAGAATTCTCTTGGAGTATTCCTATGAATTCTAACTGAAAGGTCAGTAGTGAAAACTTTTACATTTTTATACGCTTCAAGAAAAAGGTAAGATAACTCATTTGTTGTGTCTTTGCCATTTGAATCCATGCCAGCAATAGTAATTGTTTGTGTGTTTTGACCAAGAGCGTTACCTACTAAAGTAAACTCTGTAGGTAATACTGTAACATTCCAAGTTAATTTTAAATTGAGTTCTTCTATTAATTCTAATGCGTCCTCTCTATCAATTTTCCCGTTTTTAAGATCTTGAACATAATAAGCCCAGAGAATTTGATCTAAACGACCGAGGGCTACAACACTTCGCTGGTAAGTAATATTTATGATATTTTGAGTAAAATTTATGAGTTGAACTGCCTCATAAAAAGTTTCTGGGGTAGTTTCGGTAAATTTTTTCATCATAGCTCCGATAATTTCAAGCTCTTTTTTTCGTTTTATGTTGCTTTGAGTTTCTGCCATTTGAAGAGAAAGTGCTGAAAACCTTTGAGAAAACTCTATAGCCGCTCTGTAATAAATTTTAACAGCTTCGTAAAAGTTATATTTTTCTTGAAAATCTTTATCCTCTTTATCTAAGCGGGATTGAAATGATTCATTTTCTTCAATTATACCTCTATATCCAAGTTTTAAAAGCTTTTCGTAGCCCGCGCATAAATGTCCTTCTGTGGGTCCAATTTGAACTGAAACATTTGGAGCTAATGAAGTGATTAATCCCTCTCCTGTGACTAGTTTTTCTTTCCGCAATTTCTTAAAAATGTGACCGTCTAATAGCGATTTACCTTTCCAGTAAGGAATTATTTCAAGTAATTCATCAATATCAGGCTCGTCGATAAAAAAAGGTTGAAGTTTTCTTCTTCTTAGCTTCTTATAGGTTGATCTCTTCTCTAAGCTATTATCATAATGTTGAAGATCGAGATTGATTTTTTCGCCTAAATTTTTGCTCGTTTCGTTTCCAACAAGTAATTCATCGTCTCTAATAAATATGGTCATATTTTTTAGAGTGCTTGCTATAGCTTTCGCTCTCTTAATGATTTCGGGATCGTCTGGATATTGTTTATAAATCTCAGTGAAAAACCTCATGCGTTCGATACACAATTCATACTTGCTTGATAGCATGTTATTTTTTAGATTAGTTATCCGTGTGGAAGGAGTTTTAACAGTCAAATTCTTCTCTGAAATTTAAATTTGTAAATATTGTAAATCATAAATACACAATCTAATAAGTATTTTTAAACTTTAAAAAATAAGTAAAATAGCTTAATAACAATTGTTATCTAATCTGTGGAAATGAAAGTTACACTAAACCCAAATACTATTTACCAGAAAATACTCCAGAATAAAATTAACAGGATAGAAGGTATTGAGTTTCTAATTTCGATTATAGAGAAATCTGAAAACACCAGCTCAAGGTTAGAAAGCTTAAAGATTCTATACAAGCTGAATACTCAAGATCAGATCGTTTTTAAAGCCTTAGAAAATTGCATAATTTCTGACGAATATGAAGAGATTAGGATAATTTCCGCTAAAATTATTTTAGATAATTACCTTAAAGCTGGAGAAAATTGCTTGGAATGGGCTCTGTTAAACGATAAGTCATCAAAATTCCTAAAAGCTCTCGAAAAGTCGTTAAATGATCCAGAAGTCAACCATTTCAAGTCTTTATACGCTGTTTATCTTCAAAGATTAGAGAAAATAGCTGAAAAGTTTGATATTGTTTCCGAGGAAGTTCCGTTCTTATTGGATTTAGAATTTAATCTTAACACTTACAATAGTTTTAATTGGAATTCAAACAGTAAGCTGATTTACGATGACGATGTAATATTTAAAATTCAGGACCAACGCATATCAGAATTAAGTATATCACTAAGAGATCAAATTCCTTCCTCCATTAAATTATTGAAGAATTTAACAAATTTGAACCTAAGTTGCAATAATTTAACTGATTTGCCAAGCAGCTTAAGCGACCTTACAAATCTTGAAAGCCTTGATCTAAGTTGGAACGACTTCAAAGTTGTCCCGGATGTCTTGAATGAGTTAAAATCGAATGAAAAAATTAATATTCAGAACAATCTCATTCAGAAATAATCTAACAACTGAGGAACATCAGCATACTTTATTTACTCTAGCTAAAAAGACCTTAAGCTCTCTATTACGCTGAAACTGTTAAATCCCGATTTTAACCTCAGTCTTAAATTATAAATTCAAAAGTGTTTTTATTAAATTATAAAAAAAAAGTGATAAAAGTGAATTTTGAGACTATTAAATTTGAATTAAAGGAAAATGGAATTGGAATTCTTTCCTTAAATCGCCCGGAAAAATTGAACGCTATTAACTTCCAAATGGAAAAGGAATTACACGAGGTATTTGATCATCTAATGGTAAATTTAGATTGTCGTGTTGTAATTTTAAGAGCTGAGGGAAGGGTATTCTGTGCAGGAACTGATTTACAGGAAGCGTTGATCTTAAACACTAAAAAAAAACCTGAAGGGTACGAGAAATACTATTTTCTAAATGTTTCAGAACCGATTAAAAAAAAAATGTACCATCAGTGGCGAATAAGTTCGATTTTTATAAAAATGCGCAAGATAAGCCAACCAATTATTGCTTTAGTTCACGGTGCGGCAGCTGGAGGTGGATTTGGCTTTGCTATGGCCTCAGATATGCGAATTGTGGGTGCTGATGTTAAATTCATTAACGCCTCAATTAATATTGGGTTAACAGGAGCAGATGTAGGTGGAAGTTATTTTCTTCCTCGATTAATAGGGTTATCGAGAGCTTCTGAGATAATGTACACTGGAAGGCAAGTTGGGGCTGAAGAATCGGTCAAAATTGGATTAGCTTTAAAATCTGTTGAGTCAAAAGATCTATTAGAATCTGGGTTGGAGTTAGCCAATGAGATGCTAAAGAAGAGTCCGTTAGGTTTACGAATGACAAAACAATCGTTAAATTTAACTCTTGATTCTCCAAGTTTGGAGACAATTTGTCAATTGGAAAACTCTAGTATTGTGCTCACTTTTAGTTCTAAAGACATGAACGAGGCTTCTGCTGCGTTTTTTGGAAAAAAAGATCCTAAATACCCTTTACGCTAAATTAAATCAAAACTGATAGCAATTAGAATAGAAAAAATAAAAAAATAAAGCAGAATAAATATTTTATTCTTTAATCTGTATTTTAGGTTTAATTGGAGA
>Ga0255055_10001687_pt1 | contig 15862 bp, 13 predicted proteins | sample JV7_2_27_MG_FD_188633 | JGI IMG/M metagenome (GOLD analysis project Ga0255055, IMG submission 188633) | Seawater microbial communities from Jervis Inlet, British Columbia, Canada - JV7_2_27 | ecosystem: Environmental > Aquatic > Marine > Inlet | place: Canada: British Columbia | collected... | reverse complement strand
TCGGGGCCTACCCGCCCGTAGAAAAGCGTCACCGGCATGGCGGAGCTTGAATTCGCGCACACCAGGCGGTTGGCCTTTGTGATGGCTTCTGCTGGCGACGCGGCTTCCTCCAGGCTAGCCCGGACCATGCTGCGCGTCAGCGCCATGAACAGCGCCGCGCCCATGCCTTTGTCGGTGACATCCGCGATCACCAGTCCTATGTCGTCGTTCTCGGTGGCGATGAAGTCGTAGAAGTCGCCCGCCACTTCGCGCGCCGGGAGCCAGCTGGCGGCAAATTGCCAGCCCTTCAATTCGGGTATCTCTTCCGGAATCAAACCGGTCTGGACCGTGCGGGCCATCGAGAGTTCGCGCTCCATACGTCCTTTATCGACCGCCACCTGGTAAAGCCGGGCATTCTCAATAGCAGTGGCAGCGCTCGAGGCGATAGCGTTTAGAAGCTCGAGGTCGTCGTTCATGAAGATGCCGGCGTGCAATCGGTTGTCCACATAAATAGCACCCAGTACTTGACCCTTGACCTGTAGAGGGGAGCAAAGAATGGAACGCAAACCGAGGCTCATTACGCTTTGTCGTCCCATGAATCGCTCGTCGTGCTGGGCATCGCTGGTAAGCACTCCCTGCCCGTCATTGATCACTTCGCCAACTACCCCGCGAGAGATCTCAAACTCTGGATCTTCGAGGGTCTCCTTCTCCATGCCGCGTGCGGCCCGAAATACCAGGCTGTCATCCGGTTCTTTCAACACTACGAACCCGCGCTCGGCGTTCACGGCGGAAATCACCTCGTCCATGACGGTGTTCAACACGTCATCCAGATCGAGCGACGAATTAAAGGTTTTTGAGAGTTGGTAGACTAACTCGAGACGATCGGATTTCGACTCTGATTGTGCTTCAGTCATGCGTTCTCCCGATTACAAAATGATGCTTGGACCCCAAGCATCATTGTTGCCGGCAACTTTGTTAACACCAGAATGGGTATAGGGTGTTTATAACCGCCATCTTCATGGTTGTCTAGCATCCAAAAAGGGGGTTTATGCGCTGGGAAGCTGACCGAATTTGTCCTCTTCTCCAGTGCTCTTCTTTACTACACACATTCCGCCTGAGGAAGCATCCTTGTCGTAGCACCAGCGGTCTGCGGTTTTCCGTGCATTCTCAGAGAGGGAATTCTATTGGCGCGCCTGCACGAATATCAAGGAAAGGAACTGCTCAAAGCGCTCGAGATCAGTATTCCGGAGGGTGGACCCGCCCGGAGCCCTGGGCAGGCGCGGGAAATCACGGAGGAATTGGCATGCCCAGTAGTGGTCAAGGGCCAGGCGTGGGTGACCGGCCGGGCCGCCCTGGGCGCGATTCGCTTTGCCAACACACCCCAAGAAGCAGGTGAGGCCACCACCGCGATCCTGGGACTGCACATCGATGGTTTCCAGATCGATACAGTGCTGGTCGAGGAAAAACTTGATGTAGATAAGGAATTCTATGCCGGGTTGATCATCGACGACCGTACGCAAGCGCCGGTGATGATCTTCAGCAGCCAGGGCGGGAGCGGGATCGAGCAGATCGCACGCGAGCACCCTGAATCAATCGCCCGGGAAGCGATCGATGTACGCCGCGGTCTGCCAGAATATCAGGCACGCAACATCGTTCGTCAAGTCGATCTGCACGGCAAACTTCAGGCCGGCTTGGGCCGCATGGTGAGCCAGCTTTACCAGGTCGCCCGCCGCTACGATGCGCGTGCGGCAGAGATCAATCCAATCGTTCTAACCCGGAGCGGGTCGCTCTACGCGGCAGACTGCCGTATCACCGTTGACGACAACGCGGTTTACCGTCAACCAGATCTCGGAATTGAGGTGGCGCGCGAATTCGATAGACCACCCTCGCATCTCGAAACCGTCGCATGGCAGGTGGAAAAAGACGACTATCGTGGGACCTTCTATTTCATCCAGCTCGAGCACGCTTTTGAACGGGGGGAGGGTGTGATTGGTTTCCATGGAGCCGGCGGCGGAGGCTCGATGATGAGCATGGATGCTGTGCTGAACCGTGGCTACCGGCTGGCCGATTTCGTGGATACCAGCGGAAACCCGCCAGCCTCCAAGGTCTACCGCGCGGCGCGTATTGTGCTGGCTCAAGATGGTATCGACGGCTATTTTGCATCCGGTTCGGGGGTGGCTTCCCAGGAGCAGTTCCACAGCGCACGCGGCCTGGTTAAAGCATTCATGGAAGTTCCGTTAGCAGTGCCGGCCGTGATCCGACTGGGCGGAAATGCTGAAGACCGAGCGATCGCCATCTTGGAGCGAGCGAGGGACGAGATCCGTGCACCGGTCGAGGGCTATGGCAAGGATGACTCACCCGAATACTGTGCCGAGCGGCTCGACCACCTCATACGAAACTTCGAGCCGCTTTCCGTAGTGCCGACCGGATGGAGCCGACCTGAGCCCCAGCGGCCATACAGCTTTGCCACCGTGACCGGCGGAGAAGTGATTCTCGACCACGAAGCCTGCCTGGATTGCGCTTCCAAGATCTGCGTTGAAACCTGCGTGCCTGGCATCCTCAAGCTGCAAGATGAGGTTCCGGTCCTGAACATCACAATAGAGCAAGCCAAGAAGGGTGGCTGTAACGAGTGCCTGGCCTGTGAGATCGAATGTAGTTTCGAAGGAAATCGCGGCGGGTACGTCAATCTGCCGATTGCAGGGCTCGATTGAGCAGGGGTGTGAATGTCTGTTCTGATTGACGAGAGCCAGCGAGTTTTGGTGCAAGGCATTACCGGCCGTGAGGGCCGTGCGCGCGCCCAATTAATGGTGGGGTACGGGACGCAAGTAGTAGCGGGTGTAACGCCGGGGAAGGGCGGCCAGGATGTTGACGGCATTCCGGTATTCGATACGGTTTTGGAAGCTTTCGAGCAGGCTGGACCGATCGACGTCAGCGTGCTGTTCATCCCTGCTCCCCTAGTTAAGGGAGCGGCTCTGGAAGCGATCGATGGTGGGGTTAAGTTGCTGGTTATCGTCCCGGACCGTGTGCCGATCTACGACGTGCTGGAAATCGCCGAAGCTGCCAAGCGTATGGGAGCCCGATTCGTAGGCCCAAATACGCTCGGCGTGCTCTCCCCCAATAAGGCGGTGCTTGGAATGATCGGCGGGCGCGCAAGCGCTGCAAGATCCTGGTTCTTCCCTGGTCCGGTCGGCATCGCCTCGCGCTCCGGCGGGATCACCTCCTCGATGGGCTACTACCTGGCCCAGGCCGGGATTGGCGCAACGACGCTTCTGCACGTGGGTGGTGATCCAGTGGTGGGGACGCCGCTACCGGATGCCGTAGAGCTATTCGAGGCGGACACAGATACTCAGGCCATCGTCATGTTCGGCGAGATCGGCGGCAGCCAGGAGGAACGGGTCGCCGATCTAGTGGAATCGGGAGCCGTGACCAAGCCGATTGTGGCGTACATCGGTGGCAAGGCGGCCAAGAGCGGGACGCGATTCAGCCACGCGGGGGCGATTGTCGAGGGTAGCCGCGGTACTTACAAAGGCAAGGTGAGCCGCCTTCGCGAAGCAGGAGTGACGATCGTAGAAGCTTTTGGGGAACTGCCGCAGATGACGGCCAATGTACTGAAAGAGCATGGGATTCATCATGAGCAAAACTAGTTGGAAAACATCGATCACTGAGATCAAGCCCAACGAAGTGAGATTGCGTGGCTACCGGATCGATGACCTGATGGGTCAGGTGACCTTCGGCCAAGCGGTCTACCTGGCGCTGAAAGGCGAGCTCCCGACATTGGAAGTCGGGAAATTGATAGACGCGATCTTGGTGTGCTCGATCGACCACGGCGCTTCGCCCCCCTCCACCCTAGCGGCCCGAACCGCGGCCTCCACCGGGGCGCCGCTGAATGCTGCGGTTGCCGCCGGCTTGCTCTCGATCAACCGCTTCCATGGAGGAGCGATCGAGGATTGCATGGCGGTGCTCGAGACAGGTATTGAGCGTGTTGGCGAGACCGGTAAGGAACCCCCCGAGGTTGCTGAAGAGATCGTGCAAGAGTATCGCGCGGCCAAGAAACGCATCGCCGGGCTGGGCCATCGCATCCATACCGAGGACCCGCGTACTGGCAAGCTCTTTGTGCTGGCCGGCGAAGCTGGAGCTGCAGGTCGGGGCATTGAAATGATCCAGGCTCTCCGGGAAGCGATGGCAGCTGGGGGGAAGGAGCTGCCGATCAATGTGGATGGCGCGATCGCGGCCTTGCTCCTTGACATGGGCATACCGCGTGAGCTTGCCAACGCATTCTTTATAATGGCACGTGTCCCGGGCCTGGTGGCACAGGTTCATGAGGAACAGAGTCGCGAACGGCCGATGCGCCGGATCCATCCCACCGACCATACCTATGACGGCCCCGAGGCCCGATCGCTCCCAGAGTGAGGCAACTATGCTAAAGGAACTGATGGAACTGATCCCCGAATTTCGTTTGATCCAAGACGGCGACCTCCGCCAAAAGACTCTGGCCGTCTGGCAGGAAGCGACGGAGACCGGCGGATGGTCTGTGGAGGACTTGCGCAAGATGCCCTACACGCTGCTGGTTGAAGGGGTTGACATCACGTTCCCGCAGCACGTCCGCACAGTCTGTCGTCTATGCGTCGCGATGCTCGACATTCTTATTGAAGACTACGGCGATCGCTATGAGATCGAGCGCGACACTCTGATCGCCGGTGCATTACTTGCGGATGTCGGCAAGCTGATCGAATTCCGTGAGAAAGACGGCGAATACCAGTGGGCCAGTACGTACAAATACTTAAGACACCCTTTCACCGGCGTGGGGCTGTGCTTCAAGCACAAAATCCCGGAAGCTGTAATGCATGTGATCGCCACTCACTCATGGGAGGGAGACAAGTTCAAACGGCGACCGGAATCCATCATTTTTCATCATGCCGACTTTACCGATTTCGACCTCACTAAGTTCGCCAGCAGCTGATGGGGCAGACATTCGCCGAAACCGTACTAGCTAACAAGGCGGGACTGGAGTCGACCTCCCCAGGTGAGATCGTCGAGATCACGCCAGACGTTGCTCTCTCCCACGACAATACTGCGCCCATCTTCGGAATCTTCGAGGAGATGGGTGGGGAGAAGGTGCATGACCCGGGGATGCATGCGATCTTCCTGGACCACGCCTCGCCCGCGCCGACCACGCTGCACGCCGAGAACCATCGCATTATTCGTGAGTTCGTGCGCGAGCAAGGAATCCCACATTTCTTTGACGTGGGCCGCGGCATTTGCCACCAGGTCCTGGTTGAAGAGGGATTGGCGCTGCCGGGGGAAGTGGTGCTCGGTTCCGACTCGCACACGCCGCATGCGGGCGTGATGGGGGCCTTCGGCGCAGGAATCGGTCGCAGCGAGATGGCATCCGTATGGGCGTTGGGGAGCCTGTGGTTGCGAGTCCCAGAAAGCCTGCAGATCATCGTCCATGGGGAGCTTCCGCCTGGAGTCACAGCCAAAGATCTTGCGCTTCATGTCATCGGTGATTTGGGCGCAGATGGTGCGCTCTACATGTCGGTCGAGTGGCATGGAGACGCGATCCGCAGGCTCAGTTTGAGCGAACGCGCCGTGCTGCCCAACATCTCGGCTGAGATGGGCGCCAAGAACAGCTACATCCCTCCGGACGACCTGGTGTTCGACTACCTCGACGGGCGGGCTCAAAGGGCATATGAGGCGATCTTCCCAGATTCTGATGCGGAGTATGCCAGGGTGGTTGAATATCAGGCTGAAATGCTGGAGCCTATGGTCGCCTGCCCACACACGGTGGATAACGTGAAGCCACTGTCGGAAGTTGCAGGGAAGCGCGTGGATCAGGCGTTTATCGGTACCTGTACCAACGGCCGTCTGGAGGACCTGGCGTCTGCGGCCGAGATATTGACAGATCGACGGGTAGCAGACGGCACTCGCTTGATCGTGATCCCGGCCTCCTCTGAAGTGTTCAAGCAGGCCCTGGACGCCGGCTATATCGATGTCTTCCTTCAGGCCGGCGCTCTGCTTGAGAGCCCCGGTTGCGGGCCCTGCATGGGGAACCACCTTGGCGTTCCAGCCATCGGCGAGGTAACGATCAGCACTGCCAATCGCAATTTTAAAGGGCGAATGGGCACCAAGGAGAGTGAGATCTATCTGGCCAATCCCTCGGTTGTGGCCGCCTCAGCGGTAACGGGAGAGATTCGGGCCGCGGGCGATTTGAATTAGGACTGGAGCGAGATGAGCACCATCACCGGACGGGTCTGGAAGTACGGAGATAACGTAAACACCGATGTCATATTCCCTGGCAAGTACACCTACACCGTCAGCGATCCAGCCGAAATGCCACAGTACGCGCTAGAGGATTTGGATCCGAGCTTTGCTGCGGAAGTGCGGCCGGGGGATATCATCATCGCTGGAAAAAACTGGGGCTGCGGCTCATCCCGCGAGCAGGCCGTGACCTGCCTGAAGGAAAGCGGTGTGGGCGCCATCGTGGCCGAGTCCTTTGCCCGCATTTACTACCGCAACTGCTTGAACGCGGCCCTGCCAGCGCTGATCTGCACTGAGGCGGTGGAGACCCTCAAAGTTGGGCAGCAGATCGAAATTGATCTGGAAGCCGGTGAAATTCGAAGCGAAGACCGTATTTACACCTTTCCTCCGATTCCGGAAGCGGTGATGGGGATCTTTGAGGCAGGAGGATTGGTGCCTTACACACGGCAGCGTCTTAACGCCATAGGAAAGGGAAAGTGATGTACCGAATAGCCTGGATGCCTGGAGATGGAATCGGCGCCGAAGTCATGGAAGCAGCCAAGATCGTCCTTGATCGCCTGGAGCTTGAGGCTGAATACGTGCCGGCCGATATCGGGTGGGAGTTTTGGCGCACCGAGGGCAACCCGCTGCCCGATCGCACGATCGAAATCCTGAAGAGCTGCAATTGTGGTCTCTTCGGCGCTATTACTTCAAAGCCCAACGAGGAAGCCGCCAAGGAACTTGCGCCCGAGCTGCAAGGAGAGGGCCTGAGCTATCGCAGCCCGATCGTGCGGCTGCGCCAGCACTTCGACCTCTATACCAATTTACGACCCTGCAAAGCCTATCCTGGAAACCCGCTCAACTATCGCGATGATGTCGATTTGGTCGTATTCCGTGAGAACACGGAAGGACTCTACAGCGGGGTTGAGTTCCATCCGCTTCCAGACGAGGTGCGCGGCGTATTAAAGAAGCACAACCCCGCAATGGCTCGCTTCAACGATGTGGCGGACAACGAGATCGCCGTGAGCCTGCGGGTGATTACCAAGCAAGGCGCGCGGCGCATTATCAAGAAGGCGTTCGAACATGCGCAAGACTTTGGCTACCCTACGGTCACTCTGGTGGAGAAGCCCAATGTGCTGCGTGAGACCAGTGGGCTCATGCGGCGGGCGGCCGCATCCGTTGCAAAGGAATTCCCCAGCATCGAGCTCTGGGAGACCAACATTGACGCCCAAATGATGTGGTTGTTGAAGAACCCGGATGATTACGGCGTGATGGTAACCAGCAACATGTTCGGCGACATTCTTTCCGATCTCTCGGCCCAGCTGGTAGGTGGGCTAGGCTTCGCCTCAAGCGGCAATATCGGCGATGAGTTTGCGGTTTTTGAGCCGACCCACGGTTCTGCACCAAAGTACACCGGCCAATACAAGGTCAACCCGACCGCCATGTTGCTGGCTGCGAAATTGATGCTGGATTGGTTGGGGGAGCGGGAAAAGGCTGATGCGCTCGATGCCGCGATCGCGGAAGTGATCCAGGCCGGCCAGGTACGTACTTACGATATGGGGGGAAAAAGCTCGACCATCGAGATGGCACAGGCGGTTGCCGACCGGCTGTAGTCTTTCGGGCGACAGTAGCGAGAGGAAGATCCCATGAATTCGATCAGCCATCAAATGGCAGAGTTTGCACACGGCCTGCGCTATGAGGATGTCCCTGCGGAGGCAGCGCACGAAGCCAAGCGTTTCTTGCTCGATAGCATTGGCTGCGCTATGGCTGCGGTTGGTAATGAAGACATGCAGGCCATGCACCGGTTTACAGAGAAGCTGGGTGGAACAGTCGAGGCGACGATTTTCGGCAGCGGGCTGCGCACGAATGCTCCCAATGCGGCCTTGATGAATTGCCTGCTGGTTCGCGCCCTGGATTACAACGACATTTACTGGGTGCAGGACCCCAGCCATCCATCGGACATCATTGGCATCGCGCTTGCCGTGGCAGAAGCGAACGAGAAGAGCCCCACGGAGGCATTAGTGGCGATCGTGATTGCGTATGAGCTGGAGATGCGCTGGTGCCATGCAGCTGAGCCAGGTATCCGCGAGGTGGGATGGCACCATGCCTCGCTGACCCAGTTCGTGAGTCCGTTGGTCGCAGGGCGACTCTATGATCTCGACCTGGATCAGCTGGTGGCCGCGGTGGGAATCTGCGGCAGCAGCCATTTCACGCTTGGCGGGGTAGTTGCGGGCCATCTGACGAATATGAAAAATACTGCCGATCCACTGGCGGCACAGGCCGGCGTGCTGGCTGCACTTATGGCGCGGGAAGGCAGCAGTGGACCGGTGGAAGTGATTGAGGGCAAGGAAGGGTTGATCGAAGTTCTATCGAACGTGGAATGGTCAACGGATGAACTGACAAAGGGGCTGGGATCGGAGTTCCTGATTACGAGCTGTAGCTACAAGGCCTTTCCGACCGAAGCGCTCACGCATCAGCCGATAACTGCCGCGCTCACAGTTTGCCGCGATCACGGAATTACTCATGATCAGGTAGAAGAGTTGCTGGTGGAAACCACCACCCGAGGAGCCGATATTCTCTCTGACCCGAGCAAATACAACCCTGAGACGAAAGAAACCGCCGATCATAGCCTTCCCTATGTGATTGCAGTTGCAGTCGTTGATGGCAACGTCCTGCCTGAAAGCTTTAGCGACGAGATGCTGACGGATCCAAGAATCCGAGAAGTGCTGCCAAAGATTAAGGTGGTCGCAGATCCTGAGATTGACGAGCTCTTCCCCAGGATCAAGCGAGCGCGGGTGACAATCACAACCACCGATGGTCAAAGCCACACCGCGCAAACTGACGTCGCCAAAGGTGATCCCGCCGATCCCATGAGTGACGCCGATATCGAGGCTAAATTCCGGGCCAACGCGCGCGGGGTGCTTAGCTCCGGGCGGATGGATGAGGTGATCGAAGCGACCTGGCAGCTCGACAACCTGGCGACCATGCGCGAGTACATGCAGCTTCTTACATCCGATATCTAAGCTAAGGCCAAAATTAGTCACTGGTCCCCTCGATACCCAGAATTTCTGATCCCGCGACTCGGCACTCAGATCCCCAAGGTTATAATTTCGCTGCTATGGCCGAGATGCGGGAGCGCGCCAACTCCGAATTCATCGGCTTTCCTCGAGATTATCCAACGCACGAAGTGGCCGTCAAAGCCAGCCTTGACTGGAACAGAGTGGGTCATCTGGTATTGCTATCCCGTGCCCTCGATGAACTCGAAGAGAGCGAGCTAGCCCCTTCGGGAGAAGTTCCTTACCAGTTCTCCGCCAAGGGTCATGAGCTCGCGCAAGTGTTGCTGGCTCTCAACCTTGTTCACCCGCACGACGCGGCGGGCGTTTACTACCGATCTCGACCCTTTATGTTGGCCGCGGGCCTTCGCTTAGATCAGGCACTTGCCGCTGGTATGGGAAAGGTTAATAGCCCTTCGGAGGGCCGTGATGTGGGGGTAGTCTTTTCGCTTCCTCCGCGACCGGGCCCCACGGTTCTCCCTGCATCTGGAGGGGTTGGCGCTCAATACACGCCAATCGCTGGATGGGCTCAAGCCATCCGGTACCGTGCCGAAATTATGGGTGATAAGCAATGGGAGGGGGCGCTGGCTGTGGCCCTTGGTGGGGATGGCTCCGTTGCCACAAACGGATTCTGGTCAGCGCTGACCATGGCCACTACCCTGAAGCTGCCAATGCTTTTCTTCATCGAAGACAATGGCTACGGGCTTTCAGTACCCGGCGAATTGCAGACTCCCAAAGGAAATATCGCGGAGAATTTAGGGTCCTTTAAGAATCTGCTCACCCTTAGCGGCAGTGGATTTGATCCAAGCCGCACTTCCGAATTAATCCAAGAGGCGGTTCAATACGTCAGAACCGGCGCTGGCCCCTGTTTGCTTCACTTGCGCGTTCCGCGGCTGATGGGCCACACCTTCATTGATCATCAGGCCTATCGGCCCGAAGATGAATTGGCCGCTGAACAGCGCCGCGATCCAGTGATTGCCCTGCAAGAAGTGCTCGGTGAGACCGTACTCAAATCGCTACGAGAATCTGCCCAGAGTGAGTTAGAGCAAGCATTAGAAGCGGCGCGAGCATTTCCTGAACCGGATCCGGACACTGCAGCGGATCACCTCTTTTACGGAGGGCGAGCACAGCAGGTGGGGGGCTTGACGCCGGAACTTGGACCGCGTACGGAACCCGTTCCAAGGGATCCGATCACATCTGGACCGAGAGTGAATCTGATCGACGCCGTCCGGATCGTGATGGAGAACGAGCTGCAGTCCAATCCGCGTGCGGTGGTGTTCGGTGAAGATGTTGGAGCTAAGGGAGGCGTGCACGGCGCCACCATGGGCCTGCAAAGCATATTTGGGGAAGAAAGAGTCTTCGACACCTCCCTCTCCGAGGAAGGGATCATCGGACGCGCAGTAGGTATGGCACTGGCTGGCCTGCTGCCGATCCCGGAGATTCAGTTTCGCAAGTACGCAGATCCAGCTACCGAGCAGCTCAACGACCTGGGGACGATCCGCTGGCGGACAGCAGGCAAATTCGCTGCTCCAATCGTAGTCCGTATCCCGGTGGGCTACAGCAAGAAAATCGGCGATCCCTGGCACTCAGTGACGAACGAGTCGGTTTACGCGCACGCTCCTGGTTGGCAGCTGGCGTTTCCCTCAAACGCGGCCGACGCGGCTGGTTTGCTCAAAACCGCCCTGCGCGGGGAAGATCCCACATTCTTTTTTGAACACCGAGCGCTGCTCGATGCAGCCGAATCGCGTCGACCAGACCCTGGCCCGGAGTACGTCGTGCCGTTCGGCAAGCTGGCAAGCTTATCCGACGGTGATGAGCTCACGCTGGTCACTTGGGGCGCCATGGTCTATCCGTCGTTAGAGGCGGCGGAGCGCTTTGAAGGGCGCGTCGAAGTGCTGGACCTGCGCTCGATCAGCCCCTGGGATCAGGAGGGGGTGCTCGATTCCGTGCGCAGCACCGGCCGCTGCCTGGTCGTACAGGAAGACACCTGGACGGCCGGATTCGCGAGCGAAATCCTGGCGACGGTCGCCTCGGAGGCCTTCATGGATCTGGACGCACCCATCCGACGGCTAACCACCCCCAATGTGCCTATCCCTTACAATGCAGGACTTATGCATGCAGTGCTTCCCAATACTGAACGAATCGAAGCAGCCATCGAAGAGCTTCTCACGTTCTGAGATCTTCAGCGTACGATCGGGAAATATTAATGTGCTCAAGCAATTGATTGGAGTTTGCGCGTCGGACTATTGGATCGAGGCCGGCGCGGTATGACGGATCAGGAGCATTATCGAAAGCTGGAGCGAATGTATCTGGGGGCGCAGGTAAATGATTACTTTGCACCGTCGGCGAACATTAGCGCAGGGAAGGCCGAAGTCAGCATCGAAGTCCGACCCGATTTTTTCCACGCCGCCAACGCGGTGCACGGGTATCTGTACTTCAAGCTGCTGGACGACGCGACCTTTTTCGCGGTGAATTCACTCGTCCAGGAGGTTTTCGTCCTTACGGTTTCGTTCAACATCCACTTCACCCGCCCAGTTACCAAGGGGGTGATGAAAGCAAGTGGCGAGGTCGTGCATCGGTCGAGGCGGCTGTTCATCGCCGAAGGAGTGGTGGTGGATGCGCGCGATCGGGAAGTCGGTCGCGGCACCGGCACATTCATGCCCAGCGACATTCGGTTAACCCCTGAACTAGGCTATGCCTAAATCGATAGGATCTAGGCATAGATCGGTACGATCTATGAATCAAGATGTCTTCTGAATCAAGAGTAAGGCTCACTGAGCCTGTTTCCGATCGGGACCACTCGAAAGGCCCTAACGATTCGCCTGTGACCCTCGTGGAATACGGGGATTACGAGTGCCCGTATTGCGGCCAGGCCGAAAACTCCGTCCACGAAATCCAGGAGCGCACCGGGGATGCGGTGCGCCTAGTCTTCCGCCATTTCCCAAACCGGACGGTGCACCCGCACGCCAAGCTCGCGGCCGAAGCCGCAGAGGCGGCCGGCGAGCAAGGCAAGTTCTGGGAAATGCATGACATGTTATTTCAGCACCAAGATCATCTCGAAGAATATGACGTGCTCGACTATGCGCGGGAGCTTGATCTCGATGTAGAACAATTCCGCACTGAGCTAGATCAGCATACCCATTCGAAAAAGATCAATGAGGACTTCAGGAGCGGCATAAAGAGCGGCGTACAGGGAACCCCGACCTGGTTCATCAACGGGACGCGCTACGACGGGGCCTGGGATCCAGAATCCCTGCTCGATGCGGTTCGTAAGCCGATGGGCGTGCGCATCAGCGCGCTAACCTCGGAATTCACGCGTCTGGCCGCCTCCGGCGGGCTGATGCTGCTTATCTTCAGCGCGTTGGCGCTTTTCTGGGCCAATTCCCCATTCGCAGAGTCATACGTGGAATTTTGGCACACGGAGGCAGGGTTTTCCCTGGGCAACCTTCATCTAGAGCGAAGCTTGCTGGAGTGGGTGAACGAAGGTCTGATGGTGATCTTCTTTTTTGTGCTCGGATTGGAGATCAAACGCGAGGTCACCGCCGGGGAGCTCGCAAGTGTGAAGAAGGCGGCTCTGCCAATAGCTGCTGCCGTGGGCGGAATGGTTGTGCCGGCTCTGATCTATGCTGCATTTAATGCATCCAATCCAATTGCCATGCAGGGCTGGGCGATCCCGGTAGCGACGGATATCGCGTTCACCTTGGGCATCCTGACCGTACTCGGTGGGCGTATACCGCTCTCCCTAAAGATATTCTTCACCGCCATGGCCATCGCAGATGATGTGGGCGGGATTCTGGTGATCGCGCTGTTCTACACCTCTGAGATCAACGTCGCAGCCTTATTTGTTGCCGCTTTGTTCTTTGCTGGCCTGCTGCTTCTCAACCGGTGGAGGGTATTCTCACCCTTGCCGTATTCGCTGCTCGGAATTGGGTTGTGGCTGGCATTTCTAAGCTCCGGTGTTCATCCCACTCTGGCCGGGGTCCTACTAGCAGTCACCATCCCGACCCGCAGCCCGCCGAACGTTAAGCGATTGATGGCTCAAACAGATACGGTGCTCAATCGGTATGAGTACGGCGAGACGGAAGTGCGAGAGCAAGCCTTGGTGCGCGCCCTGAAGACCGTGCTGGATCGAATGGAACCTCCGGCGCAGCGGCTGGAGCATGAGCTTCAGCCGTGGGTGGCCTACCTGATCTTACCGATCTTTGCCTTGGCGAATGCCGGCGTACCGCTGGGCGGAGCAGACGGCCTGGCGCTCCTGAATCCGGTAAGCATGGGAATCATATTCGGGCTTGTATTGGGCAAGCCGATCGGGGTGGCGTTTTTTGCGTGGCTGGCTGCGCGAACGGGTATCGCAGAGAAGCCGCTGGACATCAGTTGGAAGCAGTTCATAAGTGCCAGTGCCCTGGCCGGCATCGGCTTCACGATCTCCATCTTCATAGCGCAAGCCGCATTCCAAGATCCAAGATTGCTTTCGAACGCGAAGATCGGCATCCTGGCCGGCTCAATCATTGCCGCTGGAATTGGCTTCGGGCTGCTCTACCTAACCAGCCCGCACTATGACATCGTCACAGAAGCGGAGGCGGAACCTGCGCCTGCGACTGACTGAAGAAGATCAATTATCCCTACGAGTCCAACAAAGATAGGAGCAACCACTTGTCCGAGACTAAGCTTCGCGAGCGCAGCGAGATCCCGATCGAATTCACATGGAATGCCGAAAGCGTCTATCCGGATCGAACGGCTTGGGACGCCGAAGCAGAAGCGCTGGTCAGTGATCTGGCTCGGTTCGAGAGCTATCACGGTCGATTAAGTGAGGGCCCGCCGGTCATGCTCGAAGCATTCGATGCGATAGATGACACGCTCAGTCGAGCGCTCCGATTATTCGCCTACTCTTATGTGAATCTTGCGGTCGATTCGTTGGATCCACAGGCTGCAGCAATGTTTGGGCGCGCACAAGATATCGTAGGCCAAGTGCTGGCCGCGTTCGCTTTTGTGGATCCTGAGCTCATCGCCGAAGGCGAAGAATCGGTTCGCGGCTGGATTCAAGAGGATAAAAAACTCGCGCTATTTAAGCATTACGTGGACGACCTGTTTCGAAAGCAAGAGCATGTTCGATCTCGGGAAGTTGAGGAAATACTCGGTACATTGCAGGGCTTATTTTTTGGGGCGCGCATGACCGTGGAGGCATTGGCCGATGCGGACTTCACCTTTGCCCCGGCAGTTGGGAGCGATAGTCAAGAAATTCCATTTACTCAGGGAACACTGCGGCGAATCTATAGCGGAACCGACCGCGAGGCCCGTCGCACTGCCTGGGAGAGCTACGCAGACCAGTACCTGGCTTATAAAAACACGCTGGCCAGCAATCTGACGAATTCGATTCGTCAGAACGTTTTCAGCATGCGAGCCCGCAAGCACGAATCCACGCTTGAGATGGCGCTTTACGACAACAACGTCCCCGTATCCGTATTTCACAACCTCATAGACACTTTTCGCGAGAACGTCGGTACATGGCACCGTTACTTTTCCATCAAGCGAGAGGCCATGGGCTACGAGCATTTCTTCCCCTACGATGTCTGGGCGCCTCTCACCAGCGAAGCGACAACGATCCCCTATCTGCAGGCGGTGGATTGGATCTGTGAGGGCATGCAGCCTCTAGGCGATGAATACGTCGAGGTGATGCGCACCGGCTGTCTGGAACAGCGCTGGGTAGATGTCTATCCAAACAAAGGGAAGCGTCAGGGCGCGTTTTCATATGGCTCACCGGGCACTCACCCCTTCATCGTCATGAGCTACAACGACAACGCGCTGAGCTTCAGCACCCTGGCCCACGAGCTTGGGCATTCAATGCATTCGCGCCTGTCATGGGCCACTCAACCCGTGCTGTACAGCCAGTATTCGATCTTCGTTGCAGAAGTGGCCTCCAATTTCAATCAGGCGATGGTCCGCGCTCACTTGCTTGAAACTACCGATGACAAGGGGCTAAAGATTGCTCTTATCGAAGAGGCGATGTCAAATTTCTACCGCTACTTCTTCATCATGCCAACACTGGCACGCTTCGAATTGGAAATCCACGAGAGGGTGGAACGGGGCGAAGGTCTTCACGCAGATGGCATGATTGAGCTGATGGCGGAGCTGTTTGCGGAGCCTTACGGTGAAGCAATGGAGTTGGATCGAGATCGGGTCGGCATTAGCTGGGCACAGTTTACTCATCTCTATGCAGATTATTACGTCTATCAATATGCGACCGGGATCGCGGGGGCCCACGCTTTGGTGGGGCGCATATTAGGCGATGAGCCGGGTGCCGCCGAGGACTACCTGGGCTTCTTGAGAGCCGGCGCATCGAAGTACCCACTCGATGCATTGAAGGCTGCGGGCGTGGACTTGAGCTCACCCGAGCCTGTGGAGCAGGCATTTTCGGATATGGCCGCCTACGTGGATCAGCTCGAGCAGCTGCTGAGCGCGTGAGACAACCGAACACCGTATGAGCAAGTTTCAACGCGACCTCAACGCGGCCGAAGCGGAGCTCGATCTGCTGGACAGGGCCGTGATCCTGACCTATGCATATTCCCTCTGGGGTGAGCAAACCCTGCAAGATC
>Ga0255055_10001686_pt1 | contig 15863 bp, 10 predicted proteins | sample JV7_2_27_MG_FD_188633 | JGI IMG/M metagenome (GOLD analysis project Ga0255055, IMG submission 188633) | Seawater microbial communities from Jervis Inlet, British Columbia, Canada - JV7_2_27 | ecosystem: Environmental > Aquatic > Marine > Inlet | place: Canada: British Columbia | collected... | reverse complement strand
ATAACCATGAGCGGCGACTACTCGATCCGGGCCAACTTCGAGCAGGTATCCTCGGGGCAGTATAGCCTCACCACGACGAGCACGACAGGTGGTTCCGTCACTCTGCCCGGCGAGGGGACGTTCACATATGACGCCGGCACGGTCGTCAACCTGACCGCAGCCCCGGCCAGCGGTTACCAGTTCGTGAACTGGAGCGGTGACGTGGGCACCGTTGGCAATGTCAATGCCTCGTCAACGACCATAACCATGAACGGCAGCTACTCCATACGGGCCAACTTCGAGCAGGAATCATCAAGTCCTCCCGGGGTCGATTACACAGCGGTGGAGGCCGAGGCACTGATCATCGCGCTGGTCAACAATGAGAGACAGACCCATGGCCTGTCGGCCCTCAGTCAGGATGGTCTGCTGACCAGTCTGGCCAGGGAGCATAGCATTAGCATGGTGGAGAACGGCTTCTTTGGCCATGAAAGATACCCGGGGCAGAGGCCCTTCAACTATGGTCAGCAGCCGGGGACGATACGGGGGGAGAACCTGGCGATGATACCTACCAGAAGTACGATTCCCGGTCCTTATCTCTCTCTACAGGAAGTGTGTGAGTGGGCGGTCTCAGCCTGGATGGGCAGTCCGGGGCACAGGGCAAACATACTTGAATCGCGCTACGTCATAACAGGGGTGGGCGTGACCTTCTCACACGACGGAAACTACCTGTACATAACCCAGATGTTCGAGGGTCCCTACTAGCAGGACGCACCAACTAAGGCGCTCATCGCCTGTGCGCAGTGTCGATCTGCCTGTTCCGCCTCCCTTTGTCCACGTACTTCATCCTTCCTGCCAGCTCCAAATAGGTCTGGCCCACCAGAAGCCTGGTCTTGTCTAGCTCTCTCCCCTGTGGAGTGTATTGGGAGGCAACTCGCCAAGATCCGCAACTCACTGTTACCTATGCGGTCAGCCAGCACACTACCAATGGCGAGGGCGTCCACAGCTGCCATCGAGCACCGCTGAGGAGAGGCGCGAGTGTTACGGAGGATGGGAGGGCGAGTGTAGGCCGAAGCACGAAGAGACCTGCGGCACCAGTTCTCTCTTCTTGTCCTGGTACAGAACATAATGGAGCGGGGCTATCTAACACCCGGCGGTTCAATGGGCGGCACTCCACCGCCCCCACCGAGATTGCTTCGTCCCGATAGGTAGAGGCTTGCAGCGACAGAGGAGGAGCATTTCATTGCGAGGCGATCTCGTTGACTGAATGGGAACTCATTCCAGGGGCAGGTTATCTATGAGCCGAGTATTGCCTATCCGGACGGCCAGCGAGGCCAGGGCCGGGCGGTCGATGAGGCTGAGTTCCTCCAGTGTCGTGGCATCTGCAACGCTGACGTAGTCGATCTGTGCCAGGGGCTGTTGTTCGATGAGCAGGGTCATCCGTCGGCGGATCTCGTGGGCATTGGATGCCCCCTCACTGCGCAGCCGGCGTGCCAGTGTGAGAGCGCCGAACAATACGGTCGCGGCGTGGCGCTCCTCCGGGTTGAGATAGACATTGCGGCTGCTCATAGCGAGGCCGTCGCTCTCCCTTACAGTGGGAACGGCTACGATCTCGATGTTCATATTGAGGTCGGTCGCCATGCGTTTGATGACCAGGAGCTGCTGGGCATCCTTCTGTCCGAAGTACGCCCGGGACGGCCGGACGATGTTGAAGAGCCTGGCAACTACAGTGGCCACACCTCTGAAGTGGCCGAGGCGAGATGCGCCCTCCAGCCTCTCGGTGATCTTCCCGACTTCTACCCAGCTGCTGAATCCCGGCGGGTACATCTCGGCATCTGAGGGAACGAAGACGATGTCCGCCTTCTCTCTGTGTAATAGCTCGAGGTCACGCTCAAGATCACGGGGATAGCGGGCCGGGTCGTCTCCGTGACCGAACTGTGTCGGATTGACGTAGATGCTGGCGACGACGGTCGAGTTCTCGGTCCTGGCCTGCCGTAGCAGGGCGAGGTGGCCTTCATGAAGATAGCCCATAGTGGGAACGAAGCCCACGATGCCGCTGAGTCGATGTCTCAGATCTACCATCTCGTCGATTGTCCTGGCTATCTGCATCGTTGGTCACCCGGAGTGAGATTCTTCACTTCGTTCAGAATGACATAGGGTGCGGCAGAATGACATGAGGTGTTGATGAATAACATCAGGCGACGCAGGATGATCGAGGGTGGGGCTGCGCAAAGAACGCGGGTCAGGTCTGAAGCGGATGCATCACAATGATTGAAGCTGAGCAATGGCCTTCACCGCTGCGTATCGCTAGCTTTCGGACTCCAGCTGTTTGATGATGCTCTCATCCATCGTGTAGCTGTGTTCGTCGGTGGGGAAGGTAAGGGACTTGACCTCGGACATGTAGCTGGCGACAGCATCTCTTATCTCGTCGGCCAGCCTGGCGTACTGCCGGGCATGTTTGGGCACGAAGTCGGTGTAGAGGCCGAGTATGTCGCTGATAACCTGGACCTGCCCGTCACACCCCGATCCGGCACCGATGCCGATCGTAGGGATGCTTAGCTTGCGGGTAATCAACCCCGAAAGAGGCGACGGAGTACACTCCAGAACCATGGCGAAGGCGCCCGCCTCCTCCAGGATTCGAGCATCTTTGAGCAGCCTCAGGGCTTCCGTCGCCACCTTGCCCTGTGCCTTGAATCCTCCCAGTTGATGTATGGATTGCGGGGTAAGCCCTATGTGTCCCATGACCGGAATTCCGCATTTGACTAGGCGGCTTACCTGTTCGGCGACGACCTCGCCGCCCTCCAACTTCACCGCCTGCGCCCCTCCCTCCTGGATGAACCTCGTCGCATTAGATAGGGCATCGGAGAGGCTGATCTGGTAGGTCATGAACGGCATGTCGCCTACGACAAGGGCCTTCTTGGCACCTCTGGCGACAGCCTTGGTATGATGGATCATCTCGTCCATAGTCACCGGTATTGTCGACTCGTAGCCCAGCATAACCATCCCCAGGCTGTCCCCGACGAGTATCAAGGGTATGCCGGCTTCATCAACCATTCTGGCCGTCACATAGTCGTAGGCGGTAAGCATAGGAATCCGCTCGTTCCTCTGCTTCATCTGCTTTATATCGGTAATAGTAACTCGCATCTCCCCTCCTTTGTCTCAGTTGCGAAATGCAGGCGTGCGGGCTCCTCTCTTCATAGCTGTTCGCTATGGCTTGTTCGGGGAAGTGCAGCCACAGGCGATGGCTCAATGACTCTGTTCCGTCTGTCTACGAGTACTATGGCCGGCTTGACGTGCATCGCTTCATCGTCGGGAACGGCGGAGTAGGAGACGATGATGACCAGGTCGCCCTTCATGGCCAGTCTGGCCGCCGCTCCGTTGATACCAATGACCCCTGAATCCCGCTCACCTTCGATGGCGTAGGTGCTGAACCTGGCTCCGTTGTTGATGTTCAGAACGTCCACCTGTTCAAAGGGCAGAATATCGGCGGCCTCCATCAGAGACCTGTCGATACTGATGCTGCCCTCGTAGTCCAGATCGACTTCGGTAACCACGGCCCGATGGATCTTACTCTTGAGCATCGTTCTCATTTGCTCTCTCCTCTCCGTTTTAGATGTAACTCGGCCTCCCACTGATATTCGGAAATCAGTTCTGTCGAGGCACAAGAAGGTCATTCCTGCGCAGTCTTCGTGGACTCTCCTTAACTGCAGGGCTGGATCCTCCTCGATCAACCGGTGCCTCATCAGAATCCCGGTCAGCACCGGATCCATAGCTCTGGAGCAACGCCTTCATCTCCTGTGCCTTGTCGTCACCAATCTTGCCTTTGGCCAGGGCAATGGGAATAGTCTGTAGTCCCAGCTCCCTGTAGACTGTGAGCAGGGAGTGGTCCCTGGCCTGCAGGGCGTTCAGATGCCGCTGAATCGTATCGACGTCCCCCCGGGCAACAGGCCCGGTAAGACATCCTGGTAATCCGACGGTGCGGATGTTGCTTACCGTGCCCTGTAATAAGGGCAGCAGGGCTCTGGTCGCGTCTCTTGGCGACACTCCGAAATCCTGCCACAAATCGAGGGCCAGATTGACCTGGGTGACCATGTAGTTACACGCGATAACGGCTGCCGCGTGATACAGCACCTTGTCCCCCGGCTTGAGCCTCACGGAACTCCCATTCAACAAGACGGTCAACTGCTTGAGGGTTGAAAGAAGGGGCTCTTCGGCTTCCAGCGCGAAGGTAGAGCCCGGCAGATTCCGTGTAGCCTGGTCGACGTTGGCAAAGGTCTGCAGAGGATGAAAGGATCCGACGGCTGCTCCCTGCTGGCCTGCGTGTTCGAGGATATCCACCGAGTGGGCTCCGCTGCAATGAACGACGCTCTGCCCCGGGTGCCATCTGATACCACGGCATACAGTGGTTATGATGTCGTCGGGGGTGGTTATGAAGATCAGATCGCATGTATCGGCGACCTCCTGCGATGTGTGACAGACGTGGCAATCCGGCACCAGTCGGGCTAGCTTCTGAGCTGAGGACTGGGTGCGACTGTGCACAGCCGCCACGGGCCACCTCTTCTGCGAGAGCCTTACTGCTAGGGCCGTTCCCGTGGTTCCGGCGCCGATGAAGCCTGTCTTCAGCATCTGCTCACACTTGCTGCTGCCAGCTTGGCTGAACTCCGCAGGGGCGACTTATGACCAGGAACGAGAAATCCTCCCGGCCTTACCGAGAGGGTTGACAGAGGAACCCTTTTCGTCCGTCTCGGTCATTGCCGATCCAAGCGGAGCTTTCAGCTTCTTGGTCTTCCTGCTCACCGCCATAGGGTCGGTGGCTGAGGTTAATGGTAATATATTCCTAGTACGTTGTCAACATTGCCAGCGATGGTATAATAGTATTGTAAGCTGGGGATTCTGGAAGATGCAGACTGTTAGAGATCTTCCGGGGCAAACTCATAGGGCGGTATACTGGAGGCTTGACCGGAGGAGTGCTCGGCATTGAATGAGAGTTGCAGTTCGCGCCAAACTGATCAGCGGAGTGGAACAAGGAGGTTCGAGAACACATGGAATGTAAGCTAAGAGCGATGAAGCAAGTATTCCTGGCACTGCTGCTGGCCTTGGGGTTGAGCCTGGTGCCGGCCACACCGGTAGGGGCGGCTGAGCTTCCCACCGTCACCCCTGAGACAGCGAATTACGACCTGGATGATCGGGCCGAGCTGCTCTTCACCTTCGACCCAGGTATGGCTACCAGCATAGTGAAGATCAGCGACGACGTTGGTAATCTGACGCGGGGTCTGAGTTATGACTACATAGTGCTGGAGAAGCATCTCATCATACTGAACAAGTACCTCAGCGCCAAGCTCACGGACATTGGACATCAGGTGACACTGATCGTCCACTTCGACGTCGGGGCTGTGGTCTTGACGATCACGGCGATCGGATCTCCCCCCAGCATCGATCCGCTGACGGCGCAATACGATCTTGACGACGCCGGGAATGTATCAACGACCATCATCTGGGGTGCTGCAGGCAAGGTGGAGTTGGTGATGGACGATGCGGGAGGGGCATTGAGGCCCAATATAGACTATCAGGTCGTCCCGATTACTGCGTACAGGGCGGAGCTGCGGGTCTCGCACACCAACTACCTCAGAAGCGCGCTAGAGGATATCGGCGACAACCTGGAACTGACGATTATGTTCAACCGCGGTGCCCCCGTCACGTTCGACATCGCGGCAATAGGCACGCATCCCAGCCTCCAGCACGATACAAGGGAGTACAGCCTGGATGCTCCTGCCAATGTAGTAAACACAATCACATATGGCGCCGCCACCACAGTGGTGTCGGTCAAGGACGACGAGGGCAGGACTCTGACAAGGCCTGCCCAGTACACCTTCACCTCTGTCGGTGACGGCAGGGTGACTCTCACCATCTCGCACCTAAACTACCTGAGAAACCTGCTCGAGGACATCGGTGACAGCGTGCAGTTGACCATCGAGTGCGACCGTGGCGACCCGGTCACCTTCCAGATCGTAGCGGGTGGAACTCAGCCTGCTGTCTCTCCGATAGCAGCCGACTATGATCTTGAGTCTCCGGGTAGTGTTCAGACCACCATCACGTGGGGTGCTGCGAGTGGGGTGGATTCCATCACGGAAAATGGCAGTCTGCTGGTGAGTGCTAACGACTATACGGTGAGTGCAACGGTTGATGGTACGGCGACGCTGACCATTCTGAATGGTTACCTGGCCAACAGACTACCGGATATCGGTGACAGTGTGGTTCTGACCATCGCCTTCGATGTCGGTGGAGATGCCACCTTCACCATTACAGCCGCCGGAGTCCCTCCTACGATCTCTTCGACATCAGATGAATACGACCTGGACAATCCGCAGGATGTGCAGACCACCATCACGTGGGGCGCTGCTGCTGGGGTGGATTCCATCACAGGAAATGGCAGTCTACTGGTGGTTGGTGACGACTACATTGTGGGTGCAACGGTTGATGGGAAGGCGATACTGACCATCCTGGATGATTACTTGGGCGCCAGGCTCACAGATATCGACCAGACGGTGGCACTGACCATCGCCTTTGATGTCGGTGCGGATGTCACATTCACCATCACTGCCGGTGGAGTGCAACCCGCAATCTCCCCTGCATCAGCCGAATACGACCTGGACAATAGACAGGATATCGTGACTACCGTCACGTGGCAGACGGCCGGCAGGATAGACCGCATCAAGGACGGTGATGGATATGAACTGTCCAGGCCTGCCGACTACGATGTGACCGATGTCGGTGGTGGTGAGGCCAAGCTGACCATCCGTGACTCATACGTTGGAGGCAAGCTTAACGATGTGGGAGCCACCCTGAACCTTACCATCGACTTCGATTTCGGCGTCGATCGTGTTCTTACCGTTTCGGCCGTCGGGGTCAGGCCCGCCATCTCTCCCGCATCGCGCGTGTTTGACTACGACGCCCCGGATCATCTTCGAACGACCATCGTGTGGGGAAGTGCCTCTAAGATAGAGTCGATCGTGGATGGAGACGGATATGCGTTGGTAGAGAACGTCGATTACAGCTTTGATGATGGGACTAACGTTTTGACCATAAGGCAGTCCTTCATCAAGGAAACGAAGCGCATGGATATCGGAGACAGCCTGCGGTTGACCATCGACTTTGATGTCAACGACGCCACCTTTGACATAACCGCAACTGGAACCAATCCCTCTATCGCTCCGCCGAGCGTCGAATACGACATCATCGATCAGCCTAACGTGACGACCACCATTAGCTGGGGCTCGGCCACACAGGTGGTCTCTATCGTGGATGGTGATGGATACACTCTGCGCAAGGATGTCGACTATGAGGTGGTTCACATTGACGCGGCATGGGCGGATCTGGTCATCTATGGTCGGGGTGGTGACTATCTGTCACGTAAGCTCAGAAGCTTCAGACAGCAGGTGGTACTGACCGTCGACTTCAACGTTGGCCACGATGGCACCTTTACCGTCAGCGCGCTCAACCCATGCTTCATTGCCACCGCAGCCTACGGCAGCCCGATGGCAGAGGAGATAGGAGTTCTCCGGGAGTTCAGAGACAAATATATGCTAACCAACCCGGTGGGGCAAGCCCTGGTAGGCCTCTATTATAGGAGCAGCCCGCCGATAGCTCAGTTCATAACCGAGCATCAAAGCCTTAGGCCAATAGTGAGGAGCGCGCTGTTACCCGCTGTGGCTATGAGTGCCGTAGCTGTGAGTCCCGGTCTGGTTGAGAGAGTGGCTATAGTAGTCTTGCTGGCGCTGGTTTTGGCTGCTTTGGCTGTATGGGCGACCAGGCGGCGAGGCAGGCGTCCAGAGTATAACTGATGAGATAGAAGGGGCGGGGCCAAAGCCTCGCCCTATAGGTTGACGAATCAACGGTGCGATTTCGTATGCTGCCTTCTGGGTGGGGACGACAGAGGCGAAGACAGGCCCAACCCGCCCTTTCTGTGTCTGTCTTGTCAGGCCCGGTTGCCTGACAGACCGGGCGACCAACTACTCTTCTCTCCTTCCTGTCTGCAAAACTTGATCACCTCGGCGAAGTTGTTGATCCTGTTCAGATTCGTGCTCTCGGCGAAGCCGTCATAAGTGAGGTTGATCCAGGGCTTCTGATACATGATGCTGAACCTCTCGGACATGGCGGCGACGATTCCGCCCGGCATGCAGCCATGGGGCATGACCGAGATGACGCCTGCGAAGTTGGGATTCTTCATCCAGTCGATTCCAGCCCCTATGCTTAGCACTGCCTCGCTGCCGCACCTGGGCGAAAGCCAATGACTCGTCTCCGACAGCAGTTCCTCTATCGATGGCTCTTTGCCATCAGGTCCAACCAGGTCGGAGAAATACCGGGCCACGGCGTGGTCGTCATGCTCCCAGGCACGCTTCATGATGTAGCTGAGCAGCGCCTTGAGTAGCTTTCTGTCCCTGACTGCATCCTCGACGTGGCGGTGGGCGATATACTTCAGCCACTCGCCCATTGGTGATACGACGACCTCAAGTCCGGCCTTCTCGCATTCCCTGGCCAGGTCCTGATTGCTGAACGTGTTGGAGCGCAGGTAGATCTCACCGTTGATGCCCACCAGCGGATTGCGCGGCCTCTCGGGGTCGATGAGAGCCTTGAAGTCGGGAGTTGCCCGTCGTAGCAGGTCTTTGAAGTCCTCTCTCTTGCGGACGCGGCCCACCACTCCGGCAACATACCCGTTGAACATCTCGTCCGCAGAGCCGGGCTGCTTTTCATAGGGGCGGGTGCGCCAGAGCAATCGCTGAAGGCAGTCGATGGCGACGCAGCCTTTCCAGGCGAGACGGGCATAGCGCGGGCTGACGTCCGTATCTCGGTAGGCATTGTTCGACACCGTGGTCCGTATGGGAAGGTCGATGCCTACGTCCTTCAGTATCCTGCGCTGTTCGAGTGCGTACTTCCCGAATCGGCAGGGACCGTATGCCCCTGCCATAACCGCCTCTACGTTCTTAAGTCCGGCCCCGTCCTCGTAACTGAATCTGAGGAAGTCTCCCAGGGTAACACGGTAGGGCAGGCACTCGACGCCTGACGTGAGCTGGTCGGCGTAGTGTAGATTGCGTTCGTCCGGCTCGGGTAGCACGATGGCCTTCACACCGCTGCCTTCTAGCAAGGCGCCGACAAGCTCGATGTGTGGCGCCATCCTGGGTATGATGAAGGTCTTCTCGGTGTTAATGATCGTAGATGCCGATCGGTAAATGTCCTGGGGGGGCACGGTGCGGGGTTCAGCGACACCTGCGAACCCTGTGATGGTGTCGACGAACGCCTCAAGGCGCGTGACGATGCCGGCCTCGGCGGCATGTTCATCTATCTCAAGCTGGCCGAGGGGCTTACCCCCCAAGATGTCCTCTACAAGGTGCAGCATGAAGGAGTTGGGACCGCATCCGAAGTTGGTCAGCCACAGGCCGTAAAGCTGCGGATCCGCGGCGATAATGGCGGCCGCTGCTATGAACTTGTTCTCATAGAGCCAGTAAGGGCGATCCGAGTAGTCTCTCGGGTTGACCGACTCGAGAGGCAGGAAGTCCAGTGGCACAGGCACTACCCCGAGTTGAGCCAGTTTCTCCGCTATGCCTAGGTTCGCGCCGGCGTCCTGGAACATGTAAGCCCTGGAAAGGAGAACAACCCCGAGTTGGCCGCTCTTGCGCAGCTGCTCCAGTAACTCCTTGCCCAGCGCGACCCGGTCTGCCTCGAATCTCCGTTGAGACCGTATGCCTGCCAGCGCTGCTTCCCTTCCCCTCCTCTTGCTTAGGCCCATCTTGACCGCCGCATCGGCAAGGCTGTTGATGACGTCGGCGTCGCCGCGGCTGAAGTCGATTATGGGTATAACTATGCGATCTGCCAGGTCAACGGTCTGGCGGATTATAAAGGGGGAGGCCTGGACCAGCGGACAGGAGTACTTCTGGTTGGCATCATCGTCCTTACCACCTAGGCGGATCGCGCAGGGGTAGAGAACGTAGTCCGCATCCTTGAGCACGGCCGCGTGGCCGTGAAGCAGTTTCATCGGAAAACAGCTGTCGGTGTAGCATAGTTCGACGGACTTATCGATGATCTCGTGGTTGGTCTGACTGGAAAGGACTACCCGGGCGTCGAGGGCATTTAGAAACCCGATCATGAGAGGGGCGTAGTCGTATACCAGCAAGGCTCTCGGGATTCCCACCACCGGTCCGGAACCCGAGTCCTTCTTGTGCTCCCTGAAGAGCAGTTGCTCCCGTTTGTCGACGAAGGTCTCTATCCTGGCATGGCTGGCTATGGCGTCGTATTTGTCGCAGCGGCTGCCGTAGTAGGTCGATTCGGCATCGGGCATCTCCATACGGGTTATGGTGCAGTTGTTGTCGCATGCCTTGCACACGAACGTAGTGAGCTTGCACTCCCTGTTCACTACCTCCTGAAAGCCGTAGAACGTCGACTGCCGGCCGTCCGTGGCCTCTCTTGCTAGCAGGGCCGCACCTATGGCGCCGCTGACCTCCTTGTGCTCCGGCACAGTGAGCGTCTTCCCTTCCAGCTGCTGGTGAAAGGCGGACACCACCGCTCTGTTGTAGAAGACCGCTCCCGTGAGGATGATCCTGTCGCCCAGTCTTCTGTGCTCGACTACCTTGGATATGTAATTCCTGACTATCGAGTTGGCGAGGCTGGCGGTGATTATCTCCAGGGGCACGCCTTCTTGTTGTGCCGATGTCACTGCCTGGCTCATGAAGGCAGCACACCGCGTGCCCAGGTCTATGGTGTAGGGTGCGGCGAATGCCAGGTTGGCGAACTCTCCGTTGGTCACGGAGACGCCGAGCATCTCGGCGAGTTCATCTATGAAACTGCCGGTTCCGGCGGCACAGGCCTTGTTCATGTGGTAGTCAACGACGATGCCGTTTCTCTTGATAACCAGCTTGGAGTCCTGTCCGCCAATCTCGATGATATCCGCTTCAGGGTCCATCTCCGCCGCAGCCCTGGTCTGAGCGGTTATCTCGTTCTTAACCAGGTCTGCCCCGATGAAGCCACCGACCAGGTATCTGCCCGAGCCGGTCACGCCCACGCCGGCTATCTTGACCTTGTCGGCGCCGTCCTTGAGCAGGTTCCTGAAGAGCTGCCTGACGGCCTCGACGGGTCTGCCGGCGGTCATCAGGTAGTGCTTGGCCAGCAAACGGGTGCCTGATTCATCCATGATGACGGCCTTGGTGCTGGTCGAGCCAACGTCGACACCGAGGTAGCCGATCTGCTGGTCTTCTACTCTGAGGCCGCTTTGAGCGTCCTGCCCTGCTACGGGCTCGAGGCCCGGCATCTCGAAGTAGCTCTGCCTGATGTCTGACTCCGGCAGTACGACGCTGCGGGAGGTCTTGCCTATAGACAGAAGTGCCGAACCGAGGGCTTCAGTGTGAACGTAGTTCTCCGGGACTATCACCTCTACCGGGTGGCCATTCCTGGCCGAGATCATGTCTTGGAGCGACTTGGCCACGGCGGCATTTGCCGCGACTCCTCCTACGAAGTAGACCGACTCCTGAAAGTCCCCTTTCTTCAGAGAGGCCACCATGCGCGCTACACTCTCGCACAGAGCATAGAGCATGGCGTCGAGCGGAGCTCCCTTTTGCTGGAGGTGTATGAGGTCGGTCTTGGCAAAGACGCTGCAGCGGGCGGCTATTCTGGGTGGAGTGCCCTGGCACTTCAGAGCCATGCTGGCGAAGTCCTCCATGCTGATGCCAAGCCTGTAGGCCTGCTGCTCCAGGAACCTGCCTGTTCCGGCGGCGCAGAGAGGATTGGATTCCACCTTCCAGGGCTTCTTGAGGCCGTCCTCGAGTTCTATTACGAGGGTACTCTGGCCGCCGATCCCTATGATGGTCCTGGCGTCCGGGTGATGGCGGAGTATTCCTGAGATGGCGGCCAGCGAGCTACTGTACTGCGTCCATCCGAGGTCAGGCGGGATGGCTTCTCTGCCCGACCCGGATACGCCGGCGGCAATAATACCGTTGAGATCGAGATGTTCGCCCAGCCGGGCGATAAGCGAGTTGACTGCGGCTTTCGGGCCGGACCTCACCCTTTCGGTATCGAGGCGCACGACTTCGCCGTTCTCATCTGTAAGTGCGAGCCTGGCATTGATGGAGCCGATATCTACGCCAAGATAGTAACCCATTGCGCGGTGTAGAATTATAGCAGAAAGCGTGCTCTCGGAAAAGCGACACAGACCTGCTCATGCCATAGGGCGCTGCGGGATGATGCGGCCCTCAGCGGCGTAGTGCGCCGTGAGGCAGTGTGTCTCGTATTATCAGTGTCATCAGATCGCCGGTTGTCGCTGGTACTCCGCGGCTGTGGTATAGTAATCGGTTGTGTGTGCCGACGGTCGCTCCGGATGGCGGCATCAGGTGAGAGATCTGCCGATCGCCTCTCAGGGAGGATGCCAAGTCGACTGGTCCGGGCACCGGCGGCCTCTCCATGTGTGTCCATTTGATAGCAGAAGGATGATGCGACTGTTGGTGCGTTGAATGGATTCTCAGATTGCGGATGAAGGTGAGGACATGACGGGCGCCGAACGGCACCGTAACGCCGAGGATGCGAACCGCGTCTGGTGGGATGCGCTGGCGCGGGTACACGTCCATGCATATAAGGAAGTCCAGATGCTCCGTGAGGGCGAGGAGGTTCTGGACGAGATCGAATTGCGCGAGGTGGGTGATGTAAGGGGCAAAAGCCTCCTTCACCTGCAATGTCACATCGGCACGGACACCCTGGCCTGGGCCCGGAAAGGGGCGATCGTAACCGGAGTCGACTTCTCGGCCGAGGCGATCGCCTGCGCCGAACAGCTGCGGGATGAACTGGGGCTGAAGGCGACATTCATACAGTCCAACGTATACGACCTGCGGGCTGTGCTCTCCGGTCAGTTCGATATCGTATACTCGTCGCGCGGCGTCCTGTGCTGGCTTCGCGATCTTCGCGAGTGGGCTTCGATCGTCAGTCGCTTTCTCTCGCCCGGCGGATTCTTCTACCTCATGGAGTCGCATCCCGTTCTTAACGCCCTCGAAGAGGAGATCCCCGGGTCTCTCACGTTTGCCAATCCCTATTTCCATCGCACCGACGCCGCGCGATGGGAGGCAGGCGGCGCCGACTATGCGGATGACTCTCATACGGTGGAGCATCCGTCGTACGAATGGGTGTGGTCGCTCAGCGACGTGTTCAATGCCTTGATCGGAGCCGGGCTTGGGATTGAGTTCTTAAACGAGTATGACCGTCTGTTCTTCAAGCTATTCCCCAGCATGACCTCGGAGGACGGCCGTCAGTACAGGCTGTCGCGGTACCCCGGGATGCTGCCGCTTATCTTCACGCTGCGGGCCAACAAGGTCACATATGCTAAGGGGGGCCCGACAATCCTTGACACTAGGGAGGGTGTGATATAGTATAGGCTCACGGTTACCGAAAGCTACGCTAGTGCCTACTTGCTAGCTAAATCTTTGGAGGGAGAAGAATGGACAAGATTGCCCAGGCCATGGAGAGGGCCGGATTCCCCAGCGGTGACAGCTACGACCTGCCTACGTCGGTGAAGACGTTCCCCGATGGGACGCACTACCGGGTCGAGCTCTCCGGAATAGAGACGCCGAAGGTCCTCGTGGCCGCCATCGACGAAGCCAAGAAGCAGCGGGTGCCGTTCCACCGGTCTGTCTCGGTGGTGCGGGGAGCCTCCATGTTGACCAGGGAAGAACTGAAGGAGTTCGCCCGCATCGCACATGATAACGAGGTGGAGGTGATAATGACGCCCGGGCCGAGACCCACCTGGTACATCGGACGTCAGATAGCGACTCCGGAGGGGGCCATTTCAGGGTTGCGCATGAGGGGCATGGAGACGGTCAAACACTATCTCATGGACCTGGACCGGTGCGTCGACCTTGGCTTTCGCGGTTTTCTCGTCTGGGACGAAGGCGTGCTGTCTCTGCTCGACAGCATGAGACAGAACGGCGACCTGCCCCTGGACATCATATTCAAGGTCTCTGTGTTCGCCGGGCATGCCAACGCCGCCGGGGTCAAGCTGGTGGAATCACTGGGCGCCGGAAGCTGCAACCCGGTGGCCGATCTGAGTCTTCCTCAGCTGGCATCGATACGGAAGGTGGTGAACCTGCCGTTGGATGTACACATCCAGCTCTGGACGTCTATGGGTGGCTACAACCGCATCTACGAGAGCCCCGACATTGCCCGGGTGACATCGCCCTGCTATTTCAAGATGGAACCCGGGTCGGGTCTGGGCATGTATATGCCCTGGGGCACGTCCGAGGATGGGCTGGCGGAGCTGGCGAGAGAGAAGATTCGCTCGATCAAGAACATCATTGAGCTCATAGAAGATACGCAGCCCGGACTCAAAGTTTCGAAGCAGGGCGCGGAAGACCTGAGGGTCCCCCTGCCCGGATGACAAAGGAGGCTCAGAAGAAGATGCCCAAGAGAAGCGTACTTGATTTCATGGAGATGAAGAGGAAGGGTGAGAAGATCACGTTCCTCACCGCCTATGACTTCCCGATGGCCAGCTTCTGCGAGAAGGCGGGCATGGATATGGTTCTCGTGGGCGACAGCGCAGCCATGGTTGTTCACGGCCTGCCAGGAACAGTGCCCATGACCATGGACCAGATGATCCAGCATTCCCAGGACGTGAGGCGCGGTGCCCCCGACACCTTTGTCATCGGCGATATGCCGTTTCTTTCATATCAGGTGTGCAGGGAGGGTGCCATCGAGAATGCAGGCCGGTTTTTCAAAGAGGCGGGCGTCGACGCCATCAAGCTGGAAGGAGGGCGACGCGTCGTCAAGCAGATCGAAGGGATAGTGGAAGGCGGGATGTCCGTGATGGGGCACATCGGCCTGACACCGCAGAGTTCGGGCCAGCTGGGCGGCTTCAGGGCGCAGGGGCGTACGGCGGAGGCAGCGATGGAGCTGGTGAAGGATGCCCGGACAATCGAGGATGCCGGCGCGTTTGCACTGCTCGTCGAGGCGGTCCCTCCCGAGGTGGGCAAGATCATCAGCGGTACGCTCAAGATTCCGGTGCTGGGCATAGGTGCCGGTATGCACACGGATGGTCAACTTCTGATCGTCGGCGACATGCTGGGATACTTCGAGGCCTTCACTCCCAAGTTCGTCAAGAAGTATGCCGATCTGAGTGCGACCATCGAGAAGGCGTTTCGTGCTTTCCGGGACGAGGTGAGGACGGGCGGATTCCCGGAGGCCGGGCACTGCTACGGAATGCTGGAGGGAGAACACGAGAAGCTGCAGGCACTGCTGAAGAAGACCCCGCCGCTGTAGCTCGCCGTCCGCCATTGCTGGAACCGCAGAGCGTGCGTTTGCTGGGGAGTTACCTGTCGTTGGTGAGGAGTCCGTAGCCCGGCTCGGTGTTATAGTCAACTGGTTAGTGCTGACCTTCAATGCATAGTCACATGACCCGGGTTTCGGCTAGAGCACTGTTCCGCCTCTATTATGGGGTGCATAGGTTTTCCCGAAGGTAGGGGTGAGGCGCCTGGTTTTAGTCTATGGCTGGAATCGATATCGGAAAAGCGATTACAGAAAGCTTCTCTGTCCTCAGGAGCAATCCTGCTGTGCTCGTGCCGATTGGCATTGCCGCCACGTTAACGACCCTGTTCTATGATTACATTCTTAGAGTCGAAGCGGGATTTGAGTTCTTTCTGTATGTCTTCCTTCCGTCTCTGGTAATGGCGTTCCTCATCTGCCTGGTAATCAGGATGGTATACGATGCCACCAGGGGAGAGGCGTCTCTTTCAAGGGGCGGAACAACGGCGGGCAGGAAGTGCCCGGTTTCTTGGTGGCAAGCGTTCTGGTTGGACTGATCGGAGGGCTGGGCACCATTGCCTTGATGATCCCCGGGGTCTTCTTGGGTACGAAGCTCTTCTACT